>ERZ1048872.1863-NODE-1863-length-16478-cov-7.930402_pt1 | contig 16478 bp, 12 predicted proteins | sample MGYA00383100_ERZ1048872 | MGnify/ENA primary metagenome ERZ1048872 (study PRJEB29581, sample SAMEA5548370) | metagenome | biome: marine; feature: coastal; material: water | depth 50 m | study: Short-term variability in the microbial, nano- and picoplankton... | reverse complement strand
CACGTAGATCAATACATATGTTTCGCTTACCGGCATTTTGTTGATGATAGTATCCGGGCAGACCTGAAATATCTTTTCCCCAGTATCGGGTGATGTCGCCATCGGGCGGCTCGACTTTCACAACATCTGCGCCCAGGTCGCTTAGCATACGCCCCGCAAAGGGACCTGCTAGAACGCGTGAAAGATCCAAAACTTTAAGGCCGGATAGAGGATATGCCATAAGAGGGTGTCCATTTTCTGCAATAAGGTGAATGTAAACGATGGTGCGCCGTCGTCCATGCAACCAAAAGTCAATGTAATTAGCAACCGGGTGCCAGCGTTGGCGGAAAATTTCGCAATAAATTAGCGGACTACTTGATTACCCCGAAGCGAAAAACAGTCGTTGATGTAAAAGTTTCTCCGGGCCTTAGTAGGGTCGAGGGGAACGTTGATTGATTTGGTGAGTCAGGATAGTGCTGGGTTTCTAGACACATGCCGGCATGTTGTTGGTATATCTTGTTATTTTTTCCGGCGATGCCATCAAAATGGTTAGCGGTGTATATTTGAACACCAGGCTCGCTTGTCGCCAGCGTTAGCGTCCTGCCACTTTTAGGGTCAACGAGCTGTCCCTGAGTGCGCAAACGGCCCGTGTGGTCAGCGAAAATCAAGTTGTGGTCTATTCCTGTTTCACCAAGTTTTTTTCGGCTGCGTATCTTTGCGCCAACCTCGGCGGGTGCGCTGAAGTCCAGCGAGTCCGGTATCGGTGATATGTGTCCAGTGGGAATAAGTAACTGATCGACCGGTGTGTAGCTGTCAACGTCAAGGTGCAGGATGTGCGCGCAAATGCGCTCAGAAGCGCCAAGATTGAAGTAGGCGTGATTTGTCAGATTTATGTGTGTGGCCCTGTCTGTTGTCGCCCCGTAAGTGATGATCATTTCATTTTGATCAGTGAGTTGGTAGGTCACATCGATTGCCAGATTGCCGGGGTAACCGCATTCGCCATCTGGAGACAGATAAGTAAATCTGATCAGGTTGCTTGCAGCATCTTTCTGCCAACGCCATATTTTAACTGAAAGGTTGTCTGCGCCGCCGTGCAGATGATTTTGACCTTCATTCAGATCCAATTGGTGCTGAATATTGTCGAGGGTGAAACGACCTTCGGATATCCGATTGGCATACCTGCCCACAATGTTCGAAATGAAAGGGTTTGTTTCATAGCCCGACACATCGTCAAAACCGATGAGTATATCGGCAAATTGATTCTCTTGGTCTGGCGTCGTCATTGAGACCCAGGTAGCGCCATAATCAGTGAATCGGGCTTCCAAACCTGAGGCATTGGTGAGCGAAACCAGTGACACAGGCTGACCATCTACGGTTGTACCAAACGAATCGGCTTTATTCGTCATTTATAGTTGCTCGAGCTGCGGGAAAAGTGAAGCTCATGAGTGTGTAATACTCTTAAGGTGGAAAACAATGACAAATTGTATCAAACAATCTTGACCGCGGGCGGCTCAATAGGCGACAGTTCACGCGCCTACTATTAATTAACAAATCAGTATTCATCAATGAAGCACGGTATTGAAAAACAGGTTGAGAACAGTGTGCCGCATCGTCGGTTTAACCCGCTGAGCGGGGAATGGGTACTTGTTTCGCCGCAACGTGCAACCAGACCCTGGCAGGGACAGTTGGAAGAATCAGTGATCGTGCAGTTGCCCGATCACGATGCTGATTGTTACCTCTGTGCGGGTAACGTGCGGGCAAATGGTGAAATTAACCCGAACTATCGCGGCCCGTTTGTGTTTGATAATGATTTTCCCGCATTGCTGCAAGACGTTGAGCCGTGCGAGCAAGACAACGATGCTCTGTTTCAGCGAATGTCAGTCAGCGGTGTCAGCAAGGTGATCTGCTTTTCGGAAAAACACAACCTCACGCTGCCGGAAATGCCAGTAGAAATGATAAGAGGCATTGTTGATACCTGGGCTGATCTATACGAGCAACTGGGCAAAACCTACCGCTGGGTTCAGATATTCGAGAATAAAGGCGCAATTAATGGTTGCTCCAATCCTCATCCTCATGGCCAGTTATGGGCGAGCGATGCTTTACCCACGCTGGTCTCAAAGGAAGACGAACAACAAAGCGCTTTTCTGGCCGACAACGGCAAAAACCTGCTGCTGGAATACAGCGAGCGTGAAATATTGTTGGATGAGCGTGTGGTGCTGAAAAATGCCCATTGGGTCGTCGTTGTTCCCTACTGGGCGACTTGGCCCTTCGAGACGCTGTTGTTGCCAAGGCGAAGTGTGGGCGCTTTTGCCTCGCTAACGAATGAAGAAAAAGACAGCCTAGCAGACATAATACGGTTGTTAACGATCAAGTATGACAATTTGTTTCAGACTTCGTTTCCTTACAGCATGGGGTGGCATTGTGCGCCCAATCACATCGGTGCAGCTGAAACGAACGCAACCGATCACTGGCAACTGCACGCGCATTTTTATCCGCCGTTGCTAAGGTCAGCGACCATCCGAAAGTTTATGGTTGGCTATGAGATGCTAGCCGAGGCTCAACGAGATATGACACCCGAGCAAGCCGCGGGAAGACTTCGATTACAACCGGAAACCCATTTCAAAACGCTCCCATGAATCCAGCGCAACTGAAAAGAAAGTTTAATGATCATTACGGTCGTGAACCAGAGCAGATCATCAAAGCACCCGGTCGGGTGAATTTGATTGGTGAGCATACCGACTATAACGAAGGGTTTGTTTTGCCTTGTGCCATAGACTACGCCACTCTGGTAGCCGTGATGAAGCGAGACGACAGGCAGATACGGGTACTGGCGCTCGATTGGTCAGATGAAACCGACGAATTTAGTCTCGATGAAGAAATCAGCTTTCACCCTGAACAAATGTGGAGCAATTACATTCGTGGGGTTGTCACTGAGCTAAAGTTGCGCGGCTATCCTGTGCAGGGCTGCAATATTGCCGTGACAGGAAATGTGCCTCAGGGTGCGGGACTCAGTTCCTCGGCTGCACTGGAAGTTGCTGTGGCAGTCGCGCTAGTCGCGGCAGCGAATGGATCTGTTACTGATACGCCGCGCGGTGATCTGCAGCTTGACCGATTAACCATCGCGCAGATCGGTCAGGCTGCTGAAAACAATTTTGTGGGTTGTGCGTGCGGTATCATGGATCAGCTCATATCGTCGAGTGGCGTTGATGGTCATGCCGTCATGATCGATTGTCAGGACCATAAGCTAACCCCGGTTGTTATTCCACAAGCGTTGTCAGTTGTCATTGTTAACTCCAACGTGCAGCGAGGCCTGGTTGATAGCGAATATAACCAGCGAAGAGCCCAGTGTGAGACGGTTGCCAGGCACTTTGATGTACCCAGCTTGCGTTACCTCGACGAAGAGACGCTGCGAGCAGGCCAAGCCGGGCTGGACTCAACCGCCCTGAAAAGAGCTGAACATGTGATAGGTGAGAATCAACGCGTGTTGTCGATGGTAAGCGCACTGAAGCAGGGCGATAGCGCAGAAATTAGTCGGCTCATGGCGCAAAGTCATGCATCGATGAAAGATCTGTTTGAAATAACGATTCCCGCGATTGATCAGCTGGTGGGCATTGTTGCATCGGTCGTCGGTGAGTCAGGTGGGGTTCGGATGACGGGCGGTGGCTTTGGGGGTTGTGTGGTGGCATTGGTTCCACACGATCTTGTATCGGACGTAACTGAGGCCGTCGAAGCGCAATATGAGCAACACACAGGTTTGAGAGCAACGATTTATCCAGCGAGCCCCAGTGCCGGCGTTAGCTTGATCTAATCATCGACATGACGGAACTAAAAAGAGCAGGGTTATGAACTTCAAAGAACAAAAGGCCTGGCTGACGCCTGAGATCACCTCGCAAAATCGGCTAAACAGTCATGCGCCTTTGTCTAGTTGGCGCTCTGAGCAAGACGCAATGCTTGATAAACCGAGTACTGCTACCCTCAGCCTTGACGGTCAATGGAAGTTTACCTTGTTCGCAAGCCCGATGGACGTTACCGATGCGTGGTACCAGCCCGAGAACGCCTCGCTCGTTGATTTTAAGCAAATCGAGGTGCCGGGAAACTGGCAATTGCAGGGTTACGATAAACCTATCTATACCAACGTGAAGTATCCGTTTCCATGCACGCCGCCGATAACACCGGCGGAAAACCCAACCGGATGTTATCTGCGAAGCTTTACGTTGCCGGAACAATGGCTGTCTGAGGAAACGATCAGTGTTGTGTTTGACGGGGTTGATAGTGCTTTTTATCTTTGGTGTAACGGCCATTGGGTAGGTTATTCGCAGGATAGCAGGCTGGCTGCTGAATTTGATCTAACGCCGTTTCTTAAGAGCGGAGAGAATCAAATCGCGGTCATGGTGCTGCGGCTATGTGATGGCAGCTACATGGAAGATCAGGATATGTGGAACTTGAGTGGTATTTATCGCTCGGTCTCGCTTATTACAAAACCTGTTCAGTGTGTCACAGATGTGCGTATTACCGCTGATCTTGCCGATGACTATATTGACGGTCAGCTAAAGATAGAGGTTTGCACCTCGAATGCCGAAGCATGTCACGTCCAGATTGCGCTCTATCGCGACAAGACGTTGGTCTTGTCTGAAAGTTCACCCGTGGGTACCGTGACGATAGATGAGCGCGGTGCTTATGACGATCGCTGTAGATTATCTATCGACGTCGAGAACCCTGACAAATGGAGCGCGGAATCGCCGGCTTTGTATCGGTTAACGATTAGCCTGCTCGATACTCGCAAACAATTAGTAGAGGTAGAAGCCTACGACGTTGGTTTCAGGAAAATTGAAATCAAACATGACCAGCTTTGCCTGAACGGACAGCCCTTGTTGATTCGTGGAGTCAACAAACATGAGCATGATCCTGCAACCGGCCATGCGGAGAGTTTGGAGAGAGTTGAGCAGGATTTACGCCTGATGAAGCAGCATAATTTTAATGCTGTGCGTTGTTCTCACTACCCTCATCAGTCCGGATTTTATCGATTGTGTGATCGCCTCGGCCTTTATGTTGTCGACGAAGCGAATATTGAAACCCATGGTATGCAACCGATGCGGCGTATTGCCGATGACCCCCAGTGGGCCGGCGCATTCCTAGAGCGAATGACCCGAATGGTGTGCCGTGATTTTAATCATCCCAGTATAATTATCTGGTCATTAGGCAATGAGTCAGGATATGGCGCTGCTCATGATGCGATGTATCAGTGGACTAAACGCACGGACCCTTCCAGACCTGTGCAATATGAAGGGGGCGGCTCAAACACGGCAGCAACCGATATCATCTGCCCGATGTACGCAAGAACGCATCAGGATATGTTGCGTGCTCACGGCGAGGACACCAAATACGGTTTGAATCGTTGGGTCGGTATGCCCGGCGAAAGTAGGCCAATTATATTATGCGAATATGCCCATGCGATGGGTAACAGCCTCGGAAATTTTAAAGATTACTGGGATATATTCCGTGAACACCCACGCTTACAGGGCGGGTTTATCTGGGACTGGGTTGATCAGGGTTTGAATCACGTGAGTGAAACGGGTGAATCCTATTGGGCCTATGGTGGCGACTTTGGCGATGAAATTAACGACCGTCAATTCTGTATTAATGGACTCGTATTTCCAGACAGGACCTTACACCCAACAATTATTGAAGCAAAGCGCGCCCAACAGCCATTTACGTTCAAGTTATCAAAAAGCGCTGGCGTTGTTGTCACGATAACCAGTGAATATTTGTTTCGTCATACGGACAACGAGCGTCTTAGTTGGGAGCTTGTCAGTGAGCAGGGGAGTGTTTTAAATGGTGAATGCCGCCTGGATATTGAGCCGGCGGCCTCTTGTCGACTTGAGTTAATGTCTGAGGATGATTTGCCCGTTACAGCCGGCGCGTCGTCGAGACTTTGGCTAAACCTTAATATTACCCAGATTGAAGATGTCGCGCATGCTAATGCCGGACATGAGGTCGCGAGCTGGCAATTTGAATTGCCCTCAACAATACCGTTAGAGCTGCAGATGCCCGCTGAAACTGACTTGATTGCGCCAGAACATGGGGTAAGTTTTGAACAAAGGCAAGGCACCATTACTGTCACTGCCGGTCGAAGTCAGTGGTCTGTAGATAAAGCCAAGGGGCTTGTGACCAGTTGGCAAAAAGACGGGCAGGAACAGCTGGATGCACCGATTATTGAGAACTTCATTCGGGCACCTCTGGATAACGATATCGGCACAAGTGAGGCCGGGCGAATGGATCCGCACTCCTGGCGATCCAGTTGGGAGAGAGCAGGGCTATTCGATTTGGAGCGGCGGTGCCTTGACGTGGCGATCGACGAAGATGCCTGTGTGCTTCGTGTAACGCAGGCTTACTTTAGTGATAACCGACAACTCATTAGGTCGGTATGGCAATATGACTTTCGCAATCCAGGCGAGCTGCACATAGATGCTAAAGTGCTCGTAGATAAAGCCATCCCGTCGCTGCCGAGGGTGGGTGCTGCGCTCAGACTAAAAGATGCGCCGGAAGCCTTGAGCTGGTTTGGTAGGGGGCCCCATGAGAATTACCCGGACAGAAAACTTAGTGCTAATGTCGGTCGTTGGCGAGTGCCAATTGGCGAAATGCATACACCTTATGTTTTTCCCTCTGACAATGGATTAAGGTGCGACGTCAACGAGCTTGAGGTTGGGCGAGTGCGGATAGCCGGCGACTTTTATTTTGCCGCCAGTCAGTATGGAACGGAACAGCTCAGAAATGCTCAGCATGACTATGAGCTTCAAAAGGAAGCGGGGCTTTACCTTTACATTGATGGCTTTCATATGGGCGTAGGTGGTGACGATTCCTGGACTCGCAGTGTTAAACCAGAATATCGTTTGGTAAAGGGTGAATATAATTGGCGTTTTAGCCTCTCATAGTGGCTACCCTCGTGTAACCATCAATTTGTTGTGGCCTCTGAAAAAGGGATTATTGCCCCATTTCGGTGGCGGTCCTGACAATTGCAGTTCAGGATACATTGCCAGTAATTTCTCAAATGCCACTTTCGCCTCGAGCCGAGCTAAGGCGCTACCGATACACAGATGAATCCCGTAGCCGAATGATATCTGTTTAATGTCTTTTCTTTGTACGTCAAATTCGTCGGGGTCAGGATTGATAGCGGGATCTCTGTTGCCCGCTGCAATGCTGATAAAAATAATATCGCCTCGCTTCAAATGAATGCCATGGAAATCCATGTCTTCAGTCGCAAACCGCTGGGTTGCCTGAACCGGTGGTTCTACCCTTAACATTTCTTCTATCGCATTCGGAATGAGTGCGGGATTTTCACGCAGCGTTTGCCAACTACCCGGCGTGTTTAGCAGTAGGTACATGCCGTTAGATATCAGTCGTGTTGTTGTCTCGTGCCCAGCGACAAGCAGCAGCAGGCAGGTGTTATAAAGTTCTATTTCGCTGAGCGTATCACCCGCTTCCTCGGCCGCGATCAACTGACCGATCAGATCGTCGCCAGGCTGACCTCTGCGGGCCGCGATGATTGTTCGAAAATAATTGATCAGTGCCTGGTTTGCGATGGCGCCTTTTTCGAGCACCTTCGTGTCCGATGTGCTGGTCGATTCGATCAAATCCTCTGACCAGGTCTGAAACTGTAGGTGGTCGGACTCAGGCAGCCCCATCATTTCGGCAATGACGATCGCAGGAAGCGGTTTCGCTAGTACATCGAGCACGTCGAACGCCGGCATATTGCTCGTTTTTGCAAGGCAAGCATCGACGATGTTGGCGATATCAGGTTCAAGTGATTGTATATATTTTCGCAGAAAACCCTTCGAGGCCAGTTTTCTGATTCTTGAATGGTCAGGCGGATCGAGAGACAACATGCTGGGGTTTTCAAAATTCTCCAGCTGCTCCGCAGACATGTTAGCCTTGATTCGTTTGACGCGCTTCTCGTGCTTTCTGACATCAGAACCAAATCGTTTGTCCAGCAGAACCTCTTGAGCGATATCAAAGTTGGTTGTCCAGTATCCTTGTAGTGCGACCGAGTAATGGATAGGCGACACCGCGCGTAGTTTTTCCCACGTGGTATAGGGATTATCAAGAAACGCTGGGTTGAACGGATCAACCGCATGCCCCTTGATGAGTCGCTCGACCCCAGCGATGCCGCGCATCAATGTAAGAAGCGTTTTGGTCTTGAGTTTTTGCGCGAGACGCATTGGAGTGATTCCTCTTGATAAGTGACGCGTTGTTCTAACCACGCTGATCTGCTTGCACTAAACTTATCCTGTTGACTCCTTCAGGGGAAGCCTCGTCTGGATTTTTAATATCACAATGCCAATAATTGATGTGCCTTATTTTGTCTGCCTCAATATCATCATGGTTGATGATCCCGGTACATCAGCGATGTGTTTTCACGTCCGCAAGCCGTGCTTGAACGTTATACTTTCGCTTTTTCGCGATAGGACAAGCATGCATCAGAAATTAGACTTGGGGTACACCAGCATTGCAGGGAAATTTTGGGGAGTGGAAAGCGGCGAACCTACAATTGCATTGCATGGCTATCTCGACAACGCGAACAGCTTCGACATGCTTGCACCGGCGTTGCCAGGACTTAGAATTTTTGCGATGGACTTTGCTGGCCATGGTTGGTCTGCCCATCGACGGGCAGGCGAAAGCTATAGCGGCTTAAACGATATCAGGGATGTATTGGCGGTTGCTGATTTTTTGGGCTGGCAATCATTTAACCTACTGGGACATTCCATGGGGGCAGAAATTGGTTCTCAGCTAGCGGGTATGTTTCCAGAACGCGTCAATAAACTTATTTGCATTGATGGCTATTGTGGCACCAATACCTCGCAGGCAGTGCTGGGGCATTTGCAGTCAAGCATTGCCTCCTCGTTTAAGCAGCAGGCTTCCTTGAAAGTTTTTCCTACCCTAGAGGCAATGACCTCTCGACTGTGTGAAGCAACCGAACAAAACAGGGCGTCAGCAGCATGCTTGATTGAAAGAGGGCACAAGGCCGTTGATGGGGGTTACACCTGGATTACAGACCCCAAGATAAAAGGTTCCGGTCCGCTCGAATTATCTGCTGGTCAGCTGGAACAACTGCTGGAGAATACAACGGCGGAAACGCTTTTTATTGTCGCCGACATGGAGAATGAATGGTTAAAGCGTTCAATTGACGTGATTGTTTCGAAAGAGCGGGTGGGTCTGCAGATGGTTCATTTGCCCGGTCACCATCATCTGCACATGCAGGAACAAAGCGGAGAAGTTGCGGAATTAATCAACAACTTCACCGGGCTAAGCCTCAAACAGTTGGCAAGTTAGCGAGCGATTCGCTGTCTGGCATTATTGTATTCACCGACCAGACGGGCCACCAGGGCTTCAGCCGAGAGCACCGACTTTACTGCGCCGATACCCTGCCCACAGCCCCAAATGTCTTTCCAGGCCTTCGAGTCTGAATCGCCGCCTGATCCAAAGTTCATTTGTGATGGGTCACTTTCGGGCAAATTTTTCGGGTCAAGACCCGCGGCTGCAATGGATGGCGCAAGATAGTTTCCATGGACGCCAGTGAACAGATTGCTGTAAACAATGTCCTCCGCAGCATAGTCGACGAGTGCCTGTTTGTATGCGGGGTTGGCATTGGCCTCTTCCGTGGCAATAAAAGCGGAGCCAATATAAGCCATGTCCGCGCCCATCGCTTCAGCGGCTAATACGGCGTCACCATTCGCGATCGAGCCAGACAACAGCAACGGACCGTCGAACCATTCACGCAGTTCCTGAATTAACGCAAAGGGCGAAAGCGCGCCGGCGTGACCGCCCGCACCAGCGGCGACCGCGATAAGACCATCAGCGCCTTTCTCAACCGCCTTTTTGGCAAATCTGTTATTGATCACGTCGTGAAGCACAATACCGCCCCAGGCATGCACCCGGTCGTTCACTTCCTTTTGCGCACCTAGCGAGGTAATGACGATAGGCACTTTGTATTGCTCACAGAGCGCGAGGTCCTCTTCAAGCCGATTGTTTGATTTATGGACGATTTGATTGACGGCAAAAGGTGCTGACGGTGAGTCCGGGTGGGCGGCATCGTAAGCTGCGAGCTCAGTAGTAATTCGTTTCAACCAATCATCGAGAACGGACAGCGGACGGGCGTTCAGTGTCGGAAAAGATCCCACAATGCCCGCTTTACACTGTGCGATTACCAGATCGGGGTTTGAGATAATAAACAGGGGCGAACCCACCACGGGGATCGATAGTTTGTCTTGCATTACTGTTGGAATGGCCATGCTGAGTCTCTTGGTAAATAAAATAGCATACTAATATGCAAAAAATTGCATATCAACTTTTATATGCAAATATTTGCATATTCTAATCGTTACGATATGCTAGTTGCATCTGTCACTGGAGTTTTTGCGATGGCGCTGACCCATGCAATTCTTACCGCCTTGCTCGAGGAAGATCTCACGGGATACGAATTGGCCAAACAATTCGATGTGTCGCTTGGTTTCTTCTGGACCGCCTCGCACCAGCAGATTTATCAGACACTGAAACGCCTGTATGCGGAAGAGCTCGTCATCGCGCGCGAGGTGACGCAGACCGGAAAGCCCGATAAGCGTGTTTATGCCCTGACAGAAAGTGGCCGAGAGGCGCTCGAGGCTTGGGTGCTCAGTGAAACAAAAAAGCGCAAAGTGACCGACGAGTTGTTTGCAAAGCTTTATACCGTGGGTCACTCCTCAACTACCGCGGTGATTGATGCCGTGACCCAACGTCAGCACAGTCATCGCGAGAAACTCGCGCTCTATCAAAAAATCAAATCGCGAAATTATGCTGTCCCGTCGAAGCTACCGGACAAGAAGAAAGGCATATACCTGGCATTACTCGCTGGTCTTCGCCAAGAGGAAGCAAGTTTGGTCTGGTGCGAAGATGCACTCGCACTGCTTGCCACGGTGCCTGTGACCGAAAAAGACGCAACCTAGCGTTTCCCAAAAATGTAGTCGATCTCAGCGATCTGACGTTGAACACATTGTTGACCTTCAAGAATGGTCTCATCGGCGCGGTGGAGTTCTAAAAGCCCAATGTCAGAGAGTCTGGGAGAAAATATGATGTCGGGTGGGTCCCCAGCGATCCGGCTTCGGGTGATGCGATCCTGAGTGATATTGATTGATGCGGCAATGGCGTTAATCATGCTTGGTGGTTGCTCTTTGTCAGGATTATCAAGGAACGAAAAATTGGCGTATTCCCGAACAAGGTCAGAAATCTTTCCGCTCAGGCTGTTTTCTGTTGATGTGCGGGGTGTTTTTGAGGGCGGCGCAACATCATGTGCCTCAGGTGTTGATACAGCGGGCCGAGCAATGTGTTTTCGGAAGTGTTTACCGACAATGTCTCCATTGAGATTAACGGCAATCACGATGTCAGCGCCTAATGAACGACAAACGGACACCGGCACCGGATTGACCAGGCCGCCATCTACCAGCCAGCTTTGATTGTGTCTGATGGCCGGAAAAAGCCCGGGCATCGACATGGATGCCCAGACAGCCTGGACCAGAGAACCTTTTTTCATCCAGATTTCGCGTCCAGATTCCAGATCGGTGGAAACCGCAGCAAATTGACCTTCAAGGTCTTCGATTTCGGTCTCGTCACTGGCGATATTTTCGTTCAGAAAACGGTGAAACCTCGCGGTATCAAGGAACCCTGTCATCGATGCATTGATGTTCATAAAACGGGCGACATCAAATTTTGTAACGGATAGCGCCCATGCTTCAAGCGTATCAAGGTTTTTCGTGAGATAAGCCGCGCCAACCATCGCGCCTACGGACGTGCCACAAACAATATCCGGCTTAATGCCAAGGGTCTCGAGCGCTTTGATGACGCCAATATGCGACCAACCGCGTGATGACCCACTACCCAATGCAAGACCTATTTTTAATTCGCTATTTTTCATTTGTTTTGTACCGCTTACGATGGGTGATGGCGCGCCTACATTAACCGAGTCAATCTCGTGAGTACAAAAATTTATTGATCCCAACGGCTAATTGGGTGTAGATATAAGTTCGGTAAAGCAAAAAGAGGAAATTTAAATGTCGGAACCCATCCCCATCGTGAATTACCTAGTACTTGGAGAAGAGCCACATTTGGTAAGTCATGAGTGTAGAAACTGTAAGGCCCGCTTCTTCGGTCGTAGAAATGCCTGCGCAAATTGTTATGGCACTGAATTCGAACAGGTCGAGGTTGCAACGACTGGCGAACTGCGCAGTTTCACTATTGTGGCATTTGCAGCACCCGGCGTAGAGGTCCCATTCGTGTCGGGCATTATCGACTGTGGCGGCACGAGCGTGAACGCAAATATCATTAATACAAAACCTGACCCAGAACATGTTTCGTTGGGCATGAAGGTGCAATTAGCAACTTACTCGTTGGGCACAGATGCTGACGGAGTGGAAGCGATAGGGTTTGGGTTTGAGCCAGTTGAAGCGGCATAACGAACTGACAAAATTATTCGAAGATCTTTTTAGGAGATAAGCAATGAGTAAACAGGATGAAGTGTGGATACTCGGCATAAACATGACCAAATTTGGCAAGTATCCTGATCGGGATATTGTTGATCTGGGCGCAGAGGCAATTCAGGCGGCGCTAAAAGATGCCGGGGTGACGATGGATGACATTGGTATTTTGGCCGCCGGCAATTTGATGGGCGCCGGTGGCATTGGCCAAATGCTGCAGAAGCAGGTCGGACAAACCGGCATTCCGGTTTACAATGTTGCTAACGCTTGTGCAACAGGTGCGACGGCGCTGCGTACTGCTGTCATGGCGATAAAAGCGGGTGAATGCGACTATGGTCTCGCCGTTGGCGTTGAAAAGCTTGCGGGTGCAGGACTGCTGGCCGGGGCTAACCGTGCCGAAGAAAATGATACCTGGACACCGGAAGGTCGTTTTGGGGCAGTCGTGCCGGTTGACGGTAGAATCGGCACCGCGACGATGCCGGGTGTGTTTGCACAAATCGGTATGGAGTATGGGCACAAATACGGCGGTGCAGATTTTGAGTTGTTTGCAAAGATTAGCGAGAAGAATCACTCGCATTCCACCCTAAATCCGCTGGCAGCTTATAACAAGGAAATGAGTTTGGAGCAGATCATGAACGATATGATGATCGCTTATCCAAACACGCGTCCAATGTGCTCGGCAAATTGTGATGGTGCTGCCGCCGCAGTGGTTGTCAACGGTGCAACGCTTAAAACCCTCTCGCTTGAGCAACAGCGACGCGCAGTGAAGATCTCCGCTTCAATTCTGACAACAGACCCCTGGCAGGAAGCCTGCCAGGTGCTGCCCGACGTGAATACGTTGACCAGAAATGCGGCAAAAACCGCCTATGAAAAAGCGGGTGTGGGTCCTGAAGATCTTGATCTGGTCGAATTGCATGACTGTTTTGCAACGGCAGAATTGGTGCATTACGACAATCTGATGTTGTGCGAGGAGGGTGGAGCGGTTGATTTCTTCAACTCTGGCGCGACCTGGCGCACGGGTCGCATGCCGGTAAATGTGTCAGGCGGATTGCAATCAAAAGGTCATCCTATTGCAGCGACTGGCATCGCAAACATCTGGGAGGTTTGTCAGCACTTAAGAGACGAATGTGGTAACCGCCAGATAGCGGGTGCCAAAGTTGGATTGGCCCATGTCATCGGACTTGGTTCAGCCTGCGGTATTCACATCCTCGAAAAGTCTGCAGCCTAAATAAGATCGTGATCACAGATGCGCTTGTGGCTGCTCGACGGAATAGTGTTGTTGGCTAACATGCTGTTCCGGCGTCAGGCATCGTATTTGCTAGCGGTTGTTGTGTTTGAATAAGTACTGTGTTTATATACAGTAAATATGGAACTGATTCAAAAACTCGAAATTCTGGCAGACGCGGCAAAGTACGATGCCTCTTGCGCCTCAAGCGGCGGCGCTCGCAGGGACTCCCGATCAGGTCGGGGCATAGGCTCAACGGGCGGTATGGGCATCTGCCATTCTTATGCGCCGGACGGCCGCTGTATTTCATTGCTAAAAATACTGCTGACAAATTTTTGTCAATACGAATGTCATTACTGTATTAATCGTAATTCAAGTAACGTCACGCGTGCGCGCTTCACTGTCGATGAAGTGGTTCAGTTGACGCTGGATTTTTATAAACGCAATTATATCGAAGGTCTGTTTTTATCATCAGGCATCATCCAGAGCCCCGATTACACGATGGAGCAACTGGTGCTCGTTGCGCGCGACCTGCGCGAAAAACACGACTTTCGCGGCTATATACACTTAAAAACAATCCCAGATGCCGATGGAGAACTGTTGGCACAAGCCGGTCGTTATGCAGACAGGCTTAGTATCAATATGGAATTACCAACCCAGCACACCCTCACTGCGCTTGCCCCTGAAAAAGACCATCGCACTATTAAGCGTTCTATGGCTCGCATACACGTGCGGGAAGAGGAAGCGAAAGAGGATGCAAAAAAGTGTAAGGAAAAGCCTAGCGTCAGTGCCCCTTCCGGTGGTTCAGGAAGACGCAGGAAAGCCCAACGGTTTGCGCCTGCTGGGCAGTCGACGCAAATGATCATTGGGGCTGATGATTCGAACGACACGACAATCCTCAAGACTTCTGCGGAACTTTACGCGGGGTTTCGTCTCCGCCGGGTTTATTACTCCGCCTTCAGCCCGATCCCTGAAGCGTCTATGAGTTTACCTGCAAAGCCTGCGCCGCTGTTGAGAGAACACAGGCTTTATCAAGCTGACTGGTTGCTGCGCTTTTACGAATTTAGCCCGCAAGATATTTTGAACGCGACCGAAGGCTCAGGCATGTTGCCTTTAGATATCGACCCAAAATTAGCATGGGCATTAAGCCACCGAGACATGTTTCCCGTTGATTTGAATCGAGCGTCAAAAGAGCGATTGTTAAAAGTGCCGGGTATTGGCGTAAAAACAGTCAAGCAATTGTTACGCATTAGGCGATGGCAGAAAATCAAACTTCAGGACCTTATTTCCTTGCGTGCCGGTGTCAAAAAAGCCATGCCCTTTATCGTCTGTGCTGACCATCATCCAGGTACCCGTGACCTGACCAGTGGAGATTTGCGTGGTCGATTAGCGGCACCGGCAGCCCAGATGGCGCTCTTTTAGCAATGCATCAGTCGGGTTTATTCGACGAAGAAACCGATAACGCGGATGATGGTTGGCACCGGCAGGCTTTTCGGCCAACGGCTGATGGGTTTCTCAGGGCAGCCTACGAGGCTCTCACAGCCGAACGCGAACCAGATAAGATCTGGTGGGTTGAAGATGAGCAACGAGAAGATATCGCCGTCCCCAGCAAAGAAAGATCCCATCGTGCGAATCAAGAATTTTGCGGGCTCGTAAAACTCGCTGCCCTAAATTGCGCAGAAGATCGTTGGTCTTTGATGTACCAAGTATTATGGCGACTTTCTCACGGCGAGCCTTTCTTGTTAGCCTTGAAGGGTGACCCACTAGTCGCTCGGCTCATGCGATACGAGAAATCAGTACGTCGAGATTTGCATAAGATGAAGGCGTTTGTGCGTTTCAGGTCGCTAGGAGAGGGAGAAGACGAACGCTTCGTTGCATGGTTTGAACCTGAACATCATATCGTTCGCGTCGCTGCGGCCTTTTTTAGCCGCAGGTTTGCAGCGATGCGTTGGTCAGTTTTGACGCCCCTGGGTTGCGCCCACTGGGACGGGGCAGGTGAATTGCAATTTAGCCCGGGGCTCTCCGATGTTGTGAAGGCTTCGGATGACCTCGATCAATTGTGGAAGGTTTACTACCGGAACATCTTCAATCCGGCGCGCGTAAAGACTGATGCTATGCGCGCTGAAATGCCGCAAAAATATTGGAAAAACCTGCCAGAAGCCGAGCTGATACCGGCGTTGTTGCTTGGTGCTAATGCGCAACTCGACGACATGTTGCAAAGCGCGCCGAATGCCGCACCCGTACTAAATTGCGGAGAGCGACCGGAGAGTTATCCGGCCACATTGCGTACAAAGTCTGAGCATTCGGAAGCTGCGCCACTCAGTCGTTTGAACGCCTCTGTTATGGCTTGTGAAGGCTGCGAGCGCTGGGAATCCGCAACTCAAGCCGTTCCAGGTGAGGGGCCGAAAGACGCGCGAATCATGTTGGTGGGTGAGCAGCCGGGTGATCAAGAAGACCTTGCGGGTCGCCCCTTTGTAGGGCCGGCGGGTCAACTGTTAAATGAAGTGCTCGACGAACTGGGCGTTAGTCGACAAGCTCTGTATCTCACTAATGCGGTCAAACATTTTGGTTTCAAAGTGAGTGGTAGGCGGCGTCTGCATGAACGACCCCGAGAGCGAAACATTCAAGCCTGTCGACACTGGTTAGAGCAGGAAATAGCGGTAGTTAACCCCGATGTCATCGTCTGTCTGGGCGTGACGGCGGCGAGCGCAGTATTGGGCAGGACCGTGAAACTAAATCAATTGCGCCACCAATCAATATCTCTGGGCGGACGG
>ERZ1048872.1862-NODE-1862-length-16501-cov-6.202906_pt1 | contig 16501 bp, 18 predicted proteins | sample MGYA00383100_ERZ1048872 | MGnify/ENA primary metagenome ERZ1048872 (study PRJEB29581, sample SAMEA5548370) | metagenome | biome: marine; feature: coastal; material: water | depth 50 m | study: Short-term variability in the microbial, nano- and picoplankton... | reverse complement strand
CGCAAAACTGCCGCGATACTGACGTAAAACAGACAGCCCATTTTGCCGCTTTCAACGCCGCAGACCATGGGCCGGACAAGTCACCAGATGGTCATTGATTAGACCTGCAGCCTGCAAAAAAGCATAGACGATTGTCGGGCCGCAGAACTTAAAGCCGGCGGTCTTTAAATCGCGGGAAATCTGTTGTGACAAAGGGGTTTGCGCCGGAACCTCGGACAGGCTGGCCCATGTGTTTATAATCGGCTTATGGTCTACATAGCGCCAAAGAAAGTGATCAAAGCCCTGCGCATGTTCGATTTTTTGCCAGGCTTTGGCATTGCCTATGGTCGCCTCGATTTTACCCCGATGGCGAATAATGCCACTGTCCTGCAACAGGTTTTCGACCTGCTCTCCGCCCCAATCTGCGATCACATTTGGATCAAAGCCGGCGAAAGCCTTGCGAAAATTATCGCGCTTTTTCAATATGGTAATCCAGCTTAGACCGGCTTGAAAGCCCTCTAGGATTAGTTTTTCCCAAAGCGCGCGGCTGCTGTATTCGGGAACACCCCACTCTTTATCGTGATAGGCGATATAAAGCGGGTCCTGTCCGGCCCAGCCACAGCGATTTTGCTCAGTGATCATTTTGCGCTCATTTTCGATCCATTAGGGCTTTGTTATTCTATTTTCGGCAGTCTGACCAAATTGATGATGGAGGGGAAAATGGAAGCCCGCAACCAATTTGATGTTTTGGCGCATGAAGAAAGCCCACTAGATCACGCTGTGGCCCAACGTGATAAAACCAGTGTTTCAATGGTGGATGCGGCGTTGAGGCATGATGAAGCAATGCTGGCGTTTCAACCCATTGTTACCAGTTCAAAACCTCATACCATTGATTTTTATGAAGGCTTGATCCGCATTCCCGACCCAACCGGGCGCATTATTCCGGCTGGTGAGTTCATCCACAAGGTCGAAGAACTTGAAACCGGCCGGCTTATCGATTGTAAAGCTCTGGAAATAGGGCTGCGCACGCTCGCGGCGCAACCGCAACTACAGTTGTCCATTAATATGTCGGCGCGATCTATCGGTTATGGCCGTTGGCTGGAAATCCTTGGAAAAGCGCTTCGATATGATTCTACTCTTGGGGCAAGGCTGATTTTAGAAATTACTGAAAGCTCTGCCATGCTTGTGCCTGAGTTGGTTATGAATTTTATGCGCGATATGAACAGGCGGGGCATTCGCTTTGCGCTTGATGATTTTGGGTCCGGGGCAACTTCATTTCGATATCTGCGTGATTTCCAATTTGATATACTGAAAATCGATGGTCAATTTATGCGGGATATTGAATTCAATGCAGATAATCAGGTTTTGACCCAAGCCCTTATTTCTATTGCAGAACATTTTGATATGTTTGCCATTGCAGAAGCTGTTGAAACCGCTGAAGCCAGTGAGTGGCTGTGCAGCACGGGGGTTGATTGCCAACAAGGGTATTATTTTGGGGTGCCGACTGTTCACCCTCCTTGGGTTCAAAAAAATCGGCAGAAATCAAAAAAAATTGCCTAATTCTTGCTGGGATAGCTTGGGAGTTGCCGCGTTGCAGCATCTCGGTTATTAAAGAGCCGAAGAAGCAGATTTTTTCTGCGCTTTTTTCTGTCGGAGATTGCAAAAATGACAAATGTAGTAATTGCCTCAGCCGCCCGCACCCCAGTGGGCAGTTTTACCGGATCCTTTGCCAACACGCCCGCCCATGATCTGGGCACAACGGTTTTAGAAGCGCTGGTTGAGCGCGCGGGCATTGAAAAATCGGATGTATCTGAAACCATTCTCGGCCAGGTGCTGAGCGCAGGTCAGGGACAAAACCCGGCACGCCAAGCGCATGTAAACGCCGGTTTGCCCATCGAAAGTTCAGCTTGGGGCATTAATCAGGTTTGTGGTTCTGGTTTGCGGGCCGTTGCTTTGGCCGCACAGCACATTCAACTGGGCGATGCAGATATTGTAGCCGCAGGCGGTCAGGAAAACATGTCACTTTCACCGCATGTTGCGCATCTGAGAGCCGGCCATAAAATGGGCGATCTTAAGTATATTGACTGCATGATTAAGGACGGTTTGTGGGATGCTTTTAACGGCTATCACATGGGTCAGACCGCAGAGAATGTTGCGCAGAAGTGGCAGATTAGCCGCGATATGCAGGATGAGTTTGCCGTCAGTTCGCAAAATAAAGCAGAAGCGGCGCAGAAAGCCGGTAGGTTCGCGGATGAAATCACACCCTTCACCGTTAAAACCCGAAAAGGCGATATCGTAGTGGATCAGGATGAATATATCCGCCACGGAGCGACCATCGAAAACATGCAAAAACTGCGACCTGCATTTGTTAAAGATGGAAGCGTGACAGCGGCCAATGCATCCGGCATCAACGATGGCGCTGCTGGCGCATTGCTGATGAGCGCGGATGAAGCAGAAAAACGCGGGATCGAACCTTTGGCGCGCATCGCCTCTTATGCCAGTGTTGGGCTTGACCCAGCGATTATGGGCGTTGGACCGGTCTATGCCAGCCGCAAAGCATTGGAAAAAGCCGGTTGGTCGGTGTCTGATCTGGATTTGGTCGAAGCCAACGAAGCCTTTGCTGCGCAGGCCTGCGCGGTCAATAAAGACATGGGATGGGATCCGGCAATCGTCAACGTCAACGGCGGTGCGATTGCTATTGGCCATCCAATCGGAGCCTCTGGCGCGCGTATTTTGAACACTTTGGTGTTTGAAATGAAGCGCAGGGATGCAAAGAAAGGCCTTGCGACACTTTGTATCGGTGGCGGGATGGGCGTTGCGATGTGCCTCGAAAGGCTCTGATTTAAAACAATAAAAGGGGGCGCTTCCCCCTTTTTTTAATCAAAAATTGCTGCAGTGCAGAAATTTGTTTACGAAATAATATTGCTAAACTAATACATAAAACGTAATAGCATTACCAAGGCAATTAAATTGTAAGGAGACCCTTTATGTCTAGAACAGCGCTGGTTACAGGCGGATCACGCGGCATTGGCGCCGCTATTTCAGTTGCTCTAAGCAACGCAGGATATCAGGTCGCAGCGACCTATGCCGGGAATGATGCGGCGGCTGCCGCCTTTACCGAGCAAACAGGTATTAAAACGTTCAAGTGGAACGTTGCAGAGTATGATGAATGCGCCGCAGGCATATCAAAAGTCGAAGCAGAAATTGGCCCGGTTGACATTTTGGTCAACAACGCAGGGATCACCCGCGATGCCCCGTTTCATAAAATGACCAAAGAGCAATGGTCACAAGTGATCGACACAAATCTTACTGGCGTTTTTAATATGACCCACCCGATCTGGCCCGGTATGCGCGAACGTAAATTTGGCCGCATTATCACCATCAGCTCGATCAATGGCCAAAAAGGTCAGTTTGCTCAGGTCAACTATGCCGCATCAAAGGCCGGCGATCTTGGTATTACCAAATCACTCGCGCAGGAAGGCGCCCGGTATGGCATCACAGCCAACGCCGTCTGCCCGGGATATATAGCCACTGATATGGTCATGGCTGTGCCGGAAAAAGTGCGCGATGGTATTGTTGCGCAAATCCCAACGGGCCGTTTGGGCGAACCAGAGGAAATCGCGCGCTGCGTGGTGTTTTTGGCCTCAGATGATGCAGCCTTTATCAATGGCTCCACCATTACTGCCAATGGCGGCCAACATTTGGTCTAAACTATTTCGCGATCTATAGCATCGGCAGTTTAAAGGATCGCCGGGTTTTAAAGGCCCGGCGACAACCCAAAAGCCTAAAGCACACCTGGGACAACCTGATCAGGCGGGCGATGCCCGTCAGCAAAAGTTTTGATATTAATCAGTACCTTTTCACCCATTTCAATGCGCCCCTCGATCGTCGCAGAACCCATATGCGGCAAAAGAACAACATTACTGAGCTGCCTTAAACGGGGGTTAATGTCTGTACCATGTTCATAGACATCCAAGCCTGCTCCGGCCAATTCACCAGCGCGCAACATTCTAGTCAGTGCATTTTCGTCAATCACCTCACCGCGGGACGTATTGATTATCACCCCTGTCGGTTTCATCAACTTTAACCGCCGTGCATTCATCAAATGGAACGTCGATGGGGTGTGCGGGCAATTGATTGAAATCACATCCATACGGGCAACCATCTGGTCAAGGCTTTCCCAATAGGTCGCGTCTAGTTCCTCTTCAATCTCTGATCTTAGGCGTTTGCGATTATGGTAATGTATCTGCATGCCAAAAACGGCAGCCCGGCGCGCAACGGCTTGACCAATGCGCCCCATTCCCAAAATACCAAGGCGGCGACCTCCGAGCCGTCCGCCCAAAAGTGCATTCGGTGCCCACCCTGTCCAATCTCCGGACTGCATGACCGCTAGGCCTTCAGGAATTCTTCTTGTGACACTTAGCATCAATGCCATAGCCATATCAGCCGTATCGTCGGTCAACACACCCGGTGTATTCGAGACCAAAACCCCGCGTTGCCGTGCCGTGTCAATATCAATATGATCGATCCCCGCGCCAAAATTCGCCAGCAGCTTAAGCCGAGGACCCGCCTGTGCCAGCAACGCCGCATCAATCCGGTCGGTTACAGTAGGCACCAAAACGTCAACAGATTTAACAATTTCTGCCAGCTCTTGGCGCGTCATAGGTTTGTCATTGTCGCGCAGTTTAACATCAAAAAGCTCTTTTAACCGGGCTTCCACGACATCTGGCAATCGACGGGTAACCGCTACGCTTATTTGATCGCTGGACATATTGCCCCCCTAAATTAAGTTTCTGCGTTAAGTTTAAACTGACGCAAGTTGCATCTGGGCACAAGAACCCCTAGACAAAACATGTGTGGTTTTTCAGCAGGCCCTGATGAAACGTTTAGGCTTAATCCTATGTGTGCTAAGTATTTTTGCAGGGTCGCTTTGCGCCCAAGAAAAAGGACCTATCACCAATCTTCCCATGCCCAGATTTGTATCGCTGAAAGCCACCGAAGCCAATGCGCGCCGCGGGCCATCGCTTTCTCATCGGATTGATTGGGTTTTTAAGCGCAAACATATGCCTTTGGAAATCTATGCTGAATATGGGAACTGGCGCCGTGTTCGAGATATTGATGGCGCCGGCGGTTGGGTGCATTATTCCCTACTTTCAGGGGTTCGAAGCGCTATTGTGCTTCAAAATATGCAGCCCATGTTTTCACAGCCGGACACAGACAGTCTGATTATGGCCCGTTTTGAAAAAACCGCCATTGCAAACCTAGAAAAATGTACGATTGATTGGTGCCAATTACGCGCCGGGGGCTATAAAGGATGGTTGCCCAAAAGCACTTTGTGGGGCGTTTACGGCGACGAGTTAAAAGAATAAATCAACTATCGCCTTTCAAGGTCAACAATCTTGTTCTGCAGCTGCAGGTAATCTTTGAATAGATCACCTTCGGTGACAATCCCAAGCATCTCATTTGTTTCGCGATCAATAATGGGAATACTTTCACCAACAAATTCAACTGCAATTTCCATGGCTTGCTGCAAAGACGCGTCTGATTTAATGGAAATCGGATCCTGTTCAAGTAAGCTCGTGATCTTTGTTTTAGGCTCAGCCAAGAGGAGTTTTTGAAGCGTTACCTTGCCAATAAAACTGTTGTTTTCCTCAAGGATGTAGGCTTCGCTCATTCCCGCGCTCAAGATTGTATTAATCCCGTTCTCGGCAGAATTTTCAGACGATAAGCGGGCATAATCATCATGTACAATACCTATTATGCTGCGATCCATCATCTCTAAACCAGTGCGACCACTGGATATATCTATGCCGCGATCAGACAACTGGCGATCAAAGAATGAGTGCCCAAAGAGGTGATGAGAAGTCAAAACTGCAGTTACAATACTGACCATTGCAAGAAGCGCATACTCATAGGACCCGGTCAATTCCAACACCACCATCACACCGGCAATTGGTGCTCCGATGACCGCTGATGAAACAGCTGCCATTCCGCAAATAACAATCCCAACCGAGCCAACCGGATCCAAGCCGACCATATTACATAAACCAAGAGCGATCGCTCCTGCGCTGGCCCCAATAACCAATGAAGGCGAAAAAATACCCCCAAACAGACCTAAACTAAGACATACAGTGGTCAGAATGATCTTCACCAGCAACACCGCAACAAGAAATGCAAACGTAAATTCTAAGCCGATCGCTCCGCGCACTGTATCACCGCCGAGACCAAGCGCTTCGGGGATAAATGCACCGCCTGCAGATGTAATCAGGACCGCCAACGTCAAACCAACCAGAGGGCTAAAGCCAAGCGACCCCACAAATTTTGTAGCATTGCGTACGCTTTGCATAAGCAAAACAGCCACCAACCCAAAAAATGGCCCCATGACGAGAGCAAAGGGCAATAAGGTCGATAACTCGCCCTCAAACGCCCCAACCTCAAAGAGAGTTGTCCCCCCCCATAGCAATTCAGTTAATCCAGCAGCCGAGCAAGATGCAATCGCAATTGGAGCAATTGCGCGCAGCGAAAAATGCCTAATCACAGCCTCATGGGCAAATACAACCCCTGCGATGGGGGCATTAAATCCAGCGGCAATCGCTGCAGCAACACCACAACCAATAAAAACATCCGTGCTCATATTGCTTTTCAATATTCGTTTGAGACCACTTCCAATGACAGCTCCAAAATGAACAAGCGGCCCATACTGGCCGACTGAAGCCCCGCCGGACGCAGATAAAAATGCAACCAATGTAGAGCTTAAACCCGTTTTAACATCCAGTTCATTATCGGTTCTATGCGCTGCATAAATACTATCTGCCGGTCCATGCCAGCGACCAATGCCAAAAGTTCGCTTAAGGACATAAATTGCAGCGGCAGCTATGGTTAGCGTGAACAGTTGCCCATAATGAAGTTTCAAACCAAAAGCTTCGATTGGTGCCACCGCGGTTCTTTGGGAGGAAAAATACTGCACCCCTTCAACAAAAATATGCGCGACCACTGCAACCAAGCATCCGAAAAAAAGGCCAACAATCATAACTTGACCCAATTGCTTGAACGTAAAAGCTAGTTGCCCTCGATTTTCCATAAAAAATCCAATTTTTGTTATTTAAGAACAGATAATCAGTAATTTACAACAAAAAATTGATTTATTTTATAATAAAGGAACTCAGTATATATAAATTAATGCAATATAGAAATGCAGTTTTAGAAGTGAAACCCAATTAAAGTGACGTTGAATTGAGCTGTAAGTAAACTTAATGCCAAAGCCTTGTTGCAGTTTGTTTTGCCTCTGCCAAACGGCGTTCATATTCTTGCAAGCGCAGGTCAATGCTTCCGGCAGATGTTTCCTGTTCGTCCACCGAATCGTCTGTTGCGGTGGCTAGTTTTGACTTCAACGCGTTTGAAGACGAAACTTGTTTTTCGCCAACGACACCGTGTGTTTCCACGTCAGCAGCAGGCTCTGAATAGGTCTTTGAGCTTTCCAAAACAGTTTGCGGCTGTGGCTTTTCGGTTATTTCCTCGCCCGCGACTTTCCAAGAATCATTTAAGACAAGCGTGTTATCGAGGGTTTTTTCCGCTTCGATAAACTCAGAAAAAAGACGCTCGAGAGTTTCAACTCGGCCTGTCAAAATTCTATATTGAACACGCAACTCAGAGACGGCCTCGACGGTTAGCACTTTTCTAAGGCTCCCTCCAGTTGATGTTCCCAACACCAATTGCTCTTCTTGCTCGTCTAATGCCTTTTCGTCCGACCATAATCCAGTCACTGATTGGTTTGTTGCCAAAAACGCATCTAAATCACTTTCTTCAATCAGGTACCTTGCTGACCGGCTATCAGAAGCACGGCGTGCCACTAATTTTCCACTTTGGATATGAAGTTTTAATTCATCAGTCGATAGCTTAGCACGCTTTGCTGCGTCGGAAAGTGACAGTGGCATAATGCTTTTCCTTTATTTTAACCCAGATCAAATCCATCACGATAGGTTATTTCTTCATCAAAAAGATCACCCAACCAACTAATTTTCTCTACATCAGATACCTGCCAACCAAATGGCACACTTAGAACGTCATTAGACCTATATTTAAAGGTAAACACCTTGAAGGATTTCATCACCTCCGCAACGGTGACTTCTGCATTAACGGGTGCTAAGGCATTTTTGAACAATGTCTTTATTTTTCTCGGCTCGCCCCGTTCATCAAAGCTTGTCATATAGTAAATATAGGATTCGAACAGATCGATTAAATCTTCTGCCTGAATTTCGATCAGGAACAGCATCATTTCTTCGCAGACAGACTTTAGTTTCTTGGTGGTTGTGTCTGAATATTGATTGCCCAGAATACCGCTATACTTAACTGCATAAGCGTCGAGTGGCACATCTTTATCAATATAGCTTTCAGTCGCGTGGGCAGACACAATGCCAAGAATCCACAATGGACAAAACTGCATTTGCGCTACCTCTCTCTACTTTTGCACGCCAGGTTCTTTAACTCTTGGTAAAACAATCTGCAAATTTCGCGCCAAATTCAACTTAGACTTTAAAACCAACTTCCAACCACGGCTACCTTTTGTATTCATAAAATCATTTTAGTCGTGAAAGCAATCACGGTTTGTCAAAAACAATTTATTAAACGAATGCATTTTTGCAAAATTATTTATATTATATAATCAATATAAATAATGATGCTTTACGAAATAGAATATCACTTCCATGTATTTATGTACCCTCTATTGAAACCACAACACCATTCTGTTGTTCAAAATCGAGAATATCACCTCGTTTAGATAAGCCAGTTAAACCGTCTATATCAAAAATTTCAAACACGACCTCTGCTTCACTATCACTGATTTGCAACACCGTTTCGTTACGTACGAATTTGACACGGTCGGCCTCATAACTATCGTAAAAGGTTTTCCATTCATCAAAAGTGCATCCCGACATTTTTACATTTGCACGAACTTTCATATTCGTCTCCTACTGATATTATTAAACACTACCTTATCACCAAATTGGTTGATTTTGAAATATTTAAATGGTTTGTTGGTGCAACAAACATCAGATACCTGACGCCATGCACTCTATAAATGATTTTAAAAATTTGACTCTCCAAGTTTTAGCCCAAAGTGGCTATGTCGTTAACAGTAAATTACATTCCAAACCACATGATCTTAACGCTCTAATCAAACTGTTTAACGACGCACAATCCAAAGGAATTACGAATTTTGATGATTTACCTGATCATTTAGAAAGTTCGCTCTTCTATCTTGCAAGCTTTGATCAAAAAACCTGGGAGTTTGCACGATCATATATCGCTGCTAAGTTGCTATCTGATGAGCATTTATCGCAGGTAACTCGGCAGTTTGCCTGCTCGATTATTTCAGGATGGGATCCGGTTAAATCTATTAACATGAACACACGCGGTATAGCCGGCGACAATGAAGAATTCGCACCTATCATCGCGCAATTGGGGCTTACCCTGATAAATGTTTTTCAATTGCCAGTATCTGGAGCAAATAGTGAAAATTCCTTTGGCGCAAGTGAAGTAATATCTCAGGCATTTAGCGAACTGGGCGTTTCCATTGATTCAATAACCATCTACAATTTGCTCAGCACTCATTAATTGGAAGCGCTCTTACGCTATGGCTTTGAGAGTTTCGTAGCGTAGATTATGACAAGCTGCATTTAAAATATGGACAACCGTCAAAACCTTGCCCAAAGGCTACTCTGCTTATGCCAGTAACATCATGCAAGACTTGAAAACTTTCAACCAAATCCAGCCTTTATTAAAAAAATGAAGAAAAAACGGCCTGATTATTCTAAACAAATACGCATATCGACCGTAAATCTTTTGAAGAACCAATAGTTCGCGCTTGCAGCAAAAAGCCTTTGGTTTTTTGCACGCAGCCAATAACTTCTCAGGGTTAATCTATGACAAAGCACTTTTCTAAAATCAATGCACCGGCTGAAGTTAAATCTGACATCTGGAACAGTTTGAAGTTTGTAACAAAAATACCGAATAGCAAAATAAAGTCAGTCATGAATAAAAGAGATCAATTAAAAACTAAATTATCAGAACAAATTCTGATGGCCACAGATCGATCCTATGTTCCAACAAAAACCAAATGGATAACCGAGGTCGACGGTCATGTTAGACGTGTCGCGGTTCCTGTTAAGGTTAGGCGCTGGTGGTCCGATGTTGATGGCGGAAAAATACAAATTTCATTATTTTACAAAGGTAAGCCCATTGAGCTAGAACCTGGAAAAGACGCCATTGAAGTTAGCAGTCAGAATGACTTGGTTTCAACACTCAAATTACTTCAAAAATCAATTGATTTAGGGGATTTCGATAGTCTTTTAAAGTAGGCCCAACATATATCCAGGAAACTGAACAAAAAATTTTACATTTTTTTAAACATTCCCAAAATCCAACCGTAGTAACTCGTGAGTAACGAGGAGGTTTGAAATGAATAAGTTTATTGGTCAAAAGGCATATCAGAATAACTCTGTGCCAAATCCACAAATTGATGACGCCCATGGCGCTGTATCAGTTTGTTTGGAAACACTTTTGCACAACCTAAAAGTCTTGGCCGACAAACCTCCCCATGGCTCTGAACTATTTAACCGCGTATCCTCTAAATGCCTTACAGCAATATATATCCTTCAAACCAGTTTAGATTTCGAAAAAGGCGCTGTGATTGCTGAAAATTTATTTAAGCTTTATGACTATGTAAAATTCCAAGTCATCGCAAATTCTAAAAGTTCAGAGGACGCTGATATTGCCCAGGCCGTAAGCATCATATCAGAAATATATGGCTCGTGGAAAACCATTAAATGACTTGCAAAATGTTAGAGCAGCAAAATGAAACCTTGGTTAGTTTAAACCAAGCATTGGAAGATTGCGTGGCTACCCAAAATATAGACAAAGCCCTTGACTTGGCGCTTCTCCGTCAAAAAGCACTGATTGAAATATTCCAGTCTGCAGAAAACGATCCATCAAACTCGGCAGAATTGGAAAAATTAGCAACCGAGACTTTAGAACGCCTTAGTAAAGAAAAGATGCTTCTAAAGGCCCAATCTTTAGAAAAACGAAATGATTTTCTGTTGCGCAAATCCGCAATCAAAGCCTACATGGCGCCCATTGCGGCTTGATCCTCCAGGGCCCATGGTTAAAAAGATGCGCCCCTAAAGAGCGCTATCTAAGACATATTTAACGAAGCCACGCATTGTACTTTCATCTACGAATTCGATCGGTTCATTGACCTCTGTATCACCAGAAAGACCAACAATTTTGCAATCTTTCTGATACAGCATCATCAGATGTTTTATTGTAATTCGTCCATAATCACATTTGTTCAAAATCACAGAATTAACGCCTCGGCTAACCCTTAATACCTCTGCTAGAGATCCGGTATTAATCGATGCTGGCAAGACCAAAAGCAATTTAACATGTGGAAGATGCTTATTTTGCTGCGCCAAGGCTTCGAAGAACTCGAAATAATAGTCCCACGATATTTCAGTGAGTTGTTTTTCAGCATGGAACACGGCTTCTGATCTGAAATTCTGTTGCTTTTCAAAGGGAAAATTGAAAAGCCGGGCAAAATAACTCAATCGATCTAGCTCAAAGAACTTATCTGGTGAAAATTGTAGAATGCGCGGCTTTTCTTGGCGAAAAAGGCTATAATGCTGCATTAATTTAGCACAGATTGTCGACTTTCCTGATCCTGGTGTGCCCAAAAGTACAATATTATAATAAACGTCCAATATTCTGCGACTACTGGAGTCCCAAAATATTTTGATTAACGTATTTAACAGATGATCTTTGGTGATCGAGCCAGAAAACTCAGAAATAGAAAACTCTTTCTTAATGAAGTGACTTGTTAGTCCGACATTTAAAAGATCCCCAAAACTAAGCTGATCATTGTGAGTTTCTGAAGGCGTGATCACAGCAGAAGGTTCATGCGCATCAAATGAGATATCACTGGCTTCGGGCAAGGTTTCTTGCAGGGATTTTTGAGGTGAAATTTCGCTGGCATCCAAATCGCCATGATCCTGATCAGATACCTCTTTTTTCAAATCCTGTGAATAAAGTGACGCTTCCTCGTCAGCTTTTTTAACTTCCGTATCATGCATTGATCCATGCTCAGCATTAATATGGGTAGGCGTTGCCATATTAGGAATAAGACCGTCGAAATCTGTTAGAGAACCTAAATTCGTATCATCTTTTCTGGCGCCCAATGCGGCATTTTCTTGTAATCTCTTCGACAACACTAGAACAGAATTTTTGGGCGCTGTTTTGGCTGCCCCTTTGACTGCGACAGGCTCTTGTAGCGAAGCCGTGATTTCAACGAAATTTCCAACATTCTTTATTTCGATGATATACGCATTTTCCCCAAGATTATCCTGTACCTTTTCAAGTGCAGTTGCTGTATCTGCTGCTCTAAAAACTAGCTCATTTACCATAACTGACCCCTAAAATTTAAAGCGAACTATTCACCCTGTTCTGAACCAGGGCCGTCTTGATCTGCTCCAGAAACAGTTGCTATTACATCAACTTTCTTCGTTTCAGGCAGTTCTGTGAATGACAACACATTCAAGTCGGTTAAGTGTGCTCTTACCATTTTTGATAGTTTTTTGCGAATTAATGGCGCGACAATTAAGAACGGCGTCTTACTTTCTGCCATTTGCTGATCCACCACATCTGAAAGTTGGCGGATCATATTCTGGGAAAGGTTACCATCAATAATTAGATCTTCTTGCTGGTTCTGCCTGTCAGCATTGATTAAAAGATTTTCAAATTCGGGATCCAGCGTAATCACTGGCACCGGATCCTTGTGGGGTACAATTCTTTGAAGCAATAAAGGCACCAAATGTGGGCGCAAAGCCTCTGCTGTATCCGCCACACTCATATTGCGACCCGCTAATTCTGCTAGGATTTCGAGGATCTTACGCATGTCGTTGATGGGAATTTGTTCTTCCAGCAGTTTTTTCATCACTGCTGTCAAATTATGCATTGGAATAAGTTTAGGAACGACAGAGTCAACAAGTGAAGGGCTTTCCTCAGCCAGCTTATCAATGACTTGCTTTAACTCATCCTGACCAATCAGTTCAAAAGCGTGTTGTTCTATCATTCTTGAAAGCTGCGTGGTTATTACTGACTCTGGCTCAACCACAACATACCCTCTGGCCTCGGCAAGCGTTCTTTGTTGTTCAGTGATCCAATAGGCCTCCAAACCAAAGGTTGGCTCAATAACTTTCTCACCGTCTAATGCAACAGCTGCATCGCCAGTAGGAATGGTCAAAAGCCTACCAGGATAAACTTTATCTTCGGCAACAATCCTTTGACCTATTTTAATCTGGTAGAAGTTCGGTTGAAGATTAAGATCGTCTTTGATGCGAACACTTGGGATTACAAAACCTAATGACTTTGAGAGCTCTTTGCGTATGCCCGAAACTCTAGTGACCAATGGTCCACTAACTTCATCTTCTACCAACGAGATAAGGGGATAGCTTAAAATAACGGATATCCGAGCATTGTCAGCAATTTGATCTGCACTAACAATACCATCATTTTCGTCGTTTTCCTGATCCACACTATCGCTGTCTTCATCGCTAGAGGCTGCATCACGATTGCGCCGATTAATTAAAAACGCGATAGTAGCTGCCGTCACGGCAAACCCGATGAACAGGTTGGTAGGCATGCCAGGCACAAGACCTATTATTCCGATCACCGCGGCCACCGGATACCAAGCACGCGCTATCCCTATTTCCTGGCCAATATGCTCAGCCATCGGTTGGCTGGCAGAAACCCGCGTGACAATGATTGCAGTTCCGATTGATAATAATAGTGAGGGAATTTGTGCAACCAGACCGTCACCAACCGACAAAACGACGTAAAACTGCGCGGCATCGCCAAGGCTTAAGTCGTGCTGCAACAGCCCAATTGAAACCCCGCCAATAATATTAATGGCAAGAATAAGGATGCCTGCAACTGCATCACCTTTAACAAATTTTGAAGCCCCATCCATAGCACCGTGGAAATCTGCTTCTCTTGCAACCTCGCTACGTCTGAAAGTCGCCTCTTCTGGCGTCAGAATTCCAGCATTCAAATCTGCGTCAATCGCCATTTGTTTGCCAGGCATCGCATCAAGTGTAAAACGGGCAGAGACCTCTGAAACACGGCCTGCACCTTTTGTAATAACCACCAGATTAATTATGACAAGGATAGCAAAGACAAATATTCCCACCGCAAAATTACCCGCGATGACAAATTCGCCAAAAGCTTGGATCACTTGGCCTGCGGCATCAGTTCCCGAATGCCCATTGGCTAAAACAATGCGTGTTGAAGCCACATTCAACGCCAAGCGCAAAACCGTTGCAACCAAAAGCAAGGTGGGAAAACTTGAAAAATCAAGAGGCCTAAACGTATGTATCGCCACCATAAGGATGAGCAGAGACAATAAAATATTAAAACTGAAGAAAATATCTAACAGAAGCGTCGGCAACGGTAGAACCATCATTGCCACTATGAACAAAATGCCCAAAGGCAATACCGCATCGCTGAGATATCGGCGCGACCACGAAAACCCAAATGTTTCTAAACTTGCCACTTATTCCAACCTAAAAACCTATTCATAAAGAAACAGAGGCAAGAACTGTGCCATTCTCATTCTTGCTTTAGGCTGATTTTACGTTGGCATGAATTATGCATGTATGATTTTGAACAAGCTATGGAGTAAAGGCCGTGTCGAAACATAAATTTACTTGGTCTGCAAAAAATAAATTAAAGCCGATTGCAGTAGGAACATTATGTATGGTGTTCGTGGCGGGTTGCGAAGGCAACTTTTCGTTACCTAGAATAGAGCTTCCTACATCCTCAAGTTCGCAAGCTGACTCTGATGATCTGGCGGCGATCAATAATGCTGTTGCTGCAACTGCTGCAGTGACAAAGCCCAAGGTAAAGGTTGTACCAACTATTACCGGAATGGGCTATGCGAGTATTTCATCTCAACCAGCAAAATCATCAAACCAAAGGCGCTTAATGGCCATAAGAGCTGCTCGCTTGGAAGCAATGCGTAATTTGACCGAGCAGGTCCATGGATTAAAGATTAATTCCCGAACAACAATTATTGACGCAATTGTTCAAAATGATTCTCTACGTGCAACAGTAGATGGTACCATTTTGGGAGCACGGACTGTTCGCATCAACCCTGTGGGCAGTGATACTTACGAAGTAGTTCTGGAACTTGATCAAGCCTTAATTTCGACGATTATGAAAGCCGCTAGAGGCTGAGCATGCTGCTAAAAGGTTTGCCCAAGACAGCCATCGCTGCATTTTGCATTCACCTGCTAACCGGGCTCTACTCCAGTGCCCTCGCAACAGAGATAAGCTCGGTAAAAGCTTCTGGGCGGGCTGCTCTCTCAGGGCAATCAATGCAAAAAGTGCGTAGGGTTGCTTTAGAAGATGCCCTCTATTTGGCTGCCATTAGTGCAGGCACGGAAATCAGTGGCACCACTATTTCGGCGAATGGTATTCTTGTTCGCGACGTTGTCAGTTTGACTACTAATGCTCAGCTTATAGATTTTTCTGTGCTCAAAGAGGGAAAAAATGAAACTCACTATGAGGTTTCTGTAGAAGCTTATTTTGCGAAGAAAAGTAGATCTCGATGTCAAAACCCAAGATTTCCATCCATTTTGCTCTTAAAGCCTAAAAGCTATGTTTCCTCCAATGTAGATGTTCGCTACCATGAATTAGCGGGATCCATTAGCAATCAGCTTCAAGAAACGTTGGCACAATTTTATTCTGGTGATGTACACGACTATACAAATTTGTCCCTGGATGATTATAAGAAATCCACTTCCAAAAATCGGCTTTTTTCTTATTCATCTTTGCAGTCTAACCAGCCTGTGTCCAAAAATGCGGATTTCATTATAGGTTCGGCTGTTCGCGTGCATCGCTCTGGTAAAACCCTTAACACTGACGTTAAAGTGACTGTCCTATTGGGCTCAGATCTTTCCGTTTTTAATGAGTATGAGCGCCGATTGACTGCTCAGCTTCCGCAGAAATCTCCCTTCAAGACAATCAGTGTACTCACACCCAAAGATATCAACCTGAATACTGAGCAACTTATAGAACCGGTTGAGCTCTTAAATCAAAATTTGGTACAATTAGCATGCAAGCCATTACAAGGACGCTTACAAGCACTTGGGGGTCAACTTACCTTTCCGTTTGGAAGCGACGCAGGCCTTAAGACAGGTAGCTTGGCCTATATCACAAATGGCAGCGAAAGCTGGAGCTTATTGGAAGTTAGAAAAGTTTTTCCTAGGTCCTCGGTTATGGTTCCCATTAATAACCTGCAAGCCAAGTCTAGATTGGCAAATCAAACTGCCCGCATAATTGAAGGAACAATCAGATGAAAACAATAACATCTGCGTTAATTTTTCTGGTGCTTGGTTTGGGTTCTGCAAATGCCAGTGAACCCTTTGTGGTTTTGCAGAACAATTCAGACAGCGGCTACGCAAGTTCCGGA
>ERZ1048872.1859-NODE-1859-length-16514-cov-7.105292_pt1 | contig 16514 bp, 13 predicted proteins | sample MGYA00383100_ERZ1048872 | MGnify/ENA primary metagenome ERZ1048872 (study PRJEB29581, sample SAMEA5548370) | metagenome | biome: marine; feature: coastal; material: water | depth 50 m | study: Short-term variability in the microbial, nano- and picoplankton... | reverse complement strand
TCAAACTCAGACGCGCCGGCTTTGGCATTTGTTTGGCTCGCCGCTTGCGAGTGCTGGGCGGCCTGTTGTTGCTGCGCAACCATCTGCTGCATCATCGCGCGCTGCTCATCTTCACTCATGGGGCGCACTTGTGACAGTTGCTTGGTCACATCAACCCGCAACCCATCCAGCAATGCCTCAAACAATTGAAAGGCTTCTGATTTGTATTCATTCAATGGATCGCGCTGGGCATAGCCGCGAAATCCAACAACACTGCGCAGATGTTCCAATGTGATCAGATGTTCGCGCCATTTGCGGTCAATGGTTTGCAACAATATCTGTTTTTCCACCTGACGCATGGTATCTGGGCCAAATGCAACAGCTTTTTCTGCCATCATCTGATCGGCGGCATTTTCCAGTTTTTCGCGTATGGTTTCGTCATCTGTGCCTTCTTCATCGGCCCACTCAACCACTGGCACATCCACGTTTAGATGTTCGAGAACCGACGCGTAAAGCCCCTCTGCATCCCATTGATCGGCATAGGATTTGGGCGGCATATGCGTGGTGACCAGATCATCAATGATGTCATGGCGCATATCCTGAACCACATCAGCCAGATCATCCGCTTCAAGAATATCCAAACGCTGGCCAAAAATAGCTTTACGCTGATCATTCATCACATCGTCAAATTTTAACAACTGCTTACGAATGTCAAAGTTGCGCCCTTCGACTTTCGCCTGAGCACGCGCCAGTGATTTGTTGACCCAAGGGTGCACAATGGCTTCACCGTCTTTCATACCCAGCGTTGAAAGCACTTTATCCAAACGCTCGGATCCAAATATCCGCATCAGATCATCTTCTAAGCTGAGAAAAAATGACGAGCGTCCGGGATCACCCTGCCGTCCGGACCGGCCACGCAGCTGGTTATCGATCCGCCGGCTTTCATGGCGCTCGGTGGCCAGCACATAAAGCCCGCCAGCTGCAAGCACCTGCTCTTTTTCGCCCGCATGCTCGGCTTCAATTTTCGCCCTCAACTCTTCGGGGTTAGCCTCCGGTTCAGCGGCAAGCGCAGCGTGGACTTTCATTTCGACATTGCCGCCAAGTTGAATATCTGTGCCCCGACCCGCCATATTTGTGGCGATGGTCACCGCATTCAGTTTTCCCGCATCGCCAACGATCTGGGCTTCTTGTTCGTGCTGCCGCGCGTTAAGAACATTATGCGTGATCTTGGCCTTGGTTAGCATTTGCGACAGCGCTTCGGATTTATCAATCGAAGTGGTGCCAACAAGAACCGGCTGGCCTTTGCCATTTGCCGTTTTTATTTCCGAGACAATAGCGGTGTATTTCTCTTCTGCCGTGCGATAGACCTGATCATCTTCATCAATCCGCGCAACGTTTTGATTGGTTGGAACCTCGACCACCCCAAGCTTGTAAATTTCAGAAAACTCATCCGCCTCGGTGGCCGCGGTGCCGGTCATGCCTGCCAATTTATCGTAAAGCCGGAAATAGTTCTGAAAGGTCACACTGGCCAAGGTGACGTTTTCGGGTTGAATCGCACAGCCTTCTTTGGCCTCGATCGCTTGATGCAGCCCATCGGACAACCTGCGGCCGGCCATCATCCGGCCTGTAAATTCATCAATCAGAACAACTTCATTATCCCGAACAATATATTCTTTGTCCCGGTTAAAGAGTTTATGAGCGCTGAGGCCCTGATTTATGTGGTGGACAATGGTCGTGCTTTCAGGGTCATAAAGCGACTGATCTTCGGGCAGGATCCCGCGTGCGCGCAGCGTGGCTTCCAGAAAATCATTACCTTCGTCGGTAAAATTTGTATTTCGGGTTTTTTCATCCAGTGTGTAATGCTCATCCTGCAGATCTGGGATCACTTTGTTGATTTCAATATAAAGCTCTGATCGATCCTGGGCCGGTCCCGAGATAATCAACGGGGTGCGCGCTTCGTCGATCAAAATACTGTCAACTTCGTCCACAATGGCAAAGTAATGGTGCTTTTGATACATTTGCGACAGATCGGTTTTCATATTGTCGCGCAGGTAGTCAAAGCCCAACTCGTTATTGGTCGCATAGGTCACATCGCAGGAATAGGATTTTTGCTTATCCACCTCGTCCTGACCGGGAAAAACAACACCTGTTGTCAAACCAAGAGCGCCGTACACTTTAGACATCCATTCGCTATCGCGTTTGGCCAGATAATCGTTCACGGTGACGATGTGCACACCCTTGCCGGTAAGCGCGTTCAGATAGGCTGGAAAGGTAGCAACAAGGGTTTTGCCTTCGCCAGTTTTCATTTCCGAGATATTGCCCTGATGCAGGAACATGCCGCCGATCAGCTGAACATCAAATGCCCGCAAACCCAAAGCCCGTTTGGCGGCTTCGCGGCAATTGGCAAAAGCCTCGGGCAGCAGAGAATCCAACTCTTCGCCCTTAGCAAATCTTTCGCGAAATTCTTCTGTCTTTTCGATCAGTTGCTGATCTGAAAGCGCTTCAAACTCGGCTTCCAATCCATTGATGGTTTCGACCACAGGCAAGGCGGATTTGATTTTCCGGTCGTTTGGTGTTCCAAACACCTTTTGGGCGATTTTACCAAACCCCAGCATGATCTCTCCATCTTTAAAATGGTGCAACAAATTGCAACCTGGTCTTGCCCTACGCGCGCTCTGCCAATAGGTGTTATAGCATGGCACTGCAGATGCCTTTAGCGATGTAAGCGGCTGGTACGACAGTGTCAACGCCAGCGACCAAGCAAGACCAGTAATTAAAGGGGAAATACCGTGACAAACCGAAGAAATTCAATCTTTGCAGCCATCATTCTTAGTGCAGTGACCGCGTCTGCTGTACAGGCCGAGCCTTCGGCCGATACCGTGGTAGCGTCGGTCAACGGCACAGAAATTACTGTTGGGCATATGATTTTGGTGCGCGAAAGCCTGCCAGAGCAATATAGAAACCTGCCAAATGAACAGCTTTTCGATGGCATTTTGGAACAGCTTATTCAACAAACCCTTTTGGCCGATCTGATCGGAGAAACAGATAACCGCGAAATTCGGCTAACCCTTGAAAATGACCGCCGCCTAATGAAGGCCTCGCAAGCGGTCGAAGAGCTGTCTGCACAGGCCATTGGCGAAGACGATATTGCGGCTGCCTATGACTCACGTTACGCAGATGCCGACATGGGCGTCGAATATGACGCCGCGCATATTTTGGTGGAAACCGAAGAGGCCGCCGTTAATTTAATCGATAAACTGCAGGCAGGCGCTGATTTTGTCGAATTGGCCAAAGAGTTTTCAACCGGCCCGTCGGGGCCAAGTGGCGGCGCGCTTGGTTGGTTTGGCCTTGGGATGATGGTTCCTCCTTTTGAGGCGGCCGTGGTGGCGATGGAAAAAGGGGCCATATCCAGCCCGGTCAAAACCGATTTTGGCTGGCATGTTATAAAATTGAACGATACACGCGCAATTTCCGCCCCTGCGCTTGATGAGGTGCGCGGTGAAATTATTGCCGAGCTGCAGCGTTCGGCCATTGAACGCCGGATCGACGAGCTGCGCCAACAGGCTACGATCAGCCTGACACCGGTTGAAAACATCGGTATTGATGTGATCTCACAATCAGAGCTGATGTCTGAGTGATGGCGGCGGGTGAGACATGGTCGCCGCTGGCGCCCAAGGTATTTCCCAAGCTTCCAGCCGTCGGCGGGGTACGCTTTGCCAGCAGTGCCGCTGGGGTAAAATACCAAGGCCGTGATGATGTCATGCTCGCCGAGCTGGCGGTGGGCACAGCTGTTGCTGGTGTATTTACCCAGTCAAACACACGCGCAGCGCCAGTGCTTGATTGCCAACGTAAAATCGGCAATACGTCCTGTGATAGTGGGGCGGCTATCATTGTGAATTCGGGAAATGCCAACGCGTTCACAGGAAAAAGCGGTGATGAGGCTGTCGAGGCCATCATCTGCGCTGTCGCTGCCGAGCTTTCCGTTCCCGAGGATCGCGTGTTTTCATCCTCTACTGGCGTGATCGGTGAACCGTTGCCCCATGGGCGAATCACAGCCCAGTTGCCGGCCTTAGTGGCCGGTTTGCACGCCGAAAAAATTGCCGACGCGGCGCAGGCGATAATGACAACTGATACCTTTCCCAAAGGCGCGCATTGCAATGTGCAAACCTCTGAGGGAACAGTCAATATCACCGGCATTGCCAAAGGCTCGGGAATGATCGCCCCAGATATGGCAACCATGCTGGTGTATCTTTTTACCGATGCCAAAATCACCCAGCCGGATCTGCAGGCGCTGGTATCTGAGTTGAATGAGACCACTTTTAACGCAATCACAGTAGACAGTGACACCTCAACCTCTGATACGCTTTTAATCGCTGCAACCGGCGCAAGCGGGGTGGAAATAACTGCAAGTCACGGGGGGTTTCGGGAAGGTTTACACAAGTTAATGCTTGATCTGGCCCATCAGGTGGTGCGTGACGGCGAAGGCGCCAGTAAATTTGTCGAAGTTCGAGTGACCGGCGCGCTTAGCGATCGGGACGCCAAAACACATGCCATGGCCATTGCCAACTCGCCTTTGGTCAAAACTGCGATTGCTGGTGAAGACCCAAATTGGGGCCGTATCGTGATGGCGATAGGCAAATCAGGCGCGGCAGCCGAGCGCGATTTGCTAACCATTAAATTCGGTGACATCACCGTTGCAGAAAACGGCTGGGTATCACCGGACTATAGCGAAGAGCAGGGGGCAGGCTATATGCTGAACCAAGAGGTGGTAATTTCTGTTGATCTTGCGCTTGGGTCTGGTCAGGCCACTGTTTGGACCTGTGATCTAACCCATGGATATATAACTATAAACGCAGACTACCGCTCATGAAAATGATACTCGTTTCTGCCGTTGCCTTGATTGATCGCGACGGCCGGGTCCTGCTTGCCCAACGGCCCGAAGGCAAATCCATGGCCGGTCTTTGGGAATTTCCGGGCGGCAAGGTGGAAGAGGGCGAAACCCCCGAGGCCGCGCTGGTGCGTGAGTTACATGAAGAGTTGGGGATCGAAACCTGGGATAGCTGCCTTGCACCACTGACTTTTGCCAGCCACAAATATGAAGATTTTCATCTGCTTATGCCACTTTTTGCCTGTCGTAAGTGGTCCGGTATCGTGCAGCCAAAAGAGGGCCAAGCGCTTAAATGGGTGGCGGCGCGTGATTTATCAAAATACCCAATGCCGGCAGCTGATCTGCCGCTTATCCCGATCCTAAGAGATTGGCTATAGCCCCAAGCGCAGCGGGCGCAAGGGGCCAAATCTAAACGTGATATTTAGATTAGTCGAGGACCCGCTTGACTTCCTGACGCTCGAAAATTTCGATCACATCGTCAGCGCGGATATCATCGTAATTTTCAAAGGCCATACCGCATTCCTGACCGGATTGCACCTCGGGAACTTCGTCCTTGAAGCGCTTAAGGGTTTTAAGCGTGCCTTCATGGATCACCACATCATCGCGCAAAAGCCGCACACCGGCGCTGCGCCGCGCAACGCCTTCGGTGACCAAACAGCCGGCCACTTTACCAATGCCAGAGACCTTGAAGACTTCTTTGATCTTGGCGTATCCGATAAAGGTTTCGCGAATTTCTGCACTTAAAAGACCACTGGCCGCCGCTTTTACATCATCCACCAGATCATAAATCACAGAATAATAGCGAATCTCGACACTTTTCTGGTTGGCCGTATTACGTGCCGAAGCATTGGCCCGCACATTAAACCCCATAACCGGCGCGCCCGAGGCTTCCGCCAGACCAATATCTGTTTCGGTGATCGCCCCAACGCCAGAATGCAGAACGCGCACGCGCACTTCCGAATTGCCAATTTTTTCCATCGCTTGCACAATGGCTTCGGCCGAGCCTTGAACATCGGCTTTGACCAATATGGGCAATTCCGAGACATTCTCATCTTCTTTGGCTTTGGCCATCAACTGTTCCAAAGTGGTCGCTGCACCGGCAGCTGCCCGTTTTTCTTTGGCCAGATCTGCACGGTAATCAGCGATTTCACGGGCCTGTGCTTCGGTGTCCACCACGTTTAGAACATCACCAGCTTCGGGTGTGCCGTTCAGTCCAAGCACTTCTACCGGAACCGATGGACCAGCGGTTTTAATCCGCTCGCTCTTATCGTTAATCAACGCCCGGACTTTACCCCATTGCTCGCCAACAACAAAAATATCGCCTTGGTTTAATGTTCCATTTTGAACCAAAACCGTGGCCACTGGCCCACGGCCGACATCCAGTTGGGCCTCGATAACGGCGCCTTGTGCGGCGCGATCAGGATTGGCTTTAAGTTCGAGAATTTCGGCCTGAAGGGCAATGGCCTCAAGCAGTTCATCCAGTCCCTGACCATTTATGGCTGAAACCTCGACATCTTGCACTTCGCCAGAGAGCTTTTCGACGATAATTTCATGCTGCAGCAAATCGGTGCGCACTTTGTCCGGATTGGCTGCAGGTTTGTCAATTTTGTTGATCGCAACAATCACTGGCACTTCGGCAGCTTTTGCATGGTTAATCGCTTCGATGGTTTGCGGCATAACCGCATCATCGGCAGCGACCACCAAAACCACAATATCAGTCACCTGTGCACCGCGTGAACGCATCGATGTAAAGGCCGCATGGCCTGGGGTATCGAGAAACGATAGAACCGCGCCGCCATCGGTTGTCACCTGATAGGCACCAATATGCTGGGTGATACCGCCGGCTTCGCCAGTAACAACCTTGGTATTTCGGATCGCATCAAGAAGCGAGGTTTTACCATGGTCAACATGACCCATAATGGTAATCACGGGTGGCCGCGCTGTGAGATCTTTTTCATCATCATGGATTTCGTTGATCACATCTTCCACGTCCGAGTCTGAAACCCGAACAACTTTGTGACCAAACTCTTCAATAATCAATTCGGCCGTATCGGCATCAATGGTTTGGTTTTGGGTAACCATCATGCCCATATTCATCAGTGATTTTACAACTTCTGCAACCCGTTCAGCCATGCGGTTAGCAAGCTCCGAGACCAAGATCGCCTCAGGCAATTGCACTTCACGCACTACTTTTTCGCGTTCTTGCACTGCGCCCATAGCCTTTTGACGCGCGCGTTCTTGCTTGCGCTTCATCGCCGCCATGGATTTTTGCCGTCCGCCATCGCCAGACAGTGCTTGGGTGAGCGTCAGCTTACCAGAGCGGCGTCCATCATCGCGGCCTTTGTTGCCGCGGCGGTTTTGATCATTATCACGCTCTTTTTTGCGTGAAGCAGGGGCTTGCGGCTGTTTTGCAGTTGGGCGCGTAATCTCGCCCTCTTTCTTTGGTGGCGGCGCTGTTTCGGCCGCTTTAGCAGCTGCGGCAGCCTGTTTGGCTTTTTCTTCTGCGTCTTTGCGCTCTTGCTCTTCCTGTTCGGATTTTTGCCGCGCACGCTCTTCGGCTTCGCGTTGCTCGCGCTCTTTTTCCTCTTGCTCGGACCGACGGCGCTCGCGTTCTTCTGCCCGCGCTTTATCTTGGGCTTCGCGGTTGGCCAATTCTTCGGTTTCACGGGCCTTAGCAGCTTGCACCGCTTTGAGACGGCGATCCATTTCAGCGTCTGAAATGCCTGCCGGCCGCTTCTTGGATGCCGCCGTCGAAGATTGAGAACCCGCTGGCTTTGCCGCCCCAGCTTTGGGAACCACTACGCGCTTGCGTTTGGTTTCCACCACAACACTTTTGGTTCGGCCATGGCTAAAGCTCTGCTTTACGTTCCCCGAACGGGGAGCGCCGCGTAATCCCAAGGTTTTTTTGCCGTCACTATCGCTCATCTAGCTGTCTTTTCCTTCTGGACGGGGCAGAGCCGCCGTCAGTTCCGCGCAGACCTTTCAGCCTTTGCGCCTCATCTACTACACGCTGCGTTATTCCGCCAGACGTAAGCGCGCAATGAATCACAGTTTGTCGCCCAAATGCCGCGCCCAGCTCATCTGATGTAAGCCACCCGATAAACGACCCGCCATAAGGCGTACTTAATTTTGACTTGCCGCGCTCGGACCCATCGCTCGATTGCAGCAAAACTTCGGCCTGATCTTTGACCAACCAGTCCTTGACCTTTTCATACCCAGCCACAGCGCGCCCTGATTTGCGTGCCAAACTGATTAAATCAACCACACGGCGCGCCAATTGCCGTTCAAGATCCCCAAGCAGATGCTCGGAAAGTTTAACCGCAGTCTTTGCACTGCGCGAAAATAATCCAGTTTTACATGCTTTTTCAAGAGCATGACGGTCTGCAGCAACCCACATCCCCCGGCCGGGCAGTTTTTCCAGAACATCCGGCACCACCATTTGATCCGGCCCGACGACAAATCGAATAAGCCCATGCTTGGGCTGCACTTCGCCCGTCGCGATGCATTTACGCTCGGGCTTCTGTGCTGATTTCTTTTCTGTCGCGGTACGTGACATGATACTCCTAGCTAGATTTTGGAAAGGTTAAGACGCCGTCTCAGAATCGGTTTCGGCTTCTCCTTCATCTTCCCCTTCTGCGTCCTGAACCAAATCATCTGGGTCAACCCAGCCCAAAGTAATCCGGGCTGTCATGACAAAATTCTGCGCCTCCTGCAGGCTCACATCAAAAGGTTCAAGTAAGCCATCGTCTTTCACCCGTTCGCCGTCGACAGTCGTCCATCCTCCGGCCAACTCTCAATCTGCGCAGGTGGCAAAATCATCAAGCGTCTTGATGCCATCTTCTGCCAAAACTTGAACCATATGTGGTGTCAAACCCTCAAAGTTAATCAGGCTATCTTCCGCGCCCAGTTCGCGGGCACGCTCAAGCGCCTTACGGGCCTGTTCTTCAAGATGTTCGCGGGCACGGGTTTGCAGCTCTTCTGCTGTGCTTTCATCAACTCCATCGATCACCAGAAGCTCTTCAAGCTCGACATAGGCGACCTCTTCTAGGTTGGTAAAGCCTTCGGAAACCAGTAATTGGGCAAAGAACTCGTCCAGATCAAGGGCTTCAATAAAGAGCTGAGTGCGCTCTTCAAATTCTTTCTGCCGGCGGGCGCTTTCTTCGGCTTCGGTCATAATGTCGATATCCAGACCGGTAAGCTGGCTGGCCAAGCGAACGTTCTGGCCGCGCCGTCCAATGGCCAGGCTCAGCTGTTCTTCGGGCACAACCACTTCGATGCGCTCTGCTTCTTCATCAAGCACAACTTTGCTGACCTCAGCCGGTTGCAGCGCATTGACCAAAAATGTGGGCTGGTCATCATTCCAAGGAATAATATCGATCTTTTCGCCCTGCAGCTCATTCACCACTGCCTGCACCCTGCTGCCGCGCATACCGACGCAGGCACCAACCGGATCAATGGAGTGATCATTTGTTATTACAGCAATTTTAGCGCGCGATCCGGGATCACGGGCGACCGATTTAATCTCGATCACACCTTCGTAGATTTCCGGCACTTCCATTTTAAACAGCTCAGCCATGAACTGCGGGTCGGTGCGGCTTAGGAAAATCTGCGGGCCTCGGGTTTCGCGGCGTACTTCTTTGATATAGCAGCGGATGCGATCATTTGGCCGATAACTTTCACGGCCAATTTTTTCATTGCGCCGCAGAATCGCTTCTCCACGTCCTACATCTACAATCACATTGCCATATTCTTCGCGTTTGACCTGACCGTTGATAATCGTACCTGCGCGATCTTTAAACTCTTCATACTGGCGATCACGTTCGGCTTCACGAACTTTTTGCAAAATCACCTGCTTGGCAGACTGCGCCGCGATACGGCCCATATCGACCGGTGGAATTTCTTCGACAAATTGGTCGCCAACAGCCGGATCTTCAAGATATTGCCGCGCTTGCTCAACTGTCAGTTCGGCTTGATAATTTTCCAACTCTTCATCTTCGACCACGGTGCGCACCCTAGTGAACACTGCCCGACCGGTTTTTCGATCGATTGTGACCCGAATATCCATTTCTGCGCCGTAGCGCGATTTTGCCGCCCGAGCGAGGCTTTCTTCCATGGCTTCGACCACTAAAACCGGATCGATCATTTTTTCGCGGGCGACGGCCTCGGCTGTTTGCAAAAGCTCAAGTTGGTTTGCAGAGGTGATTGCCATTTTTACTCCTCCTCGGACCCTTCGGTCTCGATGTCATCAAAACGTTCTTCGTTGAGTGCGTCAGCGTTTTTACGTTGACGCAGCATTTGGGTGATCAATTCGTCGGTTAGGATCAATTTAGCGTCACTGAGCCACTCAAAATTTAGCCCAATCGTGCCCGCGTCAATATTGATCAAAACTTCTTGTCCTTCGGTGCCCGCCAAAACGCCCTTAAAGCGGCGTTGACCATCGATCAATTCGCTGGTCTCAAGGCGGGCTTCATAGCCTTCGAAACTATCAAAATCTGCCAGCCGGGTTAGCGGGCGATCAATTCCGGGGCTTGAAACTTCTAGTGTATAGGCTTCTATGATTGGATCTTCGACATCTAAAACAGCACTGATGGCTGTTGAAATTTCCGCCAGATCGTCAACCTCGATCCCGCCGTCGTTTTTATCGGCCATCACCTGAAGCGTGGTTTGACTGCCGCTCATTAAACGCACACGCACCAATTCAAACCCCATATCTTCGATAACGGGGGTGATGATTTCCGCAAGACGTCGGTCTAGGGCAGCTTTGGCAATCAAATCGTTTGTCATTCGTCCAGATACAAAAAAACGGGCCGGCGGCCCGTTGAGATTTCCGGTGGAGCGTTGGTTGCCCAACACGCCGCTGTTGAGAGCGATATAGGCGGATTATTCTGAGTCTGCAAGGGTTGATTTTCAACATGGTTATCTGTGAAAAACAGGTCCGCTCACAGCATCCCGAAACCACGCCGCTATAACCGCCTCATTATTCTCTTGTCCTGAGGGCGATTCTTTAAGGCTTGCGGCAGTGCAGGGCAGCTATTCTTTCTCGAAGTAAATCACCACTTCACCTAAAGGAAATCCATATTTGCTCATATACGCCCGGTTCAAAACACGGGTATCGCTGAGCTGCCACATCCAGTCATCAAAGACTACGCGCATGGTTCCATCCGGCACTGGAAGATCAATTTTATAGGCCCAGTTAAAAGTATCGCCGCGGGTTTCACCCAAGGCATCACCGATCACACCATCGGCAGTACCAGACCATGTGTTTGGTCCAGTTTTCGTGAGTTTCCAGATCCGCTGCTCTTTGCTGCCATCTGCATAAGAAAAGTCTTCAACCAATGTCAGCAAATTGTTAGCAAATGTACCCGTGATATCCACTTCAAAACGTCTTGAAACATTGCCCAAAATATCCTGAAATTGACCGTGTGCTGTGGTTTTTCCAACAAAAAACTGTTCAAGACGAAATTCGCGGTCTGACAGCTTTTCGTCATCCAGGGATGGTTTTCCACTACAACTGGCCAAAAACACTACGGCTGTGAGTGCAATGAATAAATTTTTCATATCAAATGCTCCTTTGAGCAAGAATATGGATCGCTTTTTTAAGGTTTCCAGTTATGATTTTATCACTTGGACCGGTTCGACCAAAGGAACAGCAGGGTTTAGATTTGCATTTTAAAGTTGTTTTTGCTATTCCACCTGCTGGAGGATGCCAATGGCTGACAAGTATAGCATCAAATTTTTAGATCTGGCTTTTACCGATGGCACGCCGAAAAAAGCTTTCTTGACCGCCTGCGTTGTCGGATCAATCCTGACTACGATAAACCATGGTGATACTATTCTTAGCGGCCACTTTCCCCCTCTTTGGAAAGTCATCCTTACCTATTGCGTGCCATTTTGCGTTACCACTTGGGGGTCATATTTGGGCAAGCGCAGTCGCATCTTGCAACAAAAGCAAATCGACGAACTATACGGCAATGATCACGCGTGATGGCGTCGCTTGCCGAAAAAACCCAGTTTCGCAAAACCGGCGGGTCCAATCCGATCTATTCGACTGCTTCAATCTCATCATCTTCGACAAAGCGCGAATAGACCCCTTCGGGTAAAGATATTGCCGCTGCGAGATCCCGCATTTGAGTGATTGAAAAACTAACTTTCTGCATCCGGTCGCTGACCGGATCATATTGCTCGACGGTAATACATTCGGCAAAACTATTCACAATCACATCTTCGTGCAGGGGGCTTTGACCTTCATCAACCAATGTCACAACAGTTGCGTCAAATTCATGTTCGATACTAAACATATCTTTACTCTAACCAGCAGGGGAAAAATTACAATCATGCTTTGGTGCAAGATGGCATAAATTCGCTGGTGATTACCGAAATCTTGTTGGCGAAAGCTGGGCACATAGATCACGGTCAAGCTCAGGCGCGCGATGCAAGATAAGGTCTGCGGCCAACTGGCTGGCGGCGGCCGAAGTTTGAAACCCGTATCCTCCCTGACCAGCCAACCAGAAAAAGGCCGGCTGTTTTGGATCAGAGCCTATGACGAGCGCATGGTCGGGCGCAAAGCTGCGCAAACCGGCCCAATTGCTTGTCACCCGCTCCACCGGGTGGCTCATCATTTCCTCAAATCGTGCAAGGCCTTCGGCCAGAACCATATCATCCGCCCAGGCATCTTGCGGCGGCATGGGGTCTTCTTCAGCAGGTGAAACCAGTAGCTGGCCAGCATCCGGTTTAGCATACCAACGCTCATTAACCCCATCGAGCAATGGCCATTCACTGGCATCATATCCCCCCGGAACTGGAATGCGCGCCATTGAGCGGCGAAACGGGGTAATTCCGATCGGGTCAGTCCCCGCCAAGCCCGCAACCGGATCCGCCCAAGCACCAGCCGCGTTCACAAGCAAACTGGCGTTATAAACTTCGCCTCCGGCTGCGATCGACCACTGTCCGTTTTGGCGTTCAATTGCAGTGACCGCCGCCTTGGTTTGAATGGCCGCGCCATGGGCCTGTGCATCGCGGCGAAAACTCTGCAGCAAAAGATCAGTGTCTATATCAAACACATCTTCACGAAACCCAGCAAAGCCAAGCTGAGCGCGGGATAAAAGCGGCACTTTCTTGATCGCATCCTCTGGATGGATTTCCGCAAGTCCAAAACCATGTGCTTGCGAGCGAAAATCATCTTCCTGATCTGGTGCGCCCACAAGCATCATACCACGCGGACCAAGCACACCACCGGCAGCGCTTTTCAAATAGGGCACACTTGCGCTGTTCAGCGCCCGAACAACGGCATTTCCATATTTTTCTATGAACACTGCGGCCGAACGGCTGCTGGCGTGATATCCAAGCTGATCTTCTGCCTCTAACAATGTCACACGGGCATGCGGCGCAAGACGCGCTGCAACAGAAAGCCCAGCAATTCCGCCACCGATAATAACAATATCACTCATAGCTCTTCCAATTGCCCTGTGCAGGGCCTTTTATCAAGGATCAAAACCTATCCGCCCCAGTTTTATATTAAGGATCATTAAAGATGTAAAAGGCCCTTAAAAAAGGGCCTTTTAACAGATTTAAAGCGCTCTAGGCTTTTTGGGGTATGATGCGCTTTTAAGGCACATCTCCTTCAATGCCCTCAACATAGAACATCATACCAGCCAATGTGCCATCATCAGCTGTTTCGCCCTCTGCCAACCAAGGTGTACCGTCTTGCTTATTCAATGGACCGGTGAATGGTTCATATTCACCTGAAGCTATTCTGAATTTCAAAGCCAAAGCTTCAATTTTTACTTCGGTTGGAACAGCACTTGAGATTTCCCCTATTCCAACCATTTGGTCCCCGATACCGTGCCATGTGTCGACTGAACTCCACGTGCCGTCCAAAACTTCCTGTGTCCGCTCGATGTAATATGGCGCCCAATTATCAATGATCGAGGAAACCCGAGGGGAAGGACCATAGTCGGCCATATCTGCAGCTTGACCAAAAGTAATGACATTGCCGGCTTTTTGTGCTGCTGCATGCGGCGCAGTTGTATCTGTATGTTGCAAGATCACATCTGCACCTTGCTCAATCAAAGCTTGCGCTGCATCGGCTTCTTTTGCTGGATCAAGCCAAGTATAAATCCAGATAATTTTGAACTCAACGTCTGGGTTCACTTTCTTGGCGTGAATATAAGCAGAGTTGATGCCTCTGACAACTTCTGGAATTGGCACTGAAGCAATGTATCCAACGATATTTGATTTTGTCATGCTCCCTGCGATATGACCTTGGATCGCTCTACCTTCGTAAAACCGTGCAGAATACGTCGAAACATTTTCAGCGCGCTGGTAGCCAGTCGCATGTTCGAATTTCACATTCGGGAACTTTTTTGCAACGCTGATCGTTGGATCCCCGTAGCCAAATGACGTAGTGTATATCAGGTCCGCACCTTGCAGAGCCATTTGTGTCATAACACGCTCAGAGTCCGCGCCTTCAGCCACATTTTCCTGATAAACCATATCAATTTTGTCGCCAAAGTACTCCTTCATCACCAAAGCGTTTTCATGGTGGATCTGTGTCCAGCCGCCATCATTAATTGGCCCCACGTAGACAAAGCCAACTTTCAGATCAGCAGCAAAAGAAGCTGAGGCTGAAAGCGTTGCGGCGGCCAATGCGCCAAAAATTCTTGTTTTCATAGTACCCTCCCAAGTTAAATATTTCATATCATCCAGATTTGTGGAACACTTTACCCAAAGAAGCAGGAGATGCCTGTTTTCCACGCACTGACATAAACACCAGCACCAAGATTGTTATCAGATATGGCGCCATAGACAAGTATTCTACGGGAATCTTGGAGCCTGCAGCCTGTAAATTCAACTGCAAAACGCTCACACCGCCGAATAAATAGGCCCCAACAAGCACGCGCCAAGGTTTCCAATTTGAGAATACAACAATTGCCAGAGCTATCCAGCCAGCACCCGCAGTCATACCCTCTGTCCATTGCGGAACCCTTACAAGGCTGACATAGGCACCGCCTAGCCCGCTGCACGCCCCTCCAAACATAATTGCTAAAAGGCGAACCCGCACAACGTTATACCCCAAGGCATGCGCTGCATCATGGTTTTCGCCAACCGAGCGCAAAACCAAACCGTGCCGGGAGCGCATTAAAAACAAATACGTTGCTAAAACCAATAATAATGCAAAGTACACGATTAGGTCATGGGAAAAGAACGTTTTTCCAAAGATCGGGATATCAGACAGAAAAGGAATTTCAAATTTACCCAAGCTGGGTGCTTGTTTGCCTTCATAGTTTTTACCAATCATTGCAGACAGGCCAAGCCCAAATAACGTTAACCCCAAACCACTGGCGACTTGGTTTGCCAGTAGAACTTGAGTCAAAACCCCAAAAACAAGGGATAAGAGAGCAGCTGCAAAAGCAGCGGCGATAAATCCGATCAAAGGATTACTTGTTAAAATTGCAACGGCAAAGCCAACCACTGCCCCAATAATCATCATTCCTTCCACGCCCAAATTCAAAACACCTGATTTTTCAACAACCATTTCACCAATCGCGGCCAATAGTATTGGCGTTGCAGAAACCATTAAAGAAGCCACCAATAAAATGGGGTTGATATTCATAATCTCTATCATTTCTTAACCCCTAGTTTGATCCGGTAGGTAATGAAAAGGTCGGTTGCGAGAAGAAAAAACAACATCATACCTTGAAAAGCCTGCATTGAAGATGACGGAATTTTTAACTCCTGCTGGACAATCTCTCCGCCAATATAAGTAAGCGCAAGAAGAAGCCCGGAAAGTAATATTCCCAAAGCATTCAATCTGCCTAAATAGGCGACCACGATTGCGGTAAATCCATAGCCGGAATGGAAAGAGCTGGTAATCTGTCCAGCTGGCCCAGCGACCTCTAATACACCCGCCAGACCTGCTGAAGCGCCAGATATGCCAAGGCAAATATAAACAACTTTATCAGGGGCAATACCCGAAAAGCGTGCCGCACGCGGTGCTTCACCAGTGATTTTTACCTGAAATCCTAGGATGTGAGTCCTCATGAAAAAATGCGTTACAACCACAATCAAAAGCGCGGCGATCACACCCAAATGAAGGCCAGTATTTGGTATTAATTCTAGGTTTGCTGCACTTGGATACTGCTGTAGGTTTCGCGATCCGGGAAAACCGTGCCCTTCAGGGTTTCTTAGTATTCCTTGGCTGACCGCGGTCAAAATCGACGTTGCCACATAGACCAGCATCAACGAGACTAGAATTTCATTTGTTTTGAAGCGATTTTTCAAAACACCGGGTATCATTGCCCAAGCAAAACCGCCCAATAAGCCAGCGGCAAGCATTAAAGGAAATATAAAACGGCTTTCAAGAGGATAGAACGCCAAAGCCACGGCTGCCCCACAAATTGCACCGATAATATACTGACCTTCAGCACCAATATTCCAAATTCCAGCGCGAAACCCAAAAGAAAGGCCTGTTGCTATGATAATGAGAGGCGCCGCTTTTATCAAAACCTGCGATCGGTAGAAAAACGCAAACTCACCGAAAATGGGCTCCCAGAATATCATCCGGATCGCATCTAACGGCGGCTTGCCGAGCATGGCAAACATCAGACCGCCCAAAATCATTGCCAAAATCACCCCAATCACAGGGGTC
>ERZ1048872.1856-NODE-1856-length-16532-cov-10.164108_pt1 | contig 16532 bp, 10 predicted proteins | sample MGYA00383100_ERZ1048872 | MGnify/ENA primary metagenome ERZ1048872 (study PRJEB29581, sample SAMEA5548370) | metagenome | biome: marine; feature: coastal; material: water | depth 50 m | study: Short-term variability in the microbial, nano- and picoplankton... | reverse complement strand
GCGGACAGCATTATTGGGGCACCTGTGTCCCTGCTTCGGCATTGGGTTTAGACCAATCGCGCTTTACCCCAAGGCGCAACAGCATCACAGAGGCCACGAATACCGAGCTGTAAGTGCCCACCAAAACGCCCCAGATCATCGCAAAAACAAACCCACGGATGACATCTCCGCCCAACACAAAAAGCGCGATCAGCGCTAGCAAAGTTGTGACAGAGGTCATCAATGTACGGCTCAGCGTTTCATTTATAGACAGGTTTAAAACGTCTTGCAGAACTTTTTTCTTATATTTACGCAGGTTCTCGCGCACGCGGTCAAACACCACCACCGTATCATTCAGTGAATATCCAACAATGGTGAGCAACGCCGCAATAATCGCCAAATCAAACTTGATCTGAACCACCGAAAATACCCCTATCGTGAGCAACACATCATGCACCAACGCCGCAACAGCGCCCAGCGCAAACTGCCACTCAAAGCGCAACCAAATATAAATCAACACCGCCACGATTGCTAAAATCACTGCCAAAGCGGCTGTTTGAACCAGCTCACCCGACACTTTTGGCCCCACGCTTTCAACCGAAACAAACGCAATATCAGGCGCTTCGCCTTGCAACGCTGCCAAGGCATTTTGAATGATATCGGCAGACACGGATTCTTCGCCATCTTGGGCTTGGATGCGGATCATCGCCACATTTTGATCATCTTGGAAACTGGGATCATAAACTTCAGAGATGGTAACATCGCCCAGGTTCAATTGTCCCAGGGCAGAGCGGTAGGCCGCAACATCTACCACTTGCGCGCTTTGGGTCCGGATCGTTGTGCCACCACGAAAATCGATTCCGAAATTCAATCCTTGCATCAAGAAAGAGATCAAAGAAACAATCAGTAAGATCGCAGACACCGCCAGCGACATTTTGGTTTTCCCGAAAAAATCCCAATTTGTATTTTTAGCAACGAGTCTTAGGCGCATTTTTACACCTCCAATGTTCTGGGTCGACGCCGCTCAAACCACATCACCACCAATAGGCGGGTCACGAAGATTGCGGTGAAGACAGAGGTCAAAATACCCAAGCCAAGCGTGATTGAGAAGCCACGTACCGGACCCGATCCCATCACGAACAAAATGACCGCTGTGATAAAGGTTGTAATATTGGCATCAATGATGGCGCTCAGGGCTTTTTCATAGCCCAATTCAATCGCACGCGCGGGGCCTTTGGCCGATACAAGTTCTTCGCGGATGCGCTCAAAGATCAAAACATTCGCATCTACCGCCATCCCAATGGTCAGCACGATACCCGCAATCCCGGGTAAGGTCAGCGTTGCGCCGACCAGGCTAAGAAGTCCGAAAATCAGACCCACATTCACGATCAAGGCCACATTGGCGAATAAGCCGAACAGCCCATAGCTGAGAACCATGAAGACCAGTACAGCCGCAAACGCAACGATACAGGCGATTTTACCAGCGCGAATACTATCGGCGCCAAGCTCGGGCCCGATCGTGCGTTCCTCTAAAAACTCCAACCCTGCGGGCAGCGCGCCTGCCCGTAATAGCACCGCCAAATTGGTGCTTTCTTCAACGGAAAAATTACCCGTGATAATCCCAGAGCCTCCGGATATGTGACTTTGGATCGTTGGCGCACTGATCACTTCGCCGTCTAAAACGATCGCGAAAGGGCTGCCAATATTGTCAGCCGTATAATCCCCAAAGCGGCGCCCGCCCGATGGATTGAAACGAAAATTTACCGCAGGACGTCCATTTTGATCAAAGCTAGGCTGCGCATCAACCAGATCTTCACCTGTCACAACGGGGGCCGCTTCAAGCACATAAAACTGGTCGGCATCGGTCAGATCGGGCAGCACCTCATTGCCATATCCTGGATCAACATCAGGATTGCCGCTGCGCGAAATCACCGGCTGGAAGGTCAGTTGCGCGGTTGTTCCAATCAAATCTTTCAATTCTGACGCCGAGCCGATGCCCGGCACTTGAATTAGCACCCGCCGGGCGCCTTGGCGCTGGATAGTTGGTTCCCGCGTGCCCACTTCATCAACGCGGCGCCGGATGATTTCCAAAGCTTGCTGCAAGGTGCGCTGATCGGTGAGCGCACGCTCGGCCTCGGACAGAGTAACAATCACGGTATCGCCATCGCTGGTGACCTCAAGGTCACGCGCACCGGCATTGCTTAGAGAAACGACGGGTTTGCTCAGTGTCTCTACGGCAGAAACCGCATGGGCAATCTGTTCCGCTTGTGAGATTTTCACCCGCAATTGATCGGCGGCGCCTTTTTGCAGACGGATCGTGCCGATCTTTGCCCTTTCAGCGCGCAACACATCGCGCAGTTCCGGCCACAGCGCTTTCATGCGGGCCGCATAGACATCCTCAACCTGAACTTCCGCCAAAAGATGCGCACCGCCGCGTAAATCAAGACCCAAATTCACCAAAGACGCGGGTAAAAAGCTTGGCCAGGCGAAGCTGTCTTGCGCGGACTCGGCAGATATCAACCCAGCTTTGGTATCATTATAGCCTTCAACACGGGTGTAAAACGCATTCGGGAGGGCAAGGAACAAACCGATAATGCAAAGCCCCCAAATAACGATCCGTTTCCACAGATCAATTTGTAACATAGTCGGTTCCCTCTAAACTTTTGCGATCGTCAAACGCTTTATCGGCGCTTAAGCGTCATTCGCGGGCTCTGTTTTGCTGCGCACATCGGCAAGCGTGCTTTGCACAACTCTGACCTTCACACCATCAGCAACTTCAACTTCGAGCTCATTGTCTTCTTTTACTTTTGTCACTTTTCCGATCAAGCCGCCTTGCGTGACCACTTGATCCCCGCGGCGCACGGCACCAACCATCGCCTGATGTTCTTTCACCTTCTTTTGCTGCGGGCGGATCAGCAGAAAATACATGATCGCAAAAATAAGAATTAACGGTACAAATTGAGCAATGGCGTCCATAATGATTTCCTGTCTGGCTGCGTGTTTGGCGGAACCTATGCGCTGGTCCAACGCTTTGCAAGGGATCGGCCCCGCATAAGCGCAAGAACTTGAACAAATACATCCTCAAACCCCTCTACACTTGGCCGCACAACTGGTGCATAAGAGCGAGCACGCGAGTCACGAACCAAAGGAAGCCTGCCATGCACGATATTCGCACCATCCGTGAAAACCCCAGTGCGTTTGATGCCGCGCTTGCGCGCCGAGGCGATGCACCGGTTTCCTCAGACCTTTTGGCGCTTGACGAGGCGCGGCGCGCAAGAATTCAGGCCGCAGAGAGTGCACAGGCCGAGCAAAACAAAGCCTCAAAAGAGGTGGGCGCTGCAAAGGGCCGCGGCGATGACGCCGAATTTGAGCGCTTGCGGGCCTTGGTTGCCGCCAAAAAGGCCGAGGTTGCCGCGATGCAAAACGCGGCCAAAGATCTAGATGCGCAATTGACCGATCGCTTGGCCCGGATTGCCAATCTGCCCGCCGAGGATGTGCCCGAAGGCCGCGATGAAACCGCGAATGTTGAAATCGCTCGATGGGGCACGCCCACTGCGTTTTCTTTTGCGCCAAAAGAGCATTTCGATATCACCGCGGTTGCCGCAGCTATGGATTTTGAAACAGCGGCAAAAACCAGCGGTAGCCGGTTTGTGAACCTGTCAAAGGGCGTGGCGCGAATTCATCGCGCTCTGGCGCAATTCATGCTCGACACGCATGTGGATCAAAATGGGTTAACCGAAATGCAAACCCCGGTTCTGGTGCGCGATGACGCCATGTATGGCACGGATAAACTGCCCAAATTCGGGGAAGACAGCTATCAAACCACCAATGGCTGGTGGCTGATTCCCACCTCAGAGGTCACCTTAACCTATTCTGTCGCAGGCGATGTATTAGACGAAAGCGCGTTGCCGATCCGGATGACAGCGCATACGGCTTGTTTCCGTTCTGAAGCGGGCAGCGCGGGCAAAGACACCTCTGGCATGCTGCGCCAACACCAGTTTGAAAAAGTAGAAATGGTGTCAATCACCCATCCAGAGAGGTCTGATGACGAGCAAAAACGGATGCTGCGCTGCGCCGAAGATCTTCTGGAACAGCTGAATATTCCCTATCGCACCATGCTGCTCTGCACTGGAGATATGGGGTTTGGCGCCAAGCGCACCTATGATATAGAAGCCTGGTTACCGGGGCAAAACACCTATCGCGAAATCAGCTCGATTTCGACGACCGGCGCGTTTCAAGCCCGGCGTATGAACGCAAGGTTCAAACCCGCCGAGGGCGGCAAACCAGCCTTTTTGCACACCTTAAATGGATCTGGACTGGCGGTGGGGCGCTGTTTGATTGCCGTGCTTGAAAATGGCCAGCAAAGCGATGGATCGGTAGCATTGCCGGCGGTGCTGCATCCCTATCTGGGCGGGAAAACAAGTCTAGGCGCTGAAGGCCAACTGATATAGGCGCCGCCAGCGCCAATCGCTACAAATGTTTTTTCAAGCGCGAGGGCGCAGATTTCTTGCGATCTTTATAGGGGTTTTTATCCGCCTGTGAGCGCAAAGTGAGCCGGATCGGCGTTCCGGGCATGTCAAAATCCACGCGCAACGCATTTACCAAATAGCGCGAATAACTTTCCGGCATTTTATCCGGGTTCGAGCACATTACGATAAACCCCGGAGGGCGCGTTTTGGCCTGGGTCATATAGCGTAATTTGATCCGGCGCCCATTAGGTGCCGGGGGGGGATGCGCCTCTACCATGCCGCTTAACCAACGGTTAAGGTTCGCGGTGCTGACGCGGCGGTTCCAAACCCGGTGCGCGCTCATGATCGCAGCTTGCAAACGGTCTAAGCCTTTGCCTGTTTTGGCGGATACTGTGATCAAGGGGGCGCCGCGCAATTGAGGCAAAAGGCGCTCAAAGGATTCTTTCAAATCTTTCAATTTTTGCTGCTTTTGATCTTCGATATCCCATTTGTTGATCGCCACGATCACCGCGCGGCCCTCGCGTTCTGCCAGATCTGCAATCCGCAAATCCTGCTGCTCAAAGGGAATCGCCGCATCCAATAAAACAACCACAACCTCAGCAAATTTCACCGCGCGCAATCCATCGCTCACAGATAGCTTTTCGACCTTATCCTGAACCTTCGCTTTTTTGCGCATACCAGCGGTATCAAAGACCCGCATCGGCACGCCGCCCCAAGCAATTTGTAGCGAAATCGCGTCGCGGGTGATGCCAGCCTCTGGGCCGGTTAACAAACGATCTTCTCCCAAAATCTGGTTAATGAGGGTGGATTTTCCAGCATTTGGACGCCCGACAACCGCCACTTGCAACGGCTTGCTCGCTGTGGGGGCGCGATACGCATCCTCAGCGTCAGATTCTTCGATATCAATATCCGTTTCGGCCGCCTCATCCTGCGCGCGCTCTTTGAAGTCATCGGCCAATGGCATCAAACATCTGAGCAGATCGGTCATCCCTTCGCCATGTTCAGCCGATAAGCGCAATGGCTCGCCAAGACCCAAAGCCCAAGCCTCAAGAACACCAGCATCTGCGGCAGAACCCTCGCCTTTATTGGCACCTAAAATCACATGTTTCGCGCGTTTTCGCAGGATATCGGCAAACATTTCATCGGTTTGGGTCACACCAACGCGCGCATCAATCATAAACAAACAGATATCCGCCATATCCACAGCGCGTTCGGTCAAGCGCCGCATACGGCCCTGTAAACTATCATCGGTCACTTCTTCCAGACCCGCCGTGTCAATCACCGTAAAGCGCAGATCGGCAAGACGCGCTTCGCCTTCGCGCAAATCACGCGTGACCCCGGGTTGATCATCAACCAACGCCAACCGTTTGCCGACAAGGCGATTGAACAGCGTTGATTTACCGACATTGGGTCGGCCAACAATGGCAAGTGAAAAACTCATTTTTTGCTCCAAAAAGCGGCCTGAACGCTGTTACACCACCTAGTGGTTCAGCGATAGGCCCTTAACTTACCATCTCTGCACAAGATATACAGGATACCATCGGCAACAATCGGATTGGCCGTCGCGCCCGATCCAAGGCGGATGGCGCTGCGCTCGGCGCCGGTTTCGGGATCAAATTGGCGTAACAACCCATCGCCCGAGGCAAGCAGCAACCGCCCACCGGCCAAAACCGGCCCGTGATGCGTCACCACATCTTTGCTTTTTCTTTGCGCCAGTGACACAAAGCCAGGTAAATCAACCGACCAAACTTTTGAGCCATCGGTTGCATCCAACCGCATCAATTGACCTAAGTCATTCACAAAGAACAGCGAGCCTCCAGCCGGCCAAAGTGGCGATCTAGCGCCAAAAGGCGCTGTCCACAGGCGCGCACCACTATCAAGGCGCATCGCGGCAATCCGCCCCGAAGTGTTCGCTGCAAAAACTGTCGAACCACTGATCACCGGGCTTGTCGCGATATCATCAATCGTAGCCACCGCGCGGCCACTGCGCCCACCGGCCAAGGTCGCGTTCCAAAGGGTCAGGCCTCCGCCCCGAAAGGCAGCTTGTAAATCCCCCGCGCCAAAGCCAAATACCACCAATTTTTCCGATATCGCAGGCCCCGTTGACCCGCTCATATTATTAACATCGTTCAGATGGTCCAATTGCCAGCGAATTCGCCCTGTTGCAGCTTCGATCGCCCAAGCCACCGAATCTTGGCTGACCAAATAGACAACGCCGTCAAAATAACTGGGCCGCCCATTGCCCGAGCCTTTGAGCTCTTGCTTCCACAGCGCGCTGCCGCTCTTGGGATCAAGCGCATGCAGCACCCCATACCCAGTGGACACAAAAACAACACCATCGCCATAAGCAATTCCGCCACCATCAGCATCGCCCGCGCGCTCAGAGGTCGGCGTCAAATCACGCGACCAAAGCCGGCGTCCGGCGGCGGATGTTGCGGTCAACACAGAGAGGCTGTCCAAGGTAAAAACGATGCCTTCGGCCACAATCGGATCTGCTGTGATCCGGTTTCGAGCCCGATCGCCGGTTCCAACACTAAGCGCCCAAAGCGGCTTTGGTGCCGCGGACAAGGCCGCATGAACAACCTGCGTAGATGGGCTTGCATGGCCTTGCGGCCAAGCCACATTGTTTTTTTGCGTTGGCATCGCGAAGGCTTTGGGGGCCGCTAGGGCACCGGCACCATCAGTTGCCGATGGCTCTGAGGTTAATATCGGCTCTCGCTTGCCCGGCAAGATGACCTCGCGGTCACTGCAGCCCGCCAACACAATGCTGCACAGAAGCGCTGACATTATACCGAACCTATGGCTGATTACCTGCATCACTGCTCGGCCACCAGTTTAACCGTCCAGTGCGTTAGGATCTTGCCCCAACGCAACCATCAGTTGGCCTAACCGTTGCCGTAAATTCTGCGTCATCTCCGCATCCTGCAACAAATCTCTTAGCCGCTTTACGGCTGCAGTCTCGTCATTCTCTTGAAGATCCAACAACGCCAATTGCTCTTGCGCAAGCAGCCGCAAAGGATTGCCCGCAGCTGACAATTGCTCAAACCCAGAGCGGCGCGCTGATGCATCCAGTCCACTTCCTTCCAAAAGCAGCTGTTTGAACAGAGCCAAATCGCTATAGTCGCCCGAGATGCTTTCTTGGCCTATGAGTGCGGCCAAGACATCCGAGGCCGCGGCTGGATCTTGCATCATCACCAGCTCGCTCGCCCGAAACAGGCCCACAAGCGCTGAAACCGCGCTGCCTTCGGTTGCAATCTCGCCCAACGCGGCGCTCCGGCTTTCGCCCGTATCCGATTCCAGAGCCTGCAAAATCGCATCGCCCCGCTGCTGCGCAAGCGCCAGATCCGACGCGCGTCGATATTCGTTGAAAGCGGCCCCGCCGACAATAGCCAGAACCGCCACAATAGCAATCCAGCCATACCGGCGCAGCGCCGCATAGAGCCGGTCGCGACGGACCTCTTCGTTCACTTCATCGATAAAACTGTCGGTTTCACTCACAATATGCCTCTTTTTTCTTCACCGCCTCGTCTTACCTTGTCTTCTGGCAACTGCCAAGAGCGAAAGACGGGCGCAAACCTTGCAACATGTATAACAAAGGCCTATTTGCAATCAGAAGGTCTAAATACCGTGTTGCACAGGATATAAACCATGCATTGGCCCTTTTAAGTGTTCTGTATAAGTAGGAGTTTTTGAGCATGCGCGTGATATCATTATTATCCGCTATTATTGTAGCAGGGGCGCTATATCTGCTGGTTTTTGAGCGCGACGCGGTCATTAAAGTCTCAAAAGGGGCCCCAATTGAAACCTTGCTCGATGCAGCCCTTCCCACCGATCAGGCAGAGGTCAACGCCGCCAAGGTGACGCCCGGCGATGAGCTGACAAACATCGCTGAAACCCAACAGCCAGCCACCGCACAAGCGCAGCAAAAGGCGCAAGAGGGTGAAGAAGCCGAGCAAGATCTGGCAATCAAAGTGATTGCAATCAAATCCCAAGCCGTTGAATTAGACAGCGCGGTGATTTTACGCGGGCAAACCGAGGCGGCGCGGCAAGTCGAACTGCGCGCAGAAACCACGGGGCAAATAATTTCGGAGCCGTTACGCAAGGGCAGCCAAATAACCAAAGGCGATATTCTATGTCAACTGGCCCCCGGCACCCGCAACGCGCAGCTCACAGATGCAAAGGCACGGCTGGCCGAGGCGCGCGGCAAGGTTGCGGGCAATCAGGCGAACCTCACCGAAGCACAAGCCAAGCAGCAAGAAGCCGAAATCAACCTTAATGCGGCCGAAAAGCTATCAAAAGGCGGCTTTGCCTCGGAGACCCGTGTTGCGGCAGCAGAAGCCAGTATGCGCACAGCCGAAGCGCGCATCGCGGCAGCCAAGGCGGCGTTCAGCACCACCCGTTCTTTGATTGAAAGCGCCGAAGCTGGCGTGGCGGTTGCCGAGCAAGAGATTGATAAATTAACCTTAAAGGCCCCCTTTGACGGCCTTCTTGAAACCGATAGTGCCGAGCTGGGCAGTCTGATGCAGCCCGGTGCCTTATGCGCCACGATCATCCAATTGGATCCTATCAAACTGGTCGGATATGTCCCCGAAACCGATATCGCCCGCGTTATGCTGGGGGCCAAAGCGCGCAGCAAGCTGGTTTCGGGCCAAGAGGTGGTAGGCGAAGTGAGCTTCGTATCGCGCTCGGCCGATACGCTCACCCGAACGTTTCGAATTGATATTGATGTTCCCAACCCAAACTTGTCCATAAGCGATGGCCAAACAGCGGAAATTATGGTGGCCTCAGAGGGGACAATGGCGCATTTACTGCCCCAATCCGCCTTGACGCTGAACGATGACGGGCGCCTAGGCGTACGCCTCATCGACGAAAAAAACCGGGCTGATTTCGCCCCCGTCACGTTGTTGCGCGATACCGCTGAAGGGGCTTGGTTGAAAGGCTTGCCAAATCAAGCAACGGTTATTCTGGTGGGCCAGGAATACGTGAATAGCGGCGTTCTTGTCGCGCCAAGCTATCGTGAGGCTCTTCAATGACCGGCCTCGTTGACTGGGCCGCTGAACGCGCCCGCATGATCCTTGCGATGATTGCGTTATCGCTGACGGCGGGCATTTTTGCCTATACCACATTGCCAAAAGAGGGCGAGCCCGACATCGAAATCCCCGTGCTGTTCGTTTCGGTGGTTTTTCCGGGCATTTCCGCCGCCGATAGTGAAGCGCTTTTGGTGCGGCCAATAGAAACCGAATTGGCGGACCTGGACGGGTTAAAAAGAATGACCGCAACCGCCGCGGAAAACTATGCCGGTGTGGCAATCGAATTCGAATTTGGCTGGGATAAAGCCAAAACCATGGCCGATGCCCGCGATGCGATGAATGCGGCGGAAGCTTTGTTTCCCGAAGGCGCCGAAAAATATTCGATCAATGAAATAAATTTTTCTGAATTTCCGATCATTATCGTGAATCTTACCGGCAATGTGCCAGAGCGCACGATGACGCGCATCGCCGAAGATCTACAGGAAGAGATCGAAGGTATGGATGCGGTTCTAGAGGCCGTGATCGCCGGAAATCGCAAGGAAATGATGGAAGTTGTGATCGATCCGTTGCGGTTAGAGGCCTATAATGTCACCGCGGGAGAGCTTATTTCGGTGGTCCGTAACAACAACCAATTGATCGCTGCGGGTGAAGTTGATACCGCGCAAGGCTCGTTTTCGGTCAAGATCCCCTCAAGCTTTGACGAGCCGCGCGATATTTACAATTTGCCCGTCAAAACCAATGGTGACCGCGTCATCACGCTGGGCGATTTGGCGGATATTCGTCTGACCTTTGAAGACCGCGTGGGAACCGCGCGCTATAACGGCGAAACAACCGTGGCGTTGCAAGTGGTGAAACGCAAAGGCTTTAATTTAATCAAAACTGCCGCGGCGATCCGCGCCCTGATTGAAGAAGCAGAGACTACCTGGCCCCCAGAGCTGCGCGCGGCGGTGGATATTGGCAGCTCAAACGATCAATCGCGCGTGGTGGCCAGCATGGTGTCGCAGCTTGAAGGCTCGGTGCTCACGGCCATCGCTTTGGTGATGATCGTGGTGCTGGCATCTTTGGGAACGCGGGCCGCGCTTTTGGTGGGCTTTGCAATACCCACATCGTTTCTACTCTGCTTCGTTCTGCTCGCGGTTATGGGCATTACGATCTCAAACATTGTGATGTTCGGCCTTATTTTGGCGGTGGGCATGCTGGTGGATGGGGCAATCGTCGTGGTGGAATATGCCGATAAGCGCATCACCGAAGGCGAAGGGCCAATGCGCGCCTATGTAGAGGCCGCCAAACGCATGTTCTGGCCGGTGGTCAGTTCAACCGCTACAACCTTATGCGCCTTTTTGCCAATGCTGTTTTGGCCGGGCGTTCCTGGACAATTCATGGGCATGTTACCCGTCACTTTGATCTTTGTTCTTTCAGCATCTTTGATCGTTGCCTTGGTCTATTTGCCGGTGGTCGGGGGGGTGTCAGGGCGTATGGGTCGCGGCTTTGATGGCGCGGCGGCGGTGCTGCGCGCGCGCCTGCCTTGGATCCTGCGCGCGGCTTTGGTGCCTGTGTGCATTTACGCGATGTTCCTTGGCGCGATGCAAACCGTCAATCCGGATTATCTTTTTGGGCTAGACGCGGCCAGTATGGGCGCCATGGCAGCCTTGCCCGGGGCGCTTATGTTCCTTTTGGCGGCATTTGCCGCCTCGGTCGCCATGGGCGCCGCCAAAATTCACCGCGCAGCAAAAAAGGTACGCTCAGGCTATCGACGTACCAATTTTGGATTTTTGGTTAAGCTGATGGTCGCGAACCCGATAATGCCGCTGGTGATGATCTTCGGCGTGTTTTTCTTTGCCTTTTCGGTCTTTGAGTATTTTGGCGAAAACAATCGAGGGGTGGAATTTTTCGTCGAATCCGAACCCGAGCAAGCGATTGTTTATGTGAAGGCCCGCGGCAACCTGTCTTTGCCCGAAAAAGACCGGATTCTCAAAGAAGCTGAAGCAATCGTTCTGGCCCATCCGGGGGTTGAATCGGTTTTTGCCTTCGCCGGGGCGGGTGGGTTAAATCAAAACACCTCGGGCGCTGAAAAGCCCAAAGACACGATTGCGCAAATTCAGCTTGAAACCATCCCATGGGAAAACCGCCGGGATCGCCCCGAGCTTGACGGCAATCTGATCATGAAAGAGCTGATAGAAGCGCTTGAACAGCTGCCGGGCATCCAAATAGAAGTGCTCGGGATCGAGCGCGGACCGGCCAGCAATAAACCGGTGCATTTGCGGCTTACGGGGGATAATTGGCCCGAATTGCTGCGCGTCACCCAAGAAATGCGAAACGTATTTGACCAAACCGAAGGGCTGACTTTGGTGGAAGACACGCGGCCCCTGCCCGGCATTGATTGGCAAATTGACGTCGATGTTGAAAAAGCAGGGCGCTATGGCGCCGATGTGGCCACGGTTGGGGCCATGGTGCAATTGGTCACCCGCGGAATTTTGCTAGATACGATGCGCGTGGAAACCAGCGATGAAGAAATTGAGATCCGCGTGCGCCTTCCCGAAAAAGACCGCGTGCTCAGCACGCTTGACGGTTTAAAATTGCGCACCCGCGAGGGATTGGTGCCCCTGTCGAATTTCATCACCCGCCAGCCGGTTCAAAAACTGGCCGAAATCAATCGCATTGATCAAAAAAGGTATTTTGACATCAAAGCCGGCGTACTGCCCGGATTGTCGCGCAGTGAAACGGACGCCGCTGGGGTTGAAAAAGACATTTTGATCAATGCCAATGAACGGATTGCTTTTCTTACCCGCTATTTAGAGGCCAACCCGCTTCCACCAGGTGTCAGTTGGGAATGGACCGGGGATCAAGAGGATGAAGCCGAAAGCCAAGCGTTTTTATCGAAAGCTTTCATCGCGGCTTTGGCCTTGATGTTCATTATTCTACTGGCGCAGTTCAATAGCTTTTTCAATTCGTTCATCGTGTTGCTGGCCGTGGTGTTATCAACGGTTGGCGTTCTGATTGGGATGCTGGTGATGCAGCAGGCCTTTTCGATCATCATGACCGGTACGGGAATCGTTGCCCTGGCGGGCATCGTTGTGAATAACAACATTGTTTTGATCGACACCTACCAAGAACTCTCTCGTTATATGCCGCGCATCGAAGCCATTATCAGAACCGCCGAACAGCGCATCAGACCTGTTTTGCTCACCACCATCACGACCATGGCCGGATTGGCGCCAATGATGTTTGGGCTGAGCCTTGATTTTATCAATGGCGGCTATTCTATCGACAGCCCGACCGCGCTTTGGTGGAAACAACTGGCCACGGCGGTGGTATTCGGGCTGGGTATCGCGACGGTTCTCACCTTGCTGCTTACCCCCTCTTTGTTGGCCGCGCGCTATTGGGTGGTTACCTATATCGTTTGGATCGCGCGGGCGCTGGCCGTGCTCGGCGTGTCACGGCAAGCCGATATTGCGCGCGACTGGGCGCTTAATCGCATGGCAAAACGCCTCAAACAACCAGAAATTATCTGGGATGACCTCATCGATACGCCCGTCGCCCAAAAGCTTAAAAAAACCGCGACCGGCAAATCAGCTGATGGATTGCAAGCCGCCGAGTAAGTCGGGCTGCACCTGGGCAAGGCGCCTTTAGCATTGCAAACGCCGCTGCTTGGGCAACCAAGCGCGCGTGATCAAGCGGGAACGCTATATGCAGCTAATTGAGGTATTTTTCGCGCCAAGCCGGCGCGCCGAAATGCCATTCCGTCAGCTTACCCAGCAAAACCGACGCGTGCCTCCGCTCACCCAAGCAGCCTCACGCTTGGGCGCGTTGATCGCTGTCTTGCTCAGCGCTTTGCAACATCCATAAATCATAATAGCGGCCGGCTTTGGCAAGCAATGCCTCATGCCTGCCGGTTTCAACAACCACCCCATTCTCGAGCACAACAATCATATCGGCTTCGGCGACGGTTGACAGACGATGCGCAATCACAATCACCGTGCGTCCAAGGCCCGCTTGCGCCAAAGCGCCTTGAATTTCATGCTCAGTCTCGCTGTCTAACGCGCTTGTGGCTTCATCCAACAATAAAATAGGAGGGTTTTTCAAAAGCGTACGCGCGATCCCTACCCGTTGCTTTTCACCACCCGACAGCTTCAGCCCGCGCTCTCCTACAACGGTATCATACCCCTCGGGCAAAGATTGGATAAACGCGTGAATCTGGGCATCGCGAGCGGCCTGCTCTACATCCGCGCGGCTGGCCCCATCGCGTCCATAGGCGATGTTGTATAGAATTGTATCATTGAACAGCACCGTGTCTTGCGGCACCACTCCGATCGCGTTTTGCAAACTGCTTTGCGTCACATCGCGCACATCTTGATTGTCGATGCTGAGCGCCCCCCCCGTAACATCGTAAAACCGAAATAAAAGTCGCCCAATGGTTGATTTTCCCGATCCGGATGAGCCCACGATTGCAACGGTCTGACCGGCTGGAATATCGAGCGACACATCGCGCAAAATTTGCCGACCCGCTTCATATGAAAATGCGATATTGCGCAGCGAAATGCTGCCCCCGGTGACCTTCAGATCAGGTGCTCCCGGCTTCGTGGTGATTTCTTTTGGCTGCTCTAAAAGATCAAACATCTGCCCCATATCGACCAAGGCCTGACGTATTTCCCGATACACCGTGCCCAAGAAATTCAACGGCATGGTGATTTGGATCATCACCGCGTTGACCATCACAAAATCACCCACGGTGAGCGCGCCCGCGCGCACTTGTAAGCCCGCCATCACCATCACAATCGTCAATCCAGCCGTGATCAGAAGCGCTTGGCCAAAATTCAACGCCGCCAGCGAATAACTGGTTTTCAACGCAGCGGCTTCATAGCCGGCCATCGCCGCATCATAGCGTTTTGCCTCGCGCGCTTCGGCGCCAAAATATTTAACAGTTTCAAAATTCAACAGGCTGTCGATGGCTTTTTGCGCCGCATCTGTATCCTGTTCGTTCATTTCTCGGCGCAATTTCACCCGGTATTCGGTGACTTTAAAGGTAAACCAAACATAGACCGCAATCGTGCCGAACAGCACCAAAACATACCATAAATCCAGTTTCCACAGCAAAAAGACCGAAAGTAAAACCAGCTCTAACGCCAAGGGACCGATTGAAAACACCAAATAGCGCAGCAAAAACTCAACGCCCTTGACACCCCGTTCGATAATCCGACTAAGCCCACCCGTGCGCCGCGTGATATGATAGCGCATCGACAGATTGTGAATATGCTGAAATGTTTCCAGCGCCAATGAGCGCAGCGCGCGCTGCGCAACCGGGGCAAATACCACATCGCGCAATTGCTGAAAGCCATTGCTAAGCACCCGCGCCAGTCCATAAGCAACAATCAATCCAATCGCGCCAATCACGAATAAAGACGCGTCGGGCGACACCAGACTATCAACCGTATATCCATATAAAAAAGGCGTTCCAGCCGAAATGAGCTTTGCCAGCACCAGCAACAGCATCGATACGATTAAGCGGGTTTTAACCGCTGAATTATCCTGCGGCCACAGATAGGGGCCGACGCGCCGGATGGTGCGCAGAGCCGAGCGCTTTTCTTCCTGATTAAGCTCTCGGTCAGATTTTATGCTGGGTGACATGGAACATATCCTTTAACACGGTTTTGGTGAACCGTTTCTCAACACGTGGTACAGCTCTCACCAGAAGAGGCCTGCCAGACCTATTCGAAACGCCTTAATCGGGGAGATCAAAGACCTGCCCTGGATAGATCAAATCAGGATCACGGATCTTATCACGATTGGCTTCAAACACCCGCACGTATAAAATCCCCCGCCCATAACGTTTGCGCGCTATCGCCCAAAGCGTATATCCAGGCTGCACCGTAACCACATTTATCCGCGCCTCGGTTTTGGTGTCTTGGAGATGGGTAAGAAGCTTTTGCGGGCTTTCCTTTTTGAAAGGTGTTTCAAGTCGCGAAATCACTTTACCCGCCGCATTCACCTGATCAATACGCAGCGTATAAACCCCCGGATCAACGTTGCTGAGCAAGGTTTTCCAGTTGCCATCATCATCCGGGCGCACCAAAAGAACCGGTGCGTTATCAAGATAAATCCTTAGATAAGCCATCGGGTTGCTGCGACCAGACAGCATAACTTGGCCATCCTCATCATAGCTGATCGCATCCAAAGCGATGGCGTCTTGGTCAAGGCTATCATCGGATTGTACAACACGAACGCCGTCTTTATCCGCGATTAAAACTTTTGGCGGCGCAGCGGGATCCGCCGAGCTTTTGGCCGGAGCCTCAGATAGGGGTTGCGCAGACGCAGTTTCTTCAGGCTTAGCATCTACAATTTTTGGCGTTTCCGCAGCCTTTGCCGTGGATTCGTCAGCGGGTTTTTGCACCTCGGGGCTTTCGAGATCGGCGCGCGCGCTTTCGGTCGTTTCGCCTTCCGAGGCGCTTTGGTTATCGTTGTCCTCACCCTCTACGGCGGACGCCGCGCTGCTGCTTTTGGTTGATAGGCCGCTGGGATCTAAACCGCCTTGCAACGTCTCATTTGCCTGGCTCTGCTCGGATGCGGTCGCCTCAGGGGGTGCCTCTGCGTTTTCGGCAAGCTCGATGTCCGCTTCATCAGGTGTTTCGATCGCCTCTGGCAACGGCGCGGCAATCTGCGTGGGCAAGACCAAAACATCTTGATCGGAAAACACATAGGCCTCAGCGGTCCCAACGCGCAGCCGAATGACGCGCAGTTCACTGCTATAGGGCAAATCAAAAAAGCCTGCAAAATTCCCAGATCCATCTGCGTAAAGCGTGAGTAGCGCGACATCATTGACCAGCACATCAACGGCTTGATTGGGGTCGACCAAACCGGCGATCAAAACGGCACCATCTGCCTCAATCCGAATGGTTTCAATTTGTGGCATCCTAGCCAAGGGTTTTTTCTCTTTCGCCGGCAAGTCTGCCGCCTCTTCGGTGGCGGCTTGCGCGGTCTCTTCGCGCGTCTGAGCGGATATTGTCGCATCCACGTCTTCAGCGGCAGGCTGTGTAACGGGCGCCTCTGCTTGATTTGT
>ERZ1048872.1850-NODE-1850-length-16543-cov-10.038755_pt1 | contig 16543 bp, 17 predicted proteins | sample MGYA00383100_ERZ1048872 | MGnify/ENA primary metagenome ERZ1048872 (study PRJEB29581, sample SAMEA5548370) | metagenome | biome: marine; feature: coastal; material: water | depth 50 m | study: Short-term variability in the microbial, nano- and picoplankton... | reverse complement strand
GTTTCGGTAAAACCGCTTGCGGGTTGCCTTAATTTTTGCCGTGGACCACTCGGGGAACGCTTGAGCAAGATTTTGTTCTACGACTGTCCGCCGATAGCGGAATACGTGTTGCAGCAACCAGGCCCCGCCTGCGGATGCGGCATAAAGCCACCGTAGGGGTAGGCGAGCGAGTGCCCGGTAAATTAACTTAATCATTTTGTTCTCTGGAGGCCCCCTGGCAGTGTTTGGGCACCGTTAGGGTGGTGACATAATCGAGCAAGCCGACTTTGGGACATTGCAGCTTTGGATTGCTTGTTAGGTCTAGTAGCCGGAGTTTCCTTAGTTGAGCTAGAGGTACGGGATCGACCACGACATTGTTATCGAGCCAAAGTGACTCAACGCCCGACAGTTGCCCCAACTCCACAAGGTTGCGTATGCGGTTGTCAGAAAGCTTGAGTTGGGTGAGGCCAGCAAACAGACCGAGCCCACTCAATGAGGCAATGCCGGCATTGCTACAGTTGAGCGACTTAAGTTTGAGAGGGTCCGCGATATTTTCATCGGCAATACGTTGCTCGATACACCGCTGTAATGCCTCATCAGCGACCTCAAAATCCGTGAATAGTCGAGCGGGTCCGTAGACCTGACGATCGTTTAACGTGACGTCATAATTCTGGCAAGCGGCGAGCAACAAGCAGAGCAAGCAGATGCGATACATGGGCGACTCCTGACTGTGACCACGTATAATGCCAAGAACGAGGGTCTTGAGACACAGTTATGGTAGATAAATCCGGTCAATTGCGCCGACGCCAGGGTGAGTCAGGGTCTCAACGGGCTCAGATACTAAAACAGTTGGAGCAATCACTGCGCAAACATTGGCGCCTGGGGCAGAATATGGTGCTGTGCTGGGCACCTGACCCAAAGGGTGTGCTGACACTGATGGTCCCCCATTACTTTTTGGGTAACCTTACCGCGGGAGAGCGCAGCGGTGAGCTGGCAGAAAAAGAGCAGTTTGTGAGTGCGGTTATTGGAGGCTCCTGCCTGAAGAGTCACGGGGAGATTTTTAGTATTGCCCAGCGACTGGGTGTATCTACCAGTTTCATAAAGCTCGATGGCGTTTTGGGGGAAGACCCCGAGATGCTAGCGGCGGCCGACGCTATTATTTCAAGCTATGGAATCAGCTATGTCGGCTCTCGTGCGGTGCTACTTTTTGACATTGCTGAGTTCTCCCTCTACACCCCTTTTGAGCAGGCGAGCCAACTCAATTCCCTGTCTTATTCAATGAACTCAGCCTACAACAAGCTGCAGCGTCAGGGCGTCGATGTGAATTTCGCTAGAACTACCACCGGCGATGGATATTATGTTTGGAATCGCGATCAGGGCGCTTACCCCGATCTAGATATGTTGTCTTTTTTGCTGCTGATCTTAATTGATAATGCGGTAGCCAGAGGGCAAGCGTCGGGGAATACAGTGCCGGTCATTCGATCCGCTTTTCATATTGGTAGCCACTACGAGTTGTTTCAGGCTGAGGGTGTAAACCCCTCAGTTTTGAGCTACATCGTGGGAGATGTCACCATTACTCTGGCTAGAATGCTCGAGTCTGCACGAGCCGGACAGATTATTTTGGGTGATTTTCGAGCGAATTTGCCCGATCGTGATGGCGTTTATGGTGCGCAAGAATTCGTGGCGCAGGCCATTGCTGAATTGAAAGAGCTCAACAAACTGCGCATAGCAGGGCAGTCTCTGGCGGATATTCGAGCTGTGACCTCTCAGGAGGGGGCTTTGCAGAACCTGTCGATGATTGATAAGCACGGCATGACTCTTGAGGCATTGAATTTGGAGCTTGAAGTTGAGCTGGCCGATGAAAATTTGAGCCTAGGGGTACGCTAGCCTTGAGTCAGACTGAAGCGACGTTGGGAGCGTGTACAGTTGTACCTGCGACTGCTGGGGCATGGTCGATCGCACAGCGTATTGCAGATCAGTTGAGCTGTCGGGTGGCGCGCCGTGCTGATGAGGTGATTTCTCCCGTCGCCCTTTTTGTTGATCACGATGATTTGTGGCTGCAAAAGCGTTCATCAGAGCAGGCGAGCCCGGTGCGGGTAGATTTCGCATCCCCAGGACTTCAGCACCGACGTAAGAGCGGACAAAATGAACTGTTGGGTAGGGCCGTAGGGGTCAAGGGTGACGTCAGGCCATGGGTGTTAGATGCGACCGCCGGGTTAGGGCGGGATGCTTACGTTTTAGCTGACCTCGGGTGCTCTGTCACTCTAATTGAAAGATCCCCGGTGCTAGCTTTCATGCTTGAGCAGGCGCTGGAACGAGCGTCGATTTCTGCCATTGCGTCGGTCCAGTTGGCGTGCTCTCGGATGCAACTGCAACCCGGAGACAGTCGCAATTACAACACTTCAAAAGAAACGGTTATCTACTTGGATCCCATGTTTACTGAACGTCGAGGGTCCGCCGCGGTAAAGAAAGATCTCAGTGTATTGCAGGCACTGCACGGCAGTTTGGAAAACGAAGACGAGCAACTGCTTGCCTGGGCAATGTCACAACCCGTGCGGCGTGTCGTTGTTAAGCGCCCTTTGAAATCGCCCGCACTTGATCTTCGAAAGCCGTCACATACCATCAAGGGGAAGGCTGTGCGGTTTGATGTTTATGCACTCTAGGAGATTGCTATGTCAGCGTGTCTGGTAACGGGCTGTGCTCGTGGTGGTAAGACAGTTTTAAGCTCTAGAGTCACCGATGCATTGAGTCAGGGTGATGCTTGTGATCGGTTGCGACAGTCAGAGCCGTTGGCGCTGCTTGTGTTGCGTTGTGAGCAGCATTCCCCCCTTATAGAACCCGGCAGGCAGCATGAGCTCGAAACACTTCAGTCGTTTATTGAAGCGCCCTGGATGTTGCTTCAGACGGCGCTTGGCTTAGCCAGTCATGCTGGATTGAAAGTTGTCTTGGAGCTACCGCAACCAACCGACGCATTAACGAAGTCGGTAGCTGCATTTTGGTCATGTTGGTTGGAGTCTCGAGATTCTCCAACGGGAACCTCGGCATGTGAGGTTGAGCTGCGGTCGCTTAGTGAGCCGCCAGCAGGCGTGTCATGATGCCAAAGTAAATGGCGGTGAGTCGGGGGATATCATCGAGTGAAATATGCTCGTCGACTTGATGTATCGAAGCATTAATGGGCCCCAGTTCTACAATTTGGGTGCCGGTTTTGGCGATGAACCGTCCGTCGGAGGTCCCCCCGCCCGTCGACAATATTGGGGCTGTTCCCGTGATGGACTCAATACTGGCCGCGACCGCATCGACCAATGCACCAGGCTCAGTCAAAAAGGGTTCGCCGCTCAGTCGCCATTCAATATCAAATTCAGAGACGTGCTGACTCAAAATTTGCTCGCAGCGGCTACGTATCGTGGTCGCGTCAGTCTCCGTTGAGAAACGCACATTAAACTGTGCCGTCAGTGTGCCCGGAATAATGTTGGTAGCGCCTGTGCCCGCTTGAATATTTCCAAACTGTAGGCGAGTGGGCTCGAAGAACGCGTTGCCTTGGTCCCAAGGCTCCTTCGCGAGTGCATCGAGGGCCAAAAATGCCGAGTGAATCGGGTTGTCTGCGAATTGGGGGTAGGCGATGTGACCTTGTTTGCCCCGGATTGTGATCACCCCATTAATGGAACCGCGTCGCCCGTTTTTTATGACGTCACCTAGAGACGCAGAGCTTGAGGGCTCGCCGACCACGCACCAGTCAAGACGCTCTCCTCTGGCGATCAGTTCATCAACAACTCTGACTGTTCCGTCTGTTGCAGGACCTTCCTCGTCTGCGGTGATCAAAAAGCCCAGGCGCCCGGAGTGATCACCATGCTGTTTGGCGAAAGCCTCTGCCGCCACGGTCATGGCTGCAAGGCTCGCCTTCATATCGGCGGTGCCTCGGCCATAGAGCACACCGTCGCGCTCAGTAGGTATAAAGGGCGGTGTCGACCATCGTGTTTCGGGTCCCGTTGGAACGACATCAGTATGACCTGCGAAAACGAGCGTGCCTTCACCCTTGCCGCGGGTCGCCCAGAAATTATCGACCTCCCCAAAGCGCATGGGCTCGCAGTCAAATCCGGCAGCTGTCAGTCGCTGCATCAGTATTTCCTGACAGCCTGCATCGTTGGGCGTAACGGACGGACATTCTATGAGTTGGCGGGTCAGCGCAACGGCTGCTGCCCCGTATTCAGTTGTTGGCATGAAGGCTCTCATTCAATTCAATGGCCGAGCGGTTAGTGAGGCACTCTACAGTGCCCGACGTGCTATTCCGCCTGAATAATAGGTCTGATTTTCCTGCGAGGTCGCGGGCTGAGACGGTTTCCACGGGTTTTCTCGCACCATCTAAAAGTGTCACTTTGGTACCCGCCGTTATGAATAGTCCAGCTTCGATCGTGCAGCGATCTCCCAAGGGGATCCCCAGTCCGGCGTTGGCCCCAATCAAACACTCGCGGCCTACTGAAATAATAATATTGCCGCCTCCAGAGAGGGTTCCCATGGTAGAGCAGCCTCCGCCTAGATCTGAGCCCGCACCCACCCAGACGCCTGCTGAAATTCGCCCCTCGATCATGCCGGGTCCTTCTGTTCCACCGTTGAAGTTGATGAAGCCTTCGTGCATCACCGTCGTTCCTTCACCTAGGTAAGCGCCCAGTCGGATTCTAGCCGTGTGGGCAATGCGTACACCGCTTGGCACTACGTAATTTGTCATTTTGGGAAATTTATCGACGCTCGCGACCTCGAGCACACTTCCTCGCAGGCGTGCATCCAGCTGGCGCTGTGCCAGATCGTTCAGGCAGACGGCGCCCTGATCTGTCCAGGCCACATTGGGCAGTAACGCAAAAAGCCCTTTAAGTTCGGTGTCGTGGGGTTTGACTTGGCGATGGGACAACAAGTGCAGCTTTAGATACGCATCCGCAACGGTCTCTGGGGCGGCGTTGTCGGTGAGTGTGGTCGCTAACACCTTGCCACTAGAAGATTTTAGCTGATCGGCAACAGCCGCCTGCTCACTGGCGCCTACCGCAGCAAAGTTACTGCTGAGCTCTGCGAGTTGGCTCTCATCGAGAGGGCCCGACACACCTTGTACCACCGCGGCAAGATCGCCTCCGATGTTGCTGAGCGGGTTAGGGTAAAAGACGTCTAGTGTCTCGCCCGCGGTATTGTGGGTAGCAATACCCAGTCCAAATCCATGCACCATGCTCATGGTCGTCTCCTGTAAATGTTCTAAAATTTATCGTTGAAAGCGAATGGCATAGTCGGTGGCGCTAAAGCCTACAGCCGTCTCGCCTTGGTGCTCTAGCACCGGTCGCTTGATCAGCGTTGGGTGGTCGAGTAAGAGTGCTATCGCATCCCCGCTCTCTGCCGCCAACCGCTCTTGTTCAGAAAGATTTTTCCAAGTTGTACTGCGTTTATTGAGCAGCGCTTTTTGACCCACGGCATCGATCCAATGGCGCAGCTGCGTTGGTGAAGGGGCGGTTTTTCTAAGATCCACGAATTGATAATTTAGGTCTTCAGACTCGAACCACTGCTTTGCTTTTTTAATGGAATCACAATTGGGTATACCGTAAATCACAGGGTCCATAAGAGCTCCTACACTCATCAATTAGGTCATGCAGGCCATAAGCCTATCAGAATCAGGGTTTGTTGATTTTTTTTGGGTGTTTGCGAAGGGGGTAACAGGTGGTACATATTTCGCAGACCCGACCATCACAGCCTCGGGCTGTGCAGTACTCCCGGCCGTAAAAAATAATTTGCAAATGGAGGTCATTCCAGCGGGATTCTGGGAACACGCGTTTGAGATCCCGCTCGGTTTCGACAACGTTTCTGCCTCGGGTCAAACCCCAGCGCTGGGCAAGACGATGAATATGGGTGTCAACAGGAAATGCAGGGTGGCCCCAGGCCTGAGCCATCACTACGCCAGCGGTCTTATGGCCAACTCCCGGCAAAGCTTCAAGCGCTTCGAAAGTCCTAGGAACTTGAGCATCATGCTGGGCAATCAAAATCTGACTCAAGCCCTTAATCGCTTTGGATTTCTGTGGAGACAGCCCGCAGGGTCGAATGATGCTGCGAATAGCCTCGACTGAGAGTTCAGCCATGGTTTCGGGTGTATCGGCGGCGGCGAACAATCCCGGGGTCACCTGATTGACCCGCTCGTCGGTGCACTGCGCGCTCAGTAAGACCGCAATTAAAAGTGTAAAGGGGTCACTATGATCCAGGGGTACCGGAGGTTTTGGGTACAGTTCAGCGAGGCGCCTGTCGATAAAAGTGACGCGCTCCCCTTTTGTTAGATTTTGCGGTGTAGAGGGTTCAGGGGCCATAGTTTTACCAGCCTTGCTCGAGTGCTTGAACGATCCGCTGTGCGGCTTCAACGCATGTTTCCTGATCGGTGACCAGTGCCATGCGGATACGGTTCTCGCCCGGGTTCTCGCCATTGACCGTTCGGCCTAAAAACTGTCCAGGGAGAACCGCGACGTTGCAGCGTTTCAGTAACTCACACGCAAATTCCAAGTCGTCAAAGGGCGTTTTAGGCCACAAGTAAAAGCCTGCGTCTGGAGTGGTGACGTCGAGCTGTGCAGATAATATGGGCACCACGGCTTCAAATTTGGCGCGGTAAGCAGCTCGGTTCGCCACTACGTGGGTTTCATCGCTCCAGGCAACGGAGCTTGCAATCTGGTGGTGAGGTGGCATGGCGCAGCCATGATAGGTTCGATACTGCGTAAATTTTTTAATAATGTCAGCGTCTCCCGCGACGAAACCTGATCGCAGCCCAGGGAGGTTGGAGCGCTTTGATAAGCTATGAAAGCACAGACATCGAGTAAAATCGTGGAGCCCCATGTTCGCCGCAGCGCTAAGAAGACCCGTGGGTGGTGCCTGTTCGTCGGGATAAATTTCGCTATAACATTCGTCGCTAACGATAACAAAATCATGCTCCTGAGCGAGGGTAATGAGGGCCCGTAGCTCGGCCTCGGCCATGACCGCACCCGATGGATTCCCAGGATTGCAAATGTACAGCAGCTCCAGCTGTGCCCAGTCATCGGCAGTGACGTTGGAAAAGTCGGGCTTGAATTTGTTGCAACTGTTGGCCGGAACGAATGTGGGATTTGTGCCCGCTAGCAATGCTGCTCCCTCGTAGATTTGGTAAAACGGATTGGGGCTCATAACTCTTCCCGGCTCGCCGGGGGTCACTAAGGTCTGGGCAATTGCAAACAAAGCCTCACGAGTGCCGTTCACCGGCAGGACCTGAGCATCAGCATCAATCCGTGGCAGCTCAAACCGCCGCTCTATCCAGCGCGCGATACTCGCCCGTAACGACGCTGAGCCCGTGGTGGAGGGGTAGTGACTGATTTCACCGAGGGCTTGGGTAAGTGCTTCTATGACCACTTGAGGCGGGGCGTGCTGAGGTTCACCAATTGTCAGTGCTATTTCAGGCAGGTTTGCCGCCGATATGCCTTTAAATAATTGGCCCAGTCGTTGAAACGGATAGGGCTGTAATGCTGCTAAACCCGGATTCATAGACGATTTTGCAGCTCTGTGTCTAAAGACTGCTTTATCGCATCCTCCAGACGAATCAATGCTTGGCTGTCGCTTATGCTATTGCCATCACTTGTGGTGACAAAAAAGACATCCTCTACGCGCTCGCCCAATGTCTGAATTTTTGCCGCCTGCAGTGATACGTTTTGGGCCACGAAAACCGCACCAATATTGGCGAGTAGCCCAGGGCGGTCGGGGGTGGCAATCTCAAGTACCGTCCAGCCGCGTCGATCGTCTTGATGAACTGATGTCTCTGTGGGAATGACGAATGATTTTTGCCGACGTGGTGTGTGTCGAGTGACGGTGCGGATCTCTTTCTGAGTCAGCGCAGCAGACAGCCCGTCTCTGATGCTCTCAAGGGTAGTGATATCTCCTGAAACCGGGTTGCCATCGGCCTTCAGCACATAAAACGTATCTAGCGTTGCGCCATCGCTCCCTAAATAAATTCTAGCGTCGTTCACACTCAGGTCTAAGAGTTCCAATTGGGCGCAAATACGAGCAAAGAGATCGGGGCTGTCAGGCGCATGAACAAAAATTTGTGTTGCGTTGGCTACGGTTGAATCGCTGCTTTGCCGAATTAGGACTAGCGCTTGCTCGAGATTGCTATGGTCTGCGATGGACTCGGTATGCCAGGCAATATCATCCGGGCGCTCTCTCAGGAAATAGTCATCGCCTCTTAACGCCCAGATGCCTTCGATGTCAGCTTTAATAAAGCCTCGATCCTCTAGCAACTCCAAAGCCGCTTGACGAGTTGTATCAACCACACTCTGGCGGTCTACGGGATTTTCCAGTCCTCGAATAAGCGCTCGGCGGGTTTCCGTATAGGTCTGACGTAGCAGCGTGCTGCGCCAGGCATTCCAAAGCTCGGGATTCGTGCCGTGAATGTCAGCGACGGTGAGGGTATACAAATAATCTAGGCGCTCTTGCGTGGCCACATGTTTGGCGAAGAGGGCGATCTCATCGGGATCCGAGATGTCTTTGCGTTGTGAGAAGGAGCTCATCAGTAGATGGTTGCGCACTAACCACACCACTAGGTCGGTATCGGTTTGGCTGAGACTGTGTCTCTCGCAAAATCCCTGTGCGTCGACGGCACCTAACTCGGAGTGATCCCCCCCGCGACCCTTCCCGATATCGTGGTAGAGCGCAGCGATGTAGAGCAGCTCGGGCGCCCTAAGGCGCTGGGCGATTCTTGTGGAGACTGGAAATTTATCGGTGTAGTCGGCGCGCATGAATCGGCGGGTATTGGCGAGAACCTCAAGGGTGTGCGCTTCAACGGTATAGGCGTGAAATAGATCGAACTGCATTTGCCCCACGATACGCCCAAATTCTGGGAGGTACCTGCCCAGCAAGCCATGCCTAGCCATCCGGCGCAGTTGCAAGGTGACGCCGTGTGGTGAGCGAATGAGATCCATGAACAGCTTTTGATTGACTGGGTCTGCTCTAAAGGGGGGATCGATGAGGTCGTGGGCGGCTCTTAACAGCCGCCAAGTTCCCGGGGCAATTCCGCTGATATCAGAGTTATTGGCGAGGACAACGAACACCTGCAACAGGTTTGAGGGTTCTTTGATAAAAACGTCATCTCGCCTTGCAGAGAGCAGGCCGCCTATCACCTCAAAGTCGTCGCTAAGCAGTCGGGCTTTTTCGCGATCATCGCTGTGCAAAATTTGTCGCTCGAAAGCCTGCATGACAAGCTCACGCAGTTGCGCCAACGCCTGTGCCCAGCGATAGTAAACTTGCATAAATTGCTCTACCGCAAGTTTTTCACCGTCAACCATTTCCCAAAGTTGAGAGAGCTTCTGTTGTTGTTCAAAAAGCAGACGATCTTCTTCTCGACCGTTTAACGTGTGCAGCGCGAAACGCACTTGCCCGATAAAATTTTGGCCAGCTTCCAACATCCTCTGCTCATCGGTGTTGAGAAAGTCAGCTTCATTAAGGTCCTGTAATGCAACGTCATAGTGGCGTTTGGCAATCCAGCCGATGACCTGAATATCCCTGAGTCCACCGGGACCGTTCTTGACGTGAGGCTCCAAATTGCTTTCGGTGTTGCCAAAATGGTCGTGGCGCGACTCGGTTTCCTCAAGCTTCGCCTTATAAAAGGCTTTGCTGTCCCACATCCGATCAGCATCGATATAGCCTTTTAGTTGTGCAAATAGCTCAGTGCTCCCGGCAATGCAGCGCGCCTCAAGCAGAGACGTAAAAATGGTGAGATCCTCCCGAGCTAGGGTTTCGCACTCGTCCAGCGTCCTGACACTAGATCCAACTTTGAGGCCGATATCCCAAAGATTTCTCAATAGTTCGGAAAGTTGTGCTGCGGTGCTTTCGTCGGGGGGATGTGTGACTAGGATTAACAGGTCAATATCGGAGAATGGATAGAGCTCACCGCGGCCGTAACCACCTACGGCCGCAAGTGCTAAATCTGTTCGCTGATCCAGATAAAAGCGCCACAGATGGGTCAGCACATCGTCTACCGCCGCTGAGCGAGCAGATAGTAGGGGCCAGACCGGACTGGTCGGGTGAAAGTCCCCAGCAATTTCTTCAGTGATCTCCGCAAGATATCGCTGGCAATCTTGCACAGGTTGGTCTGAATGGCTAATAGGCTTGGCCATGAATCGCGCTCTCTGGGGTCAACTCAACAAGGCAGGATTTCGGGAGTTCTTTTGGTAAAGACTTCACACCCATCAGCGGTGACCGCGAGAGTGTGCTCCCACTGCGCGGAAAGTCGTCCGTCACGAGTGGTCACGGTCCAGCCATCTTTCGTGTTGAGCTTGGTATGACGTTTTCCTGCATTGATCATGGGCTCGATAGTAAAGGTCATGCCTTCGGTAAGAACCTCCCCCAAGCCTGGAGAGCCATAGTGGAGGATTTGGGGCTCTTCGTGAAAAATTTGCCCAATGCCATGGCCGCAATACTCGCGAACGACGGAATAATAATTTTCTTCCGCGTAACGTTGAATCACGTGACCGATGTCTCCCAAGGTCGTTCCGGGTCGAACAATCTCAAGTGCCTTGTAAAGACATTCCTGCGTGATACGCATCAATCGCTCTGCATGGGGTGCCACATCGCCCACGCCGACCATAATGCTGGTGTCACCATGCCAGCCGTCCTTGATCACAGTAACGTCGATGTTGATGATGTCACCATTGCGGAGCTTTTTGTTGTCTGAGGGGATGCCATGGCAGATTACATCGTTCACCGAGGTGCAAATGGACTTGGGAAACCCGTGGTAATTTAGGGGAGCTGGAATGGCTTGCTGGACGTTCACGATGTAATCGTGGCAAATGCGGTCTAGCTCTCCCGTAGTCATTCCGACTTTGACCAATGGCTCTATCATCTCCAGAACTTCAGCAGCTAGGCGGCCTGCAACGCGCATGCCTTGCAGCTCTTCGGGGGTTTTGGGGGTAGCAGCCATGCCAGTTCACATCTCTTGTCCGGGGGTGTGGGCATTGTAACCAAAGGACGCGCTAATGTCCTTTTTCCTTCTCCAATTCGTAGAAATATGGTATAACGCGCGCCTCGTCGGAATGAGTCCGGCGGGGCGAGGGTGGTTGCCTTCGCTTTAATGTCGACTTCACACATCAAAAAAGCTGGGCCGGGTGCCGTTTTTCGGTTGGACTTAGCGGACGTGTGACGATCAAAACCCAAACCTCAGGAAGGTATTTATGGCTCAAGTAAGCATGCGCGACCTGCTGCAAGCAGGCGCCCACTTCGGACACCAGACCCGTTTCTGGAACCCCAAAATGGACCAATTCATTTTCGGGGCGCGAAACAAAATACACATTATCAATCTCGAGCACACCGTGCCGGCGTTCAATGACGCGCTTAAACACGTCCAGCGCCTTGCTAGCAACAAAAGCAACATTATGTTTGTAGGCACTAAGCGGGCGGCTGGTAAAGTAATCGAAGAGCAGGCTGCTCGCTGTGGTATGCCTTATGTAAGTCATCGTTGGCTGGGCGGCATGCTCACCAACTACAAAACCGTTCGCTCATCCATAAAGCGGCTGCGTGAGCTTGAGGATCAGGAAGCTGACGGTACTTTCGCCAAGCTGACAAAGAAAGAGGCGCTGATGCGTACTCGCTCTAAAGAAAAGCTAGATCGTTCCGTCGGCGGAATCAAGGATATGACCGGTTTGCCTGACGTCCTCTTTGTGATCGACGTCGATCACGAGCGAATCGCCATTACTGAGGCGAACAAATTGGGTATCCCCGTCATTGGCATCGTCGATACAAATAGCAATCCCGATGGTATTGATTATGTGATTCCCGGAAATGATGACGCGATTCGAGCCATCAGGCTTTATGTGAAAGCTGTTGCCGATGCCGTTTTGGAAGGCAAAGCTGAGCGAGGCGAAGTGCCCGCCGCTGATGAGTTTGTCGAGGTCGAAGAAACGCCAACAGACACAGCCGAATCGGCAGAGGCCGACGCCTAAGATTACGCCGCGCCTCGCGCGGCTTTTTTTTAATCAGCGGGGCGAACGCCCTGCAACACACTAACAGAGCTTTGTCGGAAATGACTTCCGAGAGGGCGTTATGAGGGATATAGCATGTCAGCAGCATTGGTGAAGGAGCTTCGAGAGCGCACAGGATTGGGGCTCCTCGAGTGTAAAAGAGCGCTGAAGGAAGCCGCTAACGACATTGACGCAGCCATCGAGGCTTTGCGTAAGTCCAGCGGAATGAAGGCAGCGAAAAAGGCGGGCCGAATTGCAGCCGATGGTGTTGTAACAACGCGAATCGCCGAGGATGGCAGCTTCGGAGTTTTGGTCGAAGTGAACAGTGAGACTGATTTTGTTGCTCGAGATGAGAGCTTCTTGGGTTTCGTGGGCTCGGTGGCTGATGCGCTTTACGAAAACCGGTCTGCCGATGTTGAGGCACTGAAATCAGGTTCCATTGAGGCGGCTCGTGAGGCGCTGGTGCAAAAAATAGGAGAAAACATCGGCATCCGCAGGGCCTCTATGGTCACAGCAGAAAACGGTGTTGTGGGAAGCTATGTGCACGGCAACAATAGAATCGCCGTGCTTGTCGAGTTGCGCGGTGGTGATCAAGACCTCGCTCGCGACGTCGCCATGCACGTCGCTGCGGTCAACCCTCAGGTGGTATCTCCGTCGGACATGCCCGAGGAACTCCTCGAAAAGGAGCGCGATATTTTTACCGCTCAGGCACAAGAGTCTGGCAAGCCAGCAGAGATCATTGAAAAAATGATTGGCGGACGCATCAAAAAATACCTTGCCGAGAACAGCCTTTCAGAACAGGCTTTTGTCAAAGACCCCGATGTGACAGTGGGAAACCTTGTCAAAGCGGCGGGTGCAGAAGTTCTGTCTTTTTCACGCTTTGAGGTTGGTGAGGGCATCGAGGTGGATAAAGTTGATTTTGCCGACGAGGTCGCCGCCCAGCTCAAGGGGTAAATTTGATGCGGCCCTACTAACATTGGGGTCGCAACAAGCCGGCCAAACGATTTTTTGTTGGTCATATGTCGCTTAGTAAGCACCGGTCAGGAACTTACACCCTGACTTACGACTCAAGTGTCCGGTAGGATAGGCAGTCTTGAGGAAGGAGAAGACCTGTGGCGAGCGAAAAAATAGTCAAACGAATTCTGCTCAAACTCAGCGGTGAGGCACTCACCGGTGAAGAAGCGTTTGGAATCGATCCTAAAGTACTGGATCAGCTTGCCCTAGAGGTCGGACAGTTAGTTGGTATCGGCGTGCAGGTTGGTCTGGTTGTCGGCGGCGGCAACCTCTTTCGCGGTAAGGCGCTTCAGGCCGCTGGCTTGGATCGGGTAACCGGCGACCATATGGGCATGCTGGCCACTGTGATGAACGCACTGGCACTTCGCGACGCCCTCGAGCGCTCCAATATTGCGACTCAAGTCATGTCAGCTATCCCTATGAGTGGCGTTGTCGACCATTACGACCGCAGAAAGGCCATTCGCGCGTTATCCAACGGAGACGTTGTTATCTTTACCGCGGGAACCGGCAATCCGTTTTTTACGACCGATTCGGCAGCGTGTTTGCGTGGCATCGAAATCAACGCCAATCTCGTTTTGAAGGCGACCAAAGTCGACGGCGTTTACAGCGCCGATCCAATGAAGGATGCAGCTGCTGAGCGCTTCGACCAGCTGACTTTTGATCAGGTTTTGGATCGCAAGCTAGAGGTGATGGATTTAACGGCAATTTGCCTATGCCGTGATCATAATTTACCCGTTCGTGTCTTCGATATGGCACAGCGAGGTGCGCTACTCAGTATTGTCAGGGGTGGCTCAGAAGGTACTTTGATTAGCTGATGGGCGGTCCCAGTAAGGGACCTGCTGCAATACAGGAAAAAAAGCATGATTGACGATATTCGCATTGAAACTGAGGAGCGCATGGTCAAGGCCGTGGATGCTCTGGGTCATCATTTCAATAAAATTCGAACGGGTCGGGCGCATCCTAGCCTGCTTGATGGCATCAAGGCTGAATATTATGGGTCGCTCACGCCGCTGAATCAGTTGGCAAATATTACCGTTGAGGATGCTCGTACTCTGGCCGTTACTGCTTTTGATAAGAGCATGACGCCGACTATTGAAAAAGCGATTATGAAATCTGACCTGGGACTTAACCCTGCAACGGCGGGTGACGTGATGCGTATTCCTATGCCTATGTTGACAGAGGAAACCCGGCGCGGGTTCATTAAACAAGCGAAGGCTGAGGCTGAGGCGGGCCGGGTGTCCATTCGCAGTGCCCGACGTGATGCAAATGGCATGCTAAAGGAGTTACTTAAGGATAAAGAAATTTCCGAAGATGATGAGCGCCGTGCTCAGGACATTATTCAGAAACTGACCGACACGTTTGTCGCCAAGGTAGAGGAAGCTCTAGCGGCGAAAGAAACGGATTTGATGGAAATCTGAGGGAGTTTCTGGCCCAAGTGCCGACAATACGATGAATACACCCTTCCAATCCAACCTCGTTAACTGGCGGCCTGAACCCCAGCACATCGCCATTATTATGGACGGTAATGGGCGTTGGGCGAGTCGTCGAGGGCTACCCGTGCCTGCAGGACATCGGGCGGGTGTGGAGGCGGTGCGTGCTGCGCTGAAAACCTGTAAGGAAAAGGGTATCAAGGCGCTCACCTTATTTGCTTTTAGCAGTGAAAATTGGGGGCGACCCGAAACTGAAGTTCGAGCTTTGATGGCACTGCTTTGTCATTACTTGCGTCGCGAGGTGGAACAACTGCAACGAGATAATGTCCGTCTCCGTTTCATCGGACGACGGGATCGGTTAAGTGGTCGTTTGCAGCGGTTGATGGGCCGCAGTGAAGAGTCAACGGCGCGCAATACCGGGGCCACACTAACACTGGCAGTGGATTACGGCGGTCAGTGGGATGTGGTGGAGGCCGCAAAAATATTTGCGGGTGAAGTGGCTTCCGGGAAGACGACCCTCGATGAGATCACCCCTGAGCGGTTTGAGCGGGCGCTGTCGCTGGGTGATTTGCCCGCGCCAGACCTGTGCATCCGCACTGGTGGAGACGCTAGGATTTCTAATTTCATGCTTTGGCAGATGGCCTACGCGGAATTTTATTTTTGCGACGTATTTTGGCCTGACTTTGATGCGGCTGCCTTGACCCTAGCCATTGAGGACTTTCAGAGCCGCGAGCGACGATTCGGATTGCGCGGCGGCGATGATGCCCTTGTTCAGTCTCTGGACGCAGCTGGGAACGCCTGATCATGTTGCGTCAGAGGGTGATCACAGGGGTGTTGTTGGCATTAGCTTTTTTGGCGGCCGTTTATTTTTTGCGTTTAGAGGCACTGGCAATAATCTTTGGTGGGGTCGCGGCTGCAGCAGCCTGGGAATGGAGTGGCCTGTCCGGCATCAAATCCGTTCCGGTAAAAGTGCTCTATACCCTGACCTACATGGGGTTACTGATGGCGACTTGGGCGGCGCTTGCCATTGGTGAAGCGCCAGCCCCTGATGTTTTTCAGCCGTGGCTAGGTACTGCCTGCTTTTTTTGGTCTGTCGTTATGCTCATGGTTGAGAGTTATCCGGGCACCGCATGGATCTGGCGCAGTCGGATGAGCAGGGCGGTCTTTGGTTTATTTATTTTAACAACAACATGGCTGTCCACGATTTTCCTGCTCACGATGCCCAGCGGCACTGTGCTGCTCGTTCTAATGGTATTGGCTGTGGCATTAGCGGACATTGGCGCTTATTTTGCGGGTCGCCGATGGGGACGTCACAAGCTGGCTATCCGGGTAAGTCCTGGTAAAACTTGGGAAGGGTTTTGGGGAGGGGTAGTGTCGGTTGTCGTCCTCACCTGTGTCGTCGCTTATATGTTGCCCCAGCATATGGCACATCTCTCGTTGGTCACTTTGATTCTCTTGGGCCTTGCGGTCGCAGGTGCGTCAGTTTTGGGCGACCTGACTGTCAGCATGGTCAAGCGCGAGAGCGGCGTCAAAGACTCTGGAACCCTGCTGCCCGGACACGGGGGTCTTTTAGACAGAATCGACGGGCTGTGCGCGGCCGCCCCTGTGTTTGGGCTGGGATTACTTCTTGCAGGATACTGAGTTAAAACAGGTTGTCGTGTTGGGGGCTACCGGGTCTATTGGTCTTAGTACCCTAGACGTGCTCAATCGCCATACCGATCGCTTTCGCTTACACACCATCACAGCGCATCGCTCCGTTGAAAAAATGCTCGAACTGGTACTTGCCCATGAGCCTGCACAAGCGGTCATGGCTTGCCCAGATGCAGCCGAGCAGTTGGCTGCTCGGCTGCCCTCAGAATTTTCCACGCGAGTGCTTGGCGGCGCGCAGGCGCTGATTGACGCGGCGTCAGCCCCAGAGGTCGATGTAGTGATGGCCGCGATAGTAGGCTTTGCGGGCCTGAGACCCACGTTGGCCGCTGCAAAACATGGCAAGCGACTGTTACTCGCCAATAAAGAGGCCTTGGTGAGTGCTGGCCGTGTTTTCATGGAGGCGACGCGTACCGGTGGCGCTACACTGCTGCCGATCGATAGCGAACACAATGCCATGTTTCAGTGCATGCCGGCCAATGCCCA
>ERZ1048872.1844-NODE-1844-length-16581-cov-6.539090_pt1 | contig 16581 bp, 16 predicted proteins | sample MGYA00383100_ERZ1048872 | MGnify/ENA primary metagenome ERZ1048872 (study PRJEB29581, sample SAMEA5548370) | metagenome | biome: marine; feature: coastal; material: water | depth 50 m | study: Short-term variability in the microbial, nano- and picoplankton... | reverse complement strand
CCGATTTTTGGCAAAGGAGTTGGGGTTAAAGTTCGAATATCGTTCTAATCTTGCTGGGTTGGTGCGGGTGATCCCCGATGCAAATATTTTCTCGGGAAATATAAAAGTGCAAATCGATTTGCCAGATCCAAACCCTGCTATGTTTCCAGGGCTGACCCTTGAAAGTACATTAAATTTTGGTGTCAGAAAAAAAGTTCTTCATGTGCCAGCGGTATCGTTAGTGATTTCTGAAAAGGGAACAGTTGTTTATATCGTTAAAGATAAAAAAGCGCATCTGGTTCCTGTGAAGGCTTTCAAAGAGCATGATGATTTTGTCGAGATCAAGGATTTTACCCATCAATTAAATGCTGATACTGATTTGATCTTAAGAGGGTCGGGTGCTGTGTTTCCTGGGGCAAATGTCTTTTTAACCAACCCGGAACCAAAAACATCTTTCAGTTCTGCTTCAAAAGCCCCTGGAAAAACTCCTGCAAAAAATCCAAAAACCTGATGAAACTTATAGACCAGTCTATCCGTAACTATCACACAGTTACGGTAATCATTGTTATGGCAGTAGTGGTGGGTGTCTTATGCTTTCAAAGCCTGCCTCGACAATTGACCCCCACGGTAGACAAACCCCAAATCGAAGTTAAAACCGAATACCTCGGTTTGTCCCCGAATGAAGTGGAACGCAACATCACTCGTCGTCTTGAAGACCAGCTTGAATCCGTCGAAGGGATGAAGAAGATGACTTCTACCAGCCAGCATGGATTGAGCACCATCAACCTTGAGTTTGATTGGGGTATTGATAAGGATCTTGCTGTTTTGGATGTGAATAACAAATTACAGCAAGTCAAAGACCTGCCGATCAATGCAGACAAGCCTACCTTGCGTTCTATCTCGAGTGATAATTCCAGCCCCATTATGTGGATTGTTTTTGACAAACCCGATCCGAAAATGCCCGACCTCGACCAGAACTATATGTACAAAATCGGTGAAGACATCATTGTTCCTTCTTTAAGACGGGTGAAGGGGATTGCCGACGTCTGGCATTTCGGTGGTGAAGATCGTGAAATGCGGGTGGAGTTCGATCCTTATAGCATGTCGCGTTTGCATTTGACCTACAAGGAAGTCATTGACCGTCTTAGGGAGGAGAACCAGAATACGCGAGCTGGGTTTCACGATGAAGATAACCGCGCTTATACCGTTCGTGGACTCGGTGAATTTTTAAGTCCCAATGATATTCTGGATACAGTGGTGAAACGCGATGGTGACAAGACAATAAGAGTGCGCGATTTTGCAACGGTGGTAGATGGCTATCAACGCACCGAGTCGTTGGTTCGCATCAGCGGAAACTTGTCGAATGCGTTTGGGGTAATTCGTAAAGCAGGGGCCAATGTTGTGGAGACTTGTAATCTTGCGGCTGAGCGTGTTGCCAGATTAAACAAGGAGCTCTTGAATCGTGGTGTTCCTCTTAAATTAAAAATTGTGTACAAAGATGTGGATTATATCGATGAAGCCATGCGCCTTGTGAAATCCAATCTAGGTTTGGGTGCCATTCTCGCGGTCGCAGTGCTTCTGGTTTTCCTGGGCTCGGTGCGTTCGCTGTTGATCGTGGCGATCAGTATCCCTGTTAGTTTGGTGTCGGTCTTTATCGTGCTGAAAATTTTTGGTCGCAGTATCAATATTATTTCACTGGCAGGCATGGCTTTTGCCGTGGGTATGGTGGTTGATAACTCGATCGTGGTGCTGGAAAATATTTACCGTCATCTAACAATGAGAAAAGGTGTATTTAAAGCTGCCTATGATGGTACATCGGAAGTATGGGGAGCGGTTCTGGCTTCTACCTTGACGACATTGGCGGTGTTCATCCCCATCGTTTTTATTGAAGAAGAAGCCGGGCAAATGTTTCGTGATATTGCGATCACCATTAGTGGCTGTATCGCACTTTCCTTATTGGTATCTATTACCGTCATTCCCACTTTGACAACATTGTTGATTCGACTCAAGCCGGGAGAGAAATACCGGCCAGGTATTTTTCATCGCACCTTGTTTCGCCCTGTGGTGATAGTAGGAACAGGAATTGGTAACCTCTATTCGAAGATTATGGAGAAAATTCTTCGGCATTCGCCGCTTAGCATCTTGTTTCGGATTGGCGTTCTAGCGGGTGTGTGTTGGGTATTGTGGTACAGCGGACAGACCTTACCTAAAAAAGATTATCTCCCTTATGGAAATACCAATATGGTGTTCATGCTCATCGAGCCGGTGGCGGGTTCGCCTGCGGAAACGAATATGAAATACCTGGCGGAGTATGAAAAGAAAATCGTGGCTATGGAAGATGTGAATCGAAACTTTCTTGTTTTTTCGCCTCGTTTCAATGGGGGTGGGGCTATTATTGAAAAGGAATTGGCACAAGGGCAACGTGGCGAGATCAAGATGGCTGTGAAGGCGAATGAAATGGGACAGGAAATTTTTGGTATCCCTGGGTATCGTTTTGCCTTTGCGGTTCAGCGCCCTATTTTTCGCTCGGCAGACAAAACATTTGAAGTAGAAATAACCGGACCGGATATTCTCAAGTTAAAGGATATTGCATTAGGCTTGATTGGTAAAATTTCGGAAATAGAAGGTGTACATTCGGTACGACCCGAATTTAAATTTGGCAATCCTGAGCTACGATTCTTGCCGAGAAGAGAAGATGCTGCCCGCCTGGATATGGGAATGCAGGAAATAGGCGATATTATTGAGTCGCTCAATGCGGGGAAATATCTTGGTGAGTTCAATGACCTTGGTGAACCGATCGATTTCGTTCTGGTGCAGAAAAAAGACAACCAAAAATTAGGATTAGAAGATTATCGTTCACTTCCGATCTGGACGGATGAAAATCTGATGACCCATCTCGGTCACCTGACAAATATAAAAATTGATGCCGGGCCGGCGAGGATCGACCATATCGGTACAGAACGGGCGATCAAACTCCGTGTGCAGGTTCGAAAAGATATGCCTATGCAAACGGTAATTGATTGGGTAGATGAAAAAGTATTGGTTCCCACGCGTCTAACTCTAAATGAAGAATTTGGATTGCGTATTGGTGGTTCTGCCGATGAATTGGCATCGACAGAAAAATCGTTGAGGAACAGTTTTGCTTATGCGCTAGGCTTTATTTATCTTCTTCTTGTTGCTTTGTTCTCATCTTTTCTCAGACCCTTCATCGTCATGCTCACTGTGGTGCTGGCGGTTTCCGGCTCTTTCTTGGGAATCACTTGGAACAACTGGTACCAACGTGGAAATATAAAAAGCATTCTCGATGAATTGAAAGTCCCTAACGCGCAGGCCATGGCCGATGGTTGGAACTGGATTACATTTGATATTCTGACGCAGTTGGGCGTGGTTATCCTTGCTGGTATCGTTGTTAATAACGCTATCCTCATTGTTCATCAGATGCTCAATAATATTAAGGCGGGTATGGATGAACGCGAGGCGTTGTTGGTTTCTTGTGAGACTCGGCTGCGTCCTATTATGATGACCGTTATCTCCAGTGTCTTCGGTATGATTCCGCTGGCGTTTGGCGAAGGCGCGGGGACAGAGTTGTATCGCGGTATGGGAACAGCGTTGATCGGGGGACTGAGCATCTCAACTTTTTTCACATTGTTTCTAGTGCCTGTGTTGATATCCTTAGCTATTGATATGGGATTCCATACTACGAAAGACGACCTGGTAAAAGACTCACTGCAATCCACGACTTCCTGAAATGAAACGGATTTCTAGTCGTCAGGCCAGAACGGCGGTGGAGGCGATTCAATACAAACCTTTTCTTTGCTGATGGGATGTTTGAAAATTAGCCTATGTGCATAAAGTGCTATCTGTCTTTCAGGTAGGGGCATTTTAGCGCCATATTTTTTGTCGCCTAAAATAGGGTGGCCGATGAATGCCAGTTGTGCGCGTATTTGATGAAACCTTCCTGTGTGCAGTTTAATTTCCAGAAGACGGGTGCTTGCATAATTTTTCAGTGTTTTATATTCCAGTTCAGCGTGTTGCGTATCTTTTCCCGGAAGCGGAAACACAGTAGACTCGAGAGTTATATCTTTTATTAAATGATGGTAAAGAGACGCTTGCTCTTGTTCGGGGTGTCCCTCCACGATAGCGCGATAGAATTTTTCTGTGGTCTTGTCGCGAAACTGTTCCGACAAACGCGATGCGCCTTTGGAAGTGCGTGCAAATAAAAGTACGCCGGAGACATTGCGGTCGAGTCGATGAATCAATCCAAGAAACACATTGCCGGGTTTGTTGAATTCGGTTTTAATCCAAGCTTTCACTTGATCCATCAACGACTCATCTCCTGAGTCATCTGCCTGGGTGAGCATGCCTGCGGGTTTGCAAACCGCGATCAAATGGCTGTCAAGGTAGAGGATGCTGGGAACTTCATCCTGTGGGCTGGTCAATCTTAATATCCTTTGCTTCTGTAATTTTCAGTCTCTCTGTAGTGACGATGCCACCTGAGACTACATATTTAACCCCATCTTCGATGCTCATGTCAATTTCAGTAAGTTCTTCGGGGGGAGCAAAAACCAAAAACCCCGAAGTGGGGTTTGGCATGGTAGGCACAAAAACATTGAGCACATCATCACAAGTATTTTTCTGTACTTCACCGCGCGCCTCACCGGTAACGAATCCGATAGCCAGCATTCCACGACGTGGAAACTCAATCAGAACCACTTTGCGAAACGCGCGGGTATCGGCATGGGCGATCGATTGCACCACTTGTTTCGAACCTTTATAGATTCGTCGAACGAAAGGGATTTTCCCAACAATATTTTCTCCCAGGAGGATCAGCCGTTTGCCAAAAAAATTGGTAGTGAACCATCCTACTGCAAGAACGATCAGCAGTGTTATGACCAACCCAAGAGCAGGAATACGGTACCCTTCCGGAATGGGTGCTCCCAAGTCGATGAGAACTTTAGTGAACACCGGAGACAGTGCATCGAGATTCTTAAAAAGAAACTGCAGGATAAAATAAGTCAAAGCGATGGGCAGAGTGATTAGCAGCCCGGTGATGAAGACATTGCGAATGCGGGGGTTCAGTTTTGTAAACACGGTTTCCGATCGGTTAGCGGGAAGGGATTTGCATTTCTATCTGATATTTTAAGAATAAGAGATATTGAAAATCTTAATTATATTATATAGAGAATGCCCGGTAAGGCAATAGCAGGGAAATGAGATAAGGATTTGTCCTTGACAGAGGCGGTATAAGCGTTAGTATCAATCCGTTCGAGTACATGAGTTAAAAATATATCAAAATTGGGGCTGTGGCGCAGCTGGGAGCGTGCTTGAATGGCATTCAAGAGGTCGCGGGTTCGATCCCCGCCAGCTCCATTATTATTAAAAGGGTTTGATGGCATTTTGCCTTCAAGCCCTTTTCTTATTTGTTAATTATTGCCACCTTTGTGGGAATTGCTGGGAAGAATCATTTCTATTATTTAATAGCTTTGCCACTGTTCACTTGATATGAAATTGAGATATTCTCGTAAAGGATGAGTTGTCTGAATATAATAAGTTTACTAAATGTTTAATTTATGCCTACCTTAAAAGAGTATCAACAAATCGCTTTAGCCTTTCGTGAGATATTAGAAGTATATTTCAAAGGAGCCACTTCTAATGTGGTTTTTAGTGATTTCCCACGTGGAGCCTGCGGAGGAGTGGCAGACCTATTGGGGTATTATCTAGAGAAAGTTTTTGATCTTGATGTGGAATATGTATGCGGTTCTTTACCAAATGGGGATTCACATGCTTGGAATTTAGTTGATGGTATTACTTTAGATATTACTGCAGACCATGTATAAATTATTAGCGAACCATCAGCAATTCATCCCACTGGGTTGTGTATCGCGGTGATCGTAATCCACAACGCATCTTCCACTCCCTATTCACACCCTGTGCTCCAAAAAATAATGTGTTGGGCCCCTGCTCTTTATTAACTCGATCCACAATGTTCATCAAGTCGTCTCCAGGGTTATGGTCGAAATTAACAAACAGTTGTTTTTGTTTCAAAGAGGCAGGGATTAAATCCAGCAACATAATTCCCGTTTTCTTGTAGCGGTATCCATGCTTATAAATCATGCTCAAGCAAAACTTTGCCGCTTCAATGATGATGCGTGTATCACTGGTAGGGATAGTTAAAGTATGAGTGATGGCATTGTTGTATTGCCTTTCGGTTTCTCTGAAACCATTAGTTTGAACAAACACATGAACTGCCTGCGCTCGACTATTTTGTTTTCTTAGTTTTTCGCAGGCACATGCCGCGTAATTGGATAATGCTTCTTCTATCGGTTCTTTTTTTGTTAGCGGCTTACCAAAAGACTTGGACGACATAATATTTTTTTTAGGTTGGATGGCTTCTAGATCGATACAGGATTGCCCTTTAAGTTCCCGTAATATGCGTTCTCCAACAACGGATAGATGCTTGCGAATAATAGGAGGGCTTGCGTCTCTAAGTTCCGAAGCCTTGTATATGCCCATGCTGTTCAAACGCTCAGACCAGCCTCTTGCAATCCCCCATATCTTGTCTACATCCAGAGGTTTTAGAATGTTATCTTGCTTCTGCTGACATCGAATATCGAATACACCAACATCCGTCTGTTTTTTTGCAACGTGATTGGCAATCTTTGCTAATACCTTGGTTGGGCCAATGCCAATAGATACAGGGATACCTGTCCATTGAAGTACCTTTTCGCGAATGGTTTTACAGTATTCATATAGGTTGCGAGGTTGTAAGTAATCTAGGCGAAGAAAGGCTTCATCAATTGAATAGACTTCCATGTCGGGAGTAAAAAGGCCGAGACTGTCCATCACCCTTTTTGACATGTCTCCATAGAGTTGATAATTGGAGGAGAAAACAGCAACGTTGTGTTTTTTGATGACGGCTTTTTGTTTAAAGACAGGAATTCCCATCGGAATGCCTAGAGACTTCGCTTCATTGGAACGAGCAACGATACAACCATCATTGTTTGACAATATTACAATGGCACGTTCTTTTAGGCTGGGGTCAAACACACGCTCGCAAGACGCATAGAAATTATTGCAATCGACTAGAGCAAAGATTTTCACAGCAGATCATGGATTACATGAGTGACGACTCCCCAAACCACAACTTCATTCCCTTCCTGCAACTCTATTGGCGGATAGCTAGAGTTTTCGGACTGTAGTGAGAAACCATCATTCAATTTTAAAAGTCGTTTTACGGTGAGTTGCCCATCCACTTCGGCAATGACAACCTTTCCGCTAGAAGCTTCTAAACTTCGATCTACAATTAATAGATCACCATTGAAAATTCCTGCTCCAATCATGGAGTCACCCGATGCTCTTACAAAGTAAGTAGCAGAAGGATGCTTGATGACATGCTCATTTAGGTCAAGTGCCCCTTCCATATAATCATCAGCCGGTGATGGAAAACCCGCCTCAACATGACACAAAGCCAATGGCAAATGGCATGGTTTGGCAATTTTTAAAACAGTTGGCGTGACAAGGGTCATATGACGGTCTCATTATGTGGATTGATTGGGGAAGCAAGATATCTTGGTCTTGGGGCGGTGTCAATATATTTTCGTCTTATTTTCGCCTTGTAGGAGTTTCTGAGGTTTATCAGCCCAATTTGACAACATCCGCGCCATCTTACCCCCCCTAATCAACAGGTTTTTGATCCAAATTCTAACACAGCAACTGGATCAGTTTTCGGGGGGCAGGGGGGCAGGCCAAGAATTGATTTGTTTTTCGAGGGAGTATTTTATAATTAGATTGTTATAATTTGGAATACAAGATACGCGATATTTCTAGGGTGAATGAATAATTGATAGGGTTATTAATAATGAAAAACATATTTATTGGTATTGTATTTCTCATGTCGCTGTCCCCGGTTGCGGTTTTAGCAGATTATCAGGATGGACGAGATGCTTTTGATCGCGGGGATTACTCCACCGCATTGAAGGAGTTTGAAATTCTTGCCAAGCAAAATGACCCCCGCGGGCAATACGCTCTGGCAGTCATGTATGACATTGGAGAAGGTGTTTTACAGAGCTCTAAAGAAGCAGTAAAATATTATCGGCTTGCGGCAGAGCAGGGTTTTGCTAATGCACAAAATAATCTGGGTGTTGCGTACGATCAGGGAGAAGGAGTGGGCACGGATTACAAAGAAGCGATGAAGTGGTATCTGCTCGCGGCGGAGAGAGGGAATAAGGATGCTCCAAATAATATTGGAGTGTTGTATATGATTGGTTTTGGAGTGCCGCGAAGTTTCGCAAAAGCTTATACATGGTTCGCCATAGCCGGAGCAGGCGATAGTGAGGCGATCAGCAATAAAAATTTTGTTAAAAAAAGACTGACCCCTGAGCAGCTTGTCGAGTCCCAACGGCGTGCCGATGAATGGCAGCGAATATGGCTGAAAAAGTAAACGCAACAACGTGCGATTGAGAAGTCCCTTCAAATTAAATATATGGAACTTATATGGAAATTCGGTTGTTTTTTCTACTTGCAGTCCTGCTTGTTGCAGCTCCTTCTTTCGCGAATGATTTTGAAGAAGGACTGGATGCTATACATGGAACGGACTACGATAAGGCACTTGAAAAGTTAAGGCCTCTGGCTTCAGAAGGTCATGCCGCCGCTCAATATAACCTTGGTGTTATGCATGAGTGGGGAAATGGTGTGCCGCAGGATGACGTGAAAGCCATGAAGTGGTACCGGATTTCTGCTGAGCAGTCTCATAGAGATGCACAAAATAATCTAGGTGCGATGTACAGCAAGGGCGAAGGGGTGGCGCAAAATTTTGTTGAAGCTTTAAAGTGGTTTGTTGTCTCAGCAGATAATGGTAGCGAAGGCGGCCGAAAAAATATTGATATCGTGGAAAAGCGCATGACTTCGGGACAAATCACTCAGGCCAAAAAGCTTGCGCGCGAGTGGATTAAGCAACATCCGAAAAAATAAAACCCGAAATATTAAAGAATCGCTATTCGTTGTTCGTTTTTATTCTAGCGAGCATGTCCTGGTCTTCATCGATTTGCTTTGGCAGCTCAGAGTCATTTTTTATGTTTTTTGCAAGCAGTAGGAACCTTTCCAAGGTTTTGTGGACTTTGGAATATTGTCCTCGATCAAAATAGACTTTTCCCAGGTAAAAATAATTTTCATAGAAATCGGGTGCGAGATTTACAGCCGATTCAAGATGCCGAATGGATTTTTCGGAGAGTTTAAAGCATGAAATCTTTATATTCAAATTTTACGATTTTACTCTTCGCCTCTTTAATTTGGGCAAATGGATGTCAGCCGAACACCACTCCCGAACCAGAAAAAAAATCTAGGGTCGTGGTGGCTATTGATGCGACTTTTATTCCTATGTCGTTTATGAATGCCGAAAATCAACTCGATGGATTCGAAGTTGATTTAATCAAGGAAGTGACTCAAGAGGCAGGTCTTGAATATGAACTGGTAAACGTTGAGTGGGGTGGATTATTTGGAGGGTTGATCACCGGAAAATTTGACCTTGTTATCAGTTCTGTTGGGATCATAGAAGAAAGGAAAAAAAGGATGGCTTTTAGTATTCCTTATATTCAAAGCGGGGCAGCAGTATTGGTCCGAAATGATATGATGGATATCGGATCGTTGGAAGATCTGGAAAAACAAAATGCCACAGTAGGTGCGCAGATCAACACGACATCGCATTATTTTCTTGAAAAATATTCCGGGATAAATATAAAGACGTTCGAAAAATTCGGTCATGCCGTGATCGACCTTGCCAATAAAGGGGTTGATGCCGTGGTGGGAGATTCTGTTCAGGCCAACTATTATTTTAGGAATAATAAGGATTTAACAGGGCATGCCCGGTTTGTGGGTTCAAGAATGACATCGGAGTTTTATGGAATCGTTCTACGCAAAGAGGATGAACAACTAAAAAGTAAAATTGATGCCAGCCTGACGCGGCTTTTAAAAAATGGAACGGTTAGCAGGTTACATCAGAAATGGGAATTGGGAGAATTTGCAACCGTTCCTAAGCCATAGTTTTTAAATAAGGACCAGGCTCCCTGCAATACACCCTGTCAGTAGCGTAGCCAGGAAAGAGGTCCATAAAGCCTGCAATCCAATAAGCGAAATTTCATGGGCGCGTGAAGGCACCAATGCTGAAAGACCGCCTACAAAAATTCCCATGCTGGAAATATGAACAAAGCCGCATAAGGCATAGGTCATAATGGTCATCGAACGTATAGTGAGTGCCGCATCGGTGGCTTGGATGGATGCAAGTGAGAAATAAGCTGAGACTTCTGTTTCAATAAACCGTGAACCTAGAATTTGCGAGGCAATTTCCCATTCCTCGGGTCTTAATCCAAGCAATATAGAAAAAGGGAATGTGATCCATCCCAGTAGCCGGACTACAGAAAAAGGTTGGCTCAGGAATTCGGGAAGTTTACCTAGTATAAGATCAAGTAACGCTTCCAAACCCAATACAATAATGAGAACCGTTGCAATGCCAACGGCCATTTTTACTCCTTGGCTTCCTCCCTCAACGAATGCATTCATTAAATTGGTCTGGTTTGAATTATCACGGCTATCATCGTGAGACTCTCCAAGAGTTTCCGGTTGATCTTGTTCAGGGCAAAAAAGTTTGCTAACTAATATGGCGCATGGGATGGATATCAAAGAAGCAGAAACAAGATGCCCGGCAATATTTGGAAAAACTTTGTGTAGGGCGATAACATAGATACCCATTACAGTGCTGGCAACCGTAGCCATCATACAGGTCATTAGGGTTAGCAACTCTGATCGAGTCATTTTTTTCAAATAAGGGCGTACGGTTAAGCCTGATTCAATTCCAACAAACAAATTGGCCGAAGCGGCTAGAGATTCTGCTCCTGATAGGGAAATAATCCGATAAAAGGCTCTTGAGAAAAATCGAACTATTTTTTGCATGATGCCCAAGTAATATAATCCTCCCAGCAAGGCCGAAAAAAAAATGACTGAGGGAAACACTTGGAAGGCAAGAACGAATCCAATGGATGAACTGCCATCGGCCAAGGTTTGGCCTGGGCTAAGGGCGAGGGGACCGAATAAAAATATAGAGCCTTTTTGAGAGGCACTCAGTAGGGCAATCAGAAGATCATTGATCCACTCCAAGGCAGCCCTGGATCCTGAAAACCAGAATGTTAAAGCACCTAAGGTCCATGCAAGGAAAATGCTGCCAACAATAGTTTCTATTTTGATTTTGGTGCGGGTACCGGTCACCCATGCAATACCGGAGATAACGAAAAAACCGCTTAACGAAATTAAACGATAGGTGGAATCTTCCATTTAAAAGTTAAGGTCTTTATTTGAGAGCAAACCAATAATATTTTTTCCGTTCGTCACCGCATAATGGCGAATATTATTTTCTAACATTTTTCTTCTGGCTTCGTCGTGGGATTTTGTTTGATCCATGCACCGGATAGGACTGGATATTACTGACGAAATTGTAATGGAAGTAGGGTCGAGTTCTTTTTTCAATAGTTTGATCAAGTCGGCTTTGGTAAATATCCCTACATATTCTCCCTGTTCGTTTTTTATGAGAATTGCTCCTGTATCTTTTGACAGCATATAAGCGATGGCTTCATCTACACGGATATCCGAATTCACGTGATGTACCGGTGACATGATTTCTTCAATTTTTTTTCCGCCATTTTTCATTCTATATTGGATATGTGCTATTTCTATATATAGACGGATGATAATGATTTCTATGCATGTTTGCTACTCGAAAATTTTCTGTTCTATGGATCATTGGTTTGTAAGTATATGAAATTAAAACATTTTTTGTAGGCCGAGGGTTATAATTATGTTCTTGAGAATGAAGGTTTTTAAATGGTTTTGATTTTTCACTTATCCTGCCCATCGCGTCTAATAAATTCAGGTATGTTGGATTGAAAAAGAAAATTATCTTTGTCGTAATTTGGTCTCTTGCCGCGTACTTTTTTTATGAGTTCTTCAAGACGGCTGATTTTGAACGCACTTGGAAAGAGATAGAAAACGCTCGCTCTGGATGGTTGGTTGTTTCTGTTTTATTCAACCTGTCGATTTTGTTGGTATGGACTTCGTTGTGGAATGTCCTTGTCCCCAAAAATATTTTCGTTCCTTTTTCAAAACTATTCCAAGCCAATTCCTTCATGTCGACTTCATGCAATACTCTGCCATTTCCGGGTGGACATACGGTGGGCCTTATTTTACTGGCGCGTCTGGCGAAGTTGAAGCATTCGGTGGCTTTATCGGTGCTGGCTTTGGATCAGATGATGGAAGGCATTGTTAAAGTTGTGGTTCTTACTCTGGCAGCTAGTTTTTCTCCCTTGCCAGAGCAAATGCGACAAGGAATTACAGTTTTTATCGTGTTGATTGTAATATTTTCGACGTTCATGTTTTATGCGGCGTATAAAATCCCAAAAGTTGTGTGTAAGGATGAAGAGGTTTCCCCATCTCTGTTATTCAAAGTAAGAAAGTTTGTATCGCAATGGGCCGGGCACCTGGAAATGTTGAAAGACTACCGGATTTTTAGTACAGGTTTATTTATGGCATTAATAATGATGGCGTTACAGGCATTGGGAATATGGGCGGCGCAAAAAAGCTTGGGGCAAGAGCTCCCTTTTTGGACTACGATTCTGGTTATGGCAGCATTGAACCTTGCTACAATTTTGCCCCTGACTCCTGGGAATTTTGGTGTTTACGAGGCGACAGCTTTTTTAATTTATAAATTTTCAGGGTTGTCGCCAGAGATGGCATTGAGCCTGGCATTTTTACAACACATTTGTTTTCTGATACCTATGGCAGGTACTGGCTGGGTAGTTCTGCTGGCCCAGTCCCTGAATTTATTAGATGGAAAATACGAGGGACAGGCGAAACCAGATTAAAGAGAGCCTGAAAGATCGTTAAGTGATTGGTTTTAAATCGTTAAGTGTGTTCTTGCGCGATTTTGAAGGGGTGGCTTTTTTGGTCCATTTAAACTAGGTGGGGAGGGGATTTTATGTTAGAATTTTCGGGTTAAAACTATGGGAGGATGCATTATGTAACACTACTTCCCTACTTATTTATTGTTGGAGGTTATTGGGTATGGCTGAAGGAAAAGTAAAGTGGTTTAATGATAGTAAAGGTTATGGATTTATCGAGTCAAGCGACGGGGATGATTGCTTCGTACATTTTTCTGAAATTCAAGGGGATGGTTTCAAAACCTTGAAAGAAGGTCAGGACGTGGAATTCGAAAAAAGCATGGGCCAAAAAGGACCACAAGCTTCAAAAGTAATTCCGAAATAAATGTTTTTGCGAGATTGTTTAACCGGTAGGGCTTTCATGCCCTGCCGGTTTTTTTTGTGCAAAGAAGCCTCCTCTTTGCTTTTTCTGTAGATCAATTCTTTTGCTTCGATGCAATGACATATAAATTGAAACCGTAGCCCGCCTTATCAAACAAGGGGCCTATGTATGTAAGCGGGTTCAGGGTATTTTTTAAGTCCCTTTTTGCTGATCGCAGAAACTTTTCCATAATGTTATTGGGCTTTGCTGAATTATCGTAGGCATTAAAACCTTTTTGATTCAGCAGCCCTTTTCTTGCCTTGTTCGTTTCTAAATGAACTATTTTGAAGCCTGCCTTTTCCAACATTTGGTTCAGACTATCTCGGGAAAAAAAGTAGAAATGCTGAAGGGTTTCGTAGCCAACCCAGTTCTCTTTTAAGAAGACAGCGTTTTTAACATTTGGAGTCCACATTACCAGGAGTCCACCTGGTTTCATTGCATGATGGATTCTCTTCAGACAGTCCAGTGGATTCCGTAAGTGTTCAATGAGATCCCATAGGGTGATGACATCGAAGGTGTTCGTATCATAGGAAAGGGAATCGTCTAATGATTCTAGGCGAATGTTGTCCAGTGCAAAATTTTCTTGGGCAAACTTTATATACTCAGGCAGGATTTCCAGCCCGTGACAATTCCAACCCCTCTCTTTGGCGCAGTTAAGAAAAAAACCCGCCCCGCATCCAATATCTAATAAATTGCCTTTGCCCGAATATAACCTTTCTATGAGGCTCAACCGGGAGTTGTAAAGTTTCGAGAAAGACTTGATGCGTGCTTGTCTTTCAAGAATGTAACTCGAATGAAGACCCGATTCTGTCTCATCGCCAGTCATCTCTTTTTGGTAGTTTTTCTGCATAGATTCTACGGTAGGTAATGGATTGACGAATTCCAGATGACATTCATCGCAATGAACGACCAGTGTGTTATTTTCACGAAGGTGTACTGGGGTAAATTTCAACGACCCGCAGCATTCGCAGGGGGTTCGCTCGTTTCGTGAGGATTCGAAAGCAGACAGTAACATCCTGGCAATCCTTTATAGAGTGCAGAGGTTGGTGGATATTGTTTGTTTTGGGAACAAACCGTGCTTCGGAGACAAAATCAGGAGTATGGTAGGGCATTTAATTCCTGTTTGCAATATCCAATGAAAAGCCTCATTGTATCGTGTGTAGCGGCTAGAGTTTGTTGTTTTTAATAGTCATATTTTTAGTTTCAGATTGTCATTTGTTGTATAAGGTTTGTTAGTGTTCAGAAATTTTATTTCTTCAACCGAAAACCCCGAGGTGGAATATGACTAAAGCTGCATTCACTCCCAATGCAGGCGATAGTATTGTTGTCCGATTAAAAATTGAAGGTCAGGCTCAAATTCTGCCTAGAGTAATGACTGAGATTGCTAATTTGGAGGGCCATATCGGTGCGCTAGATATAGTTCGCCCACTCACCAATGAGGGTTCCATTCGCGATATCAGTATCTATACCTCAGGAGTGGAGCATGGACAAAAAATTGTAGAGGCTCTTGGGCAAGTTGAAGGTGTGGAGGTGGTGCATCATTCTGATAGAACATTTTTGCTGCATCTTGGAGGGAAAATTGAGGTTACCAGTAAAAAAGAATTAAAAACGCGAGATGACCTTTCCATGGCCTACACGCCCGGTGTCGGAAGAGTTTGCATGGCGATTCATAAAAACCCAGAAGAGGTTTATCAATTGACCATTAAACGTAATACGGTGGCCATTGTGACAGATGGTACTGCTGTGCTCGGATTAGGAGATATTGGTCCGGAAGCTGCCTTGCCAGTTATGGAAGGTAAGGCCATGCTATTCAAGGAATTTGCAGGGGTGGATGCATTTCCTATTTGTCTTAACGCGAAAAGTACCGACGAAATAGTGCAGACTGTCCGGGCAATCGCTCCAGGGTTTGGAGGAATAAACCTCGAGGACATAGCTGCGCCGCAATGTTTTGAAATTGAAAAACGACTTCAGGAGGAATTGGATATTCCCGTTTTTCATGATGATCAGCATGGGACAGCAGTTGTAGTTTCCGCTGCACTGATCAACGCTTTCAAGTTTCTGGGAAAAAGTCATCAAAAAGTTAAAGTGGTTATCCTTGGAGCAGGGGCAGCAGGCACCGCGTGTACGAAAATGATCAAACAACTCGGAATAGATAATATTGTTGTTTGTGATCGAAAAGGAGCGATCAATAAATCCAGAGAGGATTTGAACGAGGACAAAAAGTGGTTCGCGGAACATACCAACCCTGAGGGGTTGTCCGGGAAATTGAGCGACATTATTGTAGGAGCAGATCTTTTTCTGGGCGTATCAGGGCCGGGACAATTGAAAGTTGAGGATTTGAAAAAAATGGCAAAAGATCCCGTAGTATTTGCTTTGGCGAATCCGGTGCCAGAAATATTACCAGAAGAAGCCGCCCCGCATGTGGCGATAATGGCTACTGGGCGCAGTGATTACCCGAACCAGATAAATAATGTGTTGTGCTTTCCCGGACTTTTCCGTGGGGCTTTAGATTGTATGGCCACTGAAATAAACGAAGAGATGAAGATGGCTGCAGCACACGCTATAGCAGGATGCATTTCCCATGAATATCTGCAACCCGACTATATTATCCCAAGTGTTTTCGATGCTGATGTGGTTAAGAAAGTTGGGGATGCTGTAGTAAAAGCTGCCAGAGACTCGGGCATAGCGCGCAACCGAGGTAGAAAAAAATTCGACTAAATATGTTAATTTTTTTGATTAGCGTTTATTGACCCAGCCCCTCGTGTTATTCTGTAAAAAATATACGTAATTTTCCCAATTAGGCTTATCCTCTCGGATTAAACTTCCCATTCGCGCAGCAAAAATGAAATTAATTTTAAGTTGGTGTTATAAAAATATTACAGAAAAGTTCCCCGGCACGCTTATTCTTGTTGCATTGGTTTTGAGTGGATTTTCTGTTTATCTGGCAGCGGATTTGAAGTTCAATCCTAAAATGGATAACCTCCTTCCCCAGGATCTTCCCCTAATAAAAGAATTTAATGAGGTTGTTGAAAAAACAGGAGGTTCAGGGCCTTTGGTGGTGGTTTTAGAAAACCTTGATCCTATTCAGGCATCTGAAGTCATAAAACATCTGGCAAGGATGTTCAAAAAAATTCCTGGAACAGAATTCGTAGATTCACAGGTGCCGAAACATTTCCTGAATAACAAGCAGCTTCTTTTAATTCCGCGTGGCGACTTGTTAGCTCTTGAAATTTTAATGGCGGAAGCTATCGACTATGCACG
>ERZ1048872.1829-NODE-1829-length-16696-cov-7.638243_pt1 | contig 16696 bp, 8 predicted proteins | sample MGYA00383100_ERZ1048872 | MGnify/ENA primary metagenome ERZ1048872 (study PRJEB29581, sample SAMEA5548370) | metagenome | biome: marine; feature: coastal; material: water | depth 50 m | study: Short-term variability in the microbial, nano- and picoplankton... | reverse complement strand
GCTTCAGGCAGTATTGGCTCTGAACTTTGCCGGCAGCTCATTAAACATGGGCCACAGGAACTTGTAGTACTTGACCGGAGTGAAACCGGCCTTTTCTGGGTTGAGCGAGAGCTCAATGATGCTCACTCCAATACTACTATTATTCCATCTATCACGGATATTACTGATGCTGATCGGGTGAGCCACGTCTTTGCTGAATATCGACCAGACATAGTCTTTCATGCTGCGGCCTATAAACATGTACCGCTGATGGAACAACACCCTGGTGAGGCCATCAAGAATATACCACTGGCAACATCCATTCTTGCTCGCGCTGCAGATCAACATGATGTCGAAACATTTGTCATGATTTCAACCGATAAGGCGGTCAACCCAACAAGTGTCATGGGCTGCTGTAAACGTGTCGCTGAAATGCTTGTACAACTGATTGCAGATGAATCAAAAACCCAATTCTCCACCGTACGATTTGGTAACGTACTCAATTCAGCTGGCAGCGTTGTGCCCGTCTTTCGAGAACAGATTCTTCAGGGGGGGCCGATCACGGTAACCCACCCTGACATCGAACGGTATTTCATGACGATTCCAGAAGCCGCTCGTCTTGTCATTCAAGCCGGCCTGCTTGGCAACGGTGGTGAAGTCTTCGTGCTTGATATGGGTGAACCAATACGTATCGCCGACCTTGCCCATGACATGGTGCGGTTGTCGAACCTTGAAGTCGGTCGGGATATTGAAATTCGCTATACCGGACTGCGACCGGGTGAAAAGCTTTATGAAGAACTTTTTACCGAGCATGAAAAACTTCTGGACACAGCCCACCCGAAAATTCATTCAGCTGAAATAAAGGCTGTTGGTGTTGAGAATACAGATGTAGTGATTGAGCAGTTAACCACTGTTTTGCATAGGCCAGCCGATGAAGTCCGTGTCCTGCTCCACCAACTTGTGCCTGAATATATGCTGCCAAAGAAAGTCGACGCAGCCGAAGCAATCGCTGGCCAGATTGGAACACCACAAGAAATTCCGCTCAAACGTTCCGCATAGTATTCAGCGGCAACTCATGTTGAATCACTCTGCTTCGAGTTTTTTTCGTGCCGATTCAATTTCTTGCTCCTGCTCTTCAGACACCGCTGGCCAGGTCAGACCGAGCTGCTGGATAGTACCTGCCAATATGGTGGCAACCGCAGCACGGCTCACCCACTTTTTGTCAGCAGGAATGACATACCACGGTGCGTGCTCAGTGCTGGTAGCGGCAATCATCTCTTCATACGCTTTTGAGTAGTCATCAAAGTATTGTCGCTCAGTAATGTCGGCACCGGCAAACTTCCAGTGTTTATCTGGTCTGTTGATACGATCAAGAAATCTGCTCTTCTGTTCTTCTTTTGAGACATGAAGAAAAAACTTCACGATAGCTGTACCGTTGCGGGCAAGATGCTTCTCAAAAGCATTGATATCATCAAATCGATCATGCCAGGTTTGATCTTTTGCATGCACATTTGGAATCCGCTGGGCTTCTAAAAGATTTGGGTGCACCCGAACAATCAGAACCTCCTCATAATAGGATCGATTGAATATGCCGATCCGACCACGTTCAGGAAGTTTCTTCATACAACGCCAGAGAAATGTATGGTCGAGATCTTCTGACGACGGCTCTTTGAAACTGGTGACTTCTACACCCTGTGGGTTTACCCCACTCATTACGTGCTTAATAGCACCATCTTTACCAGCAGCATCAAGTGCCTGAAACACAACGAGCACGCTCCACGTATCAGAAGCCCACAACAATTCCTGCAGTTCAGCTAATTCTTCAACACCATCTTCAAGAATTTCGACTGCCTGCTTCTTTCGCTTTTTCTCTAACCGGTCTTCGTCACCTGCCCATGCTGGGTCGCGAGCGCCCAGTGCAGGTGCTTCGCCCGGTGACACACGAAACATTGCATTGGCACGTTTGAAGTTGTCTTTGAGTGACATAATTTTATTTTTAAGAGAGGGCTAGAATATTTTAGTGAGTACTGTATTGGTCGGGCGTGCAATGCTCAGGAACTGCATTGATTGAGCTACCCCCCTGCAGCAATTCGCGCAGCAACTTCTGGAAACACTACGCGAAACGCAAGATAGGCCATGGTAAAAGTCAGCAGTAGATTCAAGGCCTGACCACAAAGATATAAAATAATTGGTTTCACTGAACCCATAACACTGGCAAGCTTCCGAATATCAGTTTCTAACCCAATGCTGACAAACGCAAGACAGAAACACCATGATCGCATCATCTTCACAGGGCCAGAGAGCATCGTAGCAATTCCGTCCTGCCGAGCCTCAGAACCCGTTGAGGCAAGCAGTGTGAAAATAGCTGAGGCTGCAACGAAGCCGAGGATAAATTTTGGAAGTCGTTTCCAGATTTCTTGAAGCAGTCCCATGCCTGTGGCAGGAACCTGGCCCTCGGTATCTTCACCTGACCGCGCCCACCATGTGGCAACACCAAGTGAAATAAAGCCGATCATCACGTTCTGAATCAGCTTTACTGAAGCAGCAACATCACGGGCGATTGGTCCAACAAGTTCACCTGCGGCAACGACGGCTCCAGTTGAGTCAACCGTGCCACCGATCCATGCACCAGCTAACACCTGATCAAGTCCAAGTGCATTACAGACCGCTGGTAACGCAAACATCATTACAACGGTAAACGCAAGTGAGATACCAACGGCAATTGAGAGCTCTTCTTTTTTCGCCTTGCAGGCAGCAGCTGTTGCCACGGCCGCAGAGACACCACACACACTCATGTCTGCAGAAAGTACAAGATTCAGTGTTTTTGATTTGATCTTCAGCACACGCTGACCGAATTGATAGGTGCTGATAAGAACAATCGGTGTTGTAATCCAAGAGACAAGAATGCCTGGCGGTCCAAGCTTCATCAGAGTGCCAAAAAGAAGACCCGCACCCATCAAAACTAAGCCGGTCTTAATATAGAGTTCTCCGCGCAACCCAGGCTTCAGCCAGTTTGGTATTCCAATGACGTTACTAATGAATAGTCCACCGACAAATGCCCACAGTACATAAGAGAGCTGCAGACTTTTGATTGTTGTTTGGGTACTAGCCAACCATGCAAGAACAGCCAGCACGGTCACGGCTGAAACTGCTGGCAGACTTTTGCGAAGAGGAATGCCGGTGCCAGCGAGCCCGAGTAGAAAAACTGTGATACAGCCGACAGCAGTTGCCAGCACAGCAGCGGCTTTTGATGGTCCACCTTCCTGCGTAAAACCATGAAATGCTGTGAGTGGATTTACCGACCAGCCACCAGGCTTGGCAACCCATGGTGATAGTAGGTTTTCAAATGATGTCTCACCAGTTGCGGGCAGCAGAACCGGCAGCAATGCGAACCAGGTAATGGCAAGCAAGCCAGCGGCCATGATCATGGCCCACGCATCATCACTCTGCCGCCATGGCGGCGCGGATTCTATTTGTTTCTTTGTTTCCTGGCTTTGCATTGCTGTATTATTGTCGATCGTTTTCTGAGAAGTAGTAAGGTTATGCAAATAATATGGCTATTTAGATGGTGATATGTATTGCACCGCCCCAAGCCATTTTTCGACTTCTATCATTATGCCGCACATTGCGGAAAACTATCGATAGTTTTAACGGTAGAAAATCCAAGCTGCCAGCATGGAGCCTTTAGAAAAGCACCACCTGATTTCTGCTGCCAATCAGGTATAGTATGAAGACTTCGGGCCCGTAGCTCAGTTGGTTAGAGCAGGGGACTCATAATCCCTTGGTCGGCGGTTCGAGTCCGTCCGGGCCTACTAGACGATTTCAGAGAACCCCAGAGTTATCATACTTTTGGGGTTTTCTCGTTCTATAAAACACGTTTTGTGGATTCTCAGAGTCATTGATATTGAATAACGATTTTTGATGAGTCCCACACTAAGTGGCTCTCATGTCATGAGTTGTTTTGGTGATCACACCAAAACGCAGAGAATACGCCACGCGTCTCCAGTTGAAAAACGAATCAAAACACGTGGAGAAATATCACAAATCAATTGGCACCCACACATAAGTTTCCCAATTACTTGTTACATAGCCTATTAAAACACCCGCGTCCAAAAAACACTCGTTTTAAGAATAGTTTCTGGCAAGCCAAGGTTTTACAAGGTAGCCTTAAATTAGGAAATCACTCTCAAAACATAAGGCGGCTGTGGTGGTATTTTATAAACGTTTTTTGAAGCAGCCTGACACCAAGTTCTTGAAAAAATCCGATCAACAAAATTCTAAATCCTTGTCTTTAGAATTTCTTGAAGCACGACTAGCACTTGATAGTTCTGGCCTCATTCGACCACAGCTCGAACAAGCTGCAACGATACACATTGACACGTCACTTGGTCCAAGTCCAATCATCTTTACGAAATCAGAACTTGTCGGACAGGAAACAACTAGTTTTATTATCACGAATGTTGCAGCAGGATCGGTAGTTGAAAAATGGAATCAAGGTACTTCGAGTTGGCAAGATGTATCGACCCCAGTAACCACAAGTCATCCAAGCCAGCTTATCCAGCTACTCCAAAATCGTTTGATCCAAAGTGGTGATCAGATACGCTGGATACCACAAACGACAGACAATCAGCCACGCAATTCATTTGCAATTTTTGGCTGGGACGACGGCAGTTCGAACACACCACCAAACCCAGCTTTATTGCCAAGTGCTGTACAGAATGTCGGGGTCAATTCGACTGCCGATGGTGAACTCACTGTTTCATGGTCACAGACCACTTCTACTGTCGCGACTGAGCATTTCATCGTGTCAAAGGACAATGGTTTTTCGAAAGAAATTGCTATAACCGATAGCACATCTATTGACTTTACAGATCTTCAGTCTGGTGATTACACATTCACCATATCGGCAGCAAACTCAAATGGTGAAGGAGATGCTTCAAGTGCATCTCAGTCGCTTCTCACGTTTTCAGATCTGGTGCAAGACTTCCAAGACTCTTCTCTTGAGACAGGGAACTCCTCTTTTGTTCGTCATAACGCGGATACACCAGAGGGGGCCGCTGCTGTTGATCTTTACCGAATCGGTGTTGATGTCATGAAGGGTCTTCCTTCCAGTCATCCATTCAGCTGGGATGTCCAAGCAGGTATCCACGGCACATTCTGGTCAACTCTGCCGACCCTAAAGCAAGGAATGATTGACAAGGGATTCATGACTCAGCAAGAAGCCGATGATGCATTTTCATCATGGGAAGTTGTTCTCAACAACTGTAATCACTGGGTCAAATTGTGGGCCCAAGCCCAAGGCGCCAACACAGCAACGCCTACACAAAACTTTAGTGTTGTGTTTATCGCATGGCATCGGCTTTACATTGCTGCTTTTGAAAAAGTAGTCCGCCAAGTACTGATCAATGAAAAAGCCGATAGTTCGTCTGTATTTGCTACAAAACTTGCGAACGCCGATGTAGAAAAATGGACGCTTCCATACTGGGACTACCGCACTCCTGAAACCAGTGCCCTTCCCCAAGGCTTTCGTGAGCCTGTATTCGAAGGGCAGCCAAACGCACTCTATGAGAAAATCCGTGGGTCTGACATCAACGCTGGCATACCACTGAGTCAAACACACATGCCTGAAGGAGATCTCAAAATTGTTCCGGTACCTGGAGACTCACAACCAGGGGTCAATGTCACTCAATATTTCAATCAGAGTGTTGCTCTACAGCAAGCCCAAACACTATTTACACAATTTAACTCCCTCGCTGAACTCTCCCCGCACGCAGTGGCACATGATGTCATCGGTGGAATGTCTGACACCGCCCTGCCAAGAATCTCAAACTGGATTGACATGGTGGATCTCGCACGGATCGACAACGTTGATACGCTCTGGGAAAACAACACCATTCCATCTGATGCAGGTGATGTTTTGACGAATGCGATCGAGCAAGGTAACTACGGAAACGTCTACAACTTTATCCAAGACAAATATGTGACAGAACCGACCGCAATCACAAGTATCATCGATGACTCGAAATATCTCACCACATTTTTTGGTGAATCGTCGAGTATCGCGCCGTCTCTTGTGGGTTGGGTGCCAACAGCTGGTCGTGATTCCATTTTTTATCTTCATCATGCATATGTTGATAAATTGTGGACCGAATACAACACGCTTCCGACTTCTTCATATCTTCAAGAAAGTGTCCTTGATATTGCTGGCTGGAATTTCACCTTCTGGGAGCCTGATGCCAACGGGGACCCTTATCTTCAAACGTATTCGACATGGAACAATGCCAGCTACCTTGAACCAGGCGTAGAAAACGTCACCTCAAATAAGGTTCTTCAGGCGGTTTATTACCCGGACTATGTTTATGACTCTGTAGTACCACTCGATAGCAACTACATGCCGCTCCCAAAGACATCGAATAGTGTTCTTGCCTTGTTAGAAAACCCGATCTTTTCGCCACCGCTGAACACTATTCATCCAGATGCAAAGGGTTCGATTCCTGGCGATCAGAACACGATTCATGATCTAGCGTTTCAATCAATTGACCTTGAACTTCCACTCACAGCAGGTCTTGTGAATCAATTAAACAGCACAGAAACGGATCAGGAAGATATTCGTGTAGCTATTGAGTTACTTCTTGAAACACCGATGAATGCCTCAGAGAACATCGGCATTGCCGTTGGAGACGTGACCTTTCTTGCCAACAACGCTGACCAAATTCAAGCCTACTGGAACAGCTGGGATGTAAATGCTGGGACGGGCAACCGTGATGGTAACTTCAGACCTGATGAAAATTTCTTCCTGACGAATCTCAATGACACTCCGCTAAGCCATGATGATTCTACGAATGCGATGCAGAATCTTCAGCTTGCTCGTTTCAATCCGCTTGCCATGTCGAGTACATCCATGCCTGGAATGGCAATGAATACGCACTACTCGGCTGATATCTCTTTCCCCGTAAGTCAGCAATTTGCCTTCGAACACGATATCATTCGAGGTGATTCACAACTTGGCATTATGGTTCTCTCTGCGACACCTACTAGTACTGCAAGCCATAATACAACGCTTTCAGAAATATCTTCATCTCTGCACCAGAACATTACAGTCGGAAACATAGGGGGCAACGTTGATGCCCTGACATTCCTTAAAACCAATCCGGCAATCATAAGTAATCCTGCCGCACTTGCGAACATTCATGTGTGGGCCAAAACGCATTCTCCAGATGCATCTACGTATTATGATCGATCGGTTGATCTTGCTTGTGTTTATCTCGCAACCAACCAAGACCTCATTCCTACATATCGTGATGATCCACTTGCAGCAATTAAACAGTATTTAGATCAAGGTCTCCATAACGGCCGATCTCTTGACGGCTGGCTGCAAACATCGACTATTGCAGAAGCAAGAAATGTTGTCTTCGCGACAATTTGATTGACCTGCATGTAAGCAGAACTGACGCTGGTTTTTGTTCGTGGCGCACAATCGGCTAGGTAATTCTTCAGATATCAACTCAAGGAGTGCGATACTGAAGATGGCAATCCAAACAAAATGGTGCTGATCAGAACCAAAAGAGTCGAATAAAGAAACGAATTACTGTCTCAGCTCTGGAAAAACAAGGCGTGGGCGTTTTATCTTCGCGACCCTGCTCAGGTATAAACATCACTGATGGTTATAACGTCTCTCGAAAGCTCTTTGAGAGAGTGAGGATTCATCAAGGAACGATCCTTATACTATCATTTTCAACGCTTATTTTGGCATTTGGATTCATTGATCTAATGAAAGAGCTAACTTCTTCAATACTCGGATACTCTGGATCAACGCCAAAGCTTCTGGCATCATCAATAATTATCACGTGCTTGTTCTGTTCATCACCAAGTATGAAATTAAGTTCTTCAAATACGGGCGTATCTTTGCTCCCTTGGGCGGTAATGCCTCTTGAAAAGTGACCATCCAACCAAAACAATGCTGGCCCATCAAGGAGCGGAATAACTTTCTCTAATTCAATGCCACTGTCACCATGCAACAAAATGATATTTTCTTCGCCGGAAAATCGTTGCCTTGCTTGTTCATACAAATCGTTACTTAATTCTATGGAATAAACTTTTTTGAAGCGGTATTTCATTGCTTCAACCATGTCGCCTAGATAGGTCCCTGTTTCGACTAGTACGTCCAAGTTGTATCGCGTTGCAAATTCCAACAAGCACCGTTGCTTAATGATGTGTGGAGGAGGCGCTGGTCTCCCACTCTTTATCCATTTCTTTACTTCCTTTGTCTCCCATAAATTGCTGAACCTATGGGTTATGAAGGATTTCAGTTTCTTATAGCTCTTTGATAGTAAATGCGAGGTCATTAAAAATATCCATGACAATATTGGGTCTATAACTCATCACATGATACAGTCACTTCACGTGTAGTTATCCCTTAAATCTTTCTACAACGTTCACACACGTTTCGTATCGGTTATGACTTTACAAAGTGACCATAGCTGTCGCAAGGGAAATGATGAGCGACGCCCTGAAGCTTAAAGGAGTGGTGATGGTGACTTTGCGGTCTACAATCCGGCGTTTGTGACCACAGAAGACAAGGAAAGCTTTTGGACAAGATTCTCAATGATAATGTTTCTGAGATTCCGAAGGCGAAAATGATATCTTTCACAGCCATCAAGCAAGTTCTAGTGAATCGCTATAAGATCGACACACAACCTGCTGGACTATTCTTTTGGAATCAACTCAGGGCAGACCATACTGAAGATGGCAATCCAAACAAAATGGTGCTGATCAGAACCAAAAGAGTCGAATAAAGAATCGAGTGCTATTTTGGTACTCTATTATGGCGTTTTCTGATAAAGAGTTTTCTGAGTCCGTCCGGGCCTATTTTGTTGAACGTGTAGTTGCCGCTGGCTTCTGCCTGTTCTTTCTGTCCTCTGCGGACCTCAGTAGTTTCTACTTACTCCTCTGTTCTGTTTTTCCGCCTGAGATTTTTCACAAAAAGTGCTGCTAACCGTCCTGCCCCTTTTTAGGAATAAAAAGTTTTGGATTTCTCAACATCCCACCAATCACAATGCACCGTCCGTAGAGCGGATGGACGAAATCTGCTGCAATTGGCTACTTCTCTTTATATGAACAACAAAATGAATATACAAAAAGCCCTGCTCGCACTGCTGCTCGTAATGATCTTGATTGGCAACGCCCAGGCAGAACGACCAAATATCATCGTGATTTTAGTCGACGACATGGGATTTTCAGACATTGGTTGTTATGGCAGCGAAATCCCAACGCCTCATCTCGATGCCTTGGCTGCGGGTGGCCTACGATTTAAACAGTTTTATAACACGGGTCGCTGTTGTCCAACACGAGCCGCATTGCTCACCGGGCTGTACTCACATCAAGCCGGCATTGGACATATGACCGGCGACGACAAGATTCCTGGTTATCGCGGATTCTTAAACGATCACTCGGTGACAATCGGAGACGTCGCCCATAGTGCAGGATACTTAACTGCAATTACCGGAAAGTGGCATGTCGGTAGCAAAGATCGCAACATGTACCCTCTCGCCCATGGATTCGACCGCTTTTATGGTGTGCCAGAGGGCGGCGGATTCTATTTCCAAGTTAAAAAAGGCCGGACGGTCGTTCTTAATGATGACGTTGTTGCCTCAGAAGAAAAGCTGCTGCCTGAGGGCTGGTATTCAACAGACGCCTGGACTGAAGAAGGACTTTCATTCGTCGATGAAGCCGTTACTGCGGGCAAGCCCTTCTTGTGGTATCTAGCGCATAACGCGCCTCATTTTCCATTGCAGGCAACAGATGAAGACGTCGCCCTTTTTCGTGGGAAGTATCGGGCAGGTTGGGATGAGCTATCGAATGATCGGCATCAGCGACAGATAGAACTCGGTTTGATTGATGAAAGCTGGAAGAAGACCGAACGGCCGGCGACGATTGCCGCTTGGAAAAGTCTGTCAGATGAAGATAAGGATCGCTTTGATCACATAATGGCCGTCTATGCAGCATGCGTTTATCGCATGGATTGTTCTGTCGGCACACTGATTGAGGGACTCAAGTCGCGTGGGCAATTTGATAATACATTGATTCTTTTTATGAGTGACAACGGTGGCTGTGCCGAGAGTGGGCCAAAAGGCAAGAACATAGGAGACCCAACCACACCTGATTCGAATTGGTTCTGCGGCGAGTCATGGGCTTGGATGCAGGACACGCCATTCCGAAAATACAAACATTTCAACCATGAAGGAGGTATTGCCACACCACTGATTGCGCATTGGCCAGCCGGCATTCAAGATCGTGGCGGTTGGCGCAATCAGCCCGCACATTTGATTGACATCATGGCGACGATTGTTGACCTGACAGCCGCAGAGTACCCCAAAGAATATGGTGGAGAGACAATTCAGCCGATGGAGGGCGTCAGTTTGCGTCCGGTGCTGAATGGCAGACTCCTCGAGCGGGAGGTGATCTACTGGGAGCACGAAGGAAATGCAGCAGTTCGTGTCGATGATTGGAAACTAGTTCGTCTTGGCGGCAAGGGACCTTGGGAATTGTACAACCTCAAGTCGGATCGTACGGAGCAATACGACCTGGCCAGCACGGAACCTGATCGAGTAAAAAAGCTCGCTGCAATGTGGTCGGCTTGGGCCGAGCGATGCAATGTTTCACCTACCGGCTTGCCTAGAAAGAAGAAATTGCAGCAACGCAAGAAAAAGTAGAGAGTAAGTTCCCGAAATCGACAGTCACACAGAGATCTCAACTCTGAAAGTCTTTCATTGAAAGCGTCTCTGGCAAAAATACAGGAAGTCCCGTCACCGCTTGTCGCTAGCTCTACCATTCACTACGTGAGCAATTTAGCGACATGGTCCGCCTGACAATATATCTCAACACGTATACGGATCGTCTCATTCTGTTTCTAGCTTCGCAGGGTAAGATGAGTATTATTTGAGACGTGTGACAGCTGCATGCCTGGGAGCGAGGAACGCCACTGCTACTGGGCAATTTCATTTTTAAAAAAGGTAGAGGTTCATGAGATTTTGTTACTGCTTCTTTCTTATGACTCTGGCATCTGTCGCCAGTGGTGAATGGAAGGTATCTCCCGAGGCAATGTTGACTCGTTGGGGCAAACAGGTGACTCCCCAGAATACTTGGCAGGAATATCCACGCCCCCAGTTTCGTCGCGATGGAAACTGGAAGAACCTCAATGGTTTATGGCAGTATGCGATCTACAAGAATGGAGTGACTCCTAAAGACTATCAGGGGGATATTCTTGTTCCCTTTCCGGTGGAATCGGCACTTAGTGGTGTGCAGCGGCTACTCGCGCCCGATCAGACGTTGTGGTACAGACGTATGTTCCAACATCAGACTCGTGAAGGCCATCGCACTCATTTACATTTCGAAGCGGTTGATTATGAATGCACCGTTTATCTCAATGGAAAAAAAATTGGTTCGCACAAAGGGAGCAGTGATCCATTCAAGTTTGACATCACCGATGCGGTACATCCAGGGGATAACGAGCTGACTGTAAGTGTGATTGACCACACCGCACCATCGCAGACCCTGGGAAAACAATCACTGCAGCCAAAAGGGATTTACTACACCCGCGTGTCAGGAATTTGGCAGACCGTATGGTTGGAGGACGTGCCCGAGCGACATTTTCACATGGTCAAAATGAAGCCCAGGATAGCTGAGGGGACGTTGCGTGTGCTGCCAACTCTTGAGGGGAATCCATTCGAGGGAGAGCGTATCGTGATTACTGTTCGTGATGGTGAACGCGTAGTTGGTGTTGCTGACGCCGCTCTAAGTGTGCGGATACCTGATGCAAAGCTCTGGTCGCCACAAAGCCCAAGTCTCTACGACATCACCATGGAGTTGTTCGATGGTGAAGAACTGGTCGATCGCGTCGAGTCGTATGCCGCCATGCGTGAGGTAGGAACTGTTCGCGGACCTGCGGGACAGATTCGTATGACCTTGAATGACAAAGTGGTGTTCCACTACGGCACATTGGATCAGGGTTGGTGGCCTGATGGCTTGTTGACGCCGCCGAGTGATGCAGCGATGCGTTTTGACATCGAATATTTGAAGAAGTCTGGCTTTAACATGATCCGAAAGCACATCAAGGTTGAGTCACGGCGATACTATGCTCATTGTGATCGAATTGGAATGATGGTTTGGCAGGATATGCCAAGCACTGGTGGAAGGCCTTTTTGGAGCAAGCTTGCTCCAGATCCGGTGGAAGATGAATGGCCTGTAGAACACCATGAGCAGTTCGTCAAGGAATTGAAGTCGATGGTGGGAAGTCTTCGAAATCATCCATCAATTGTAATGTGGGTACCCTTCAATGAACGATGGGGTCAGCACGAGACCATTCGAGTCGGTCAGTTAATGGAAAATCTTGATATCACCCGTCTGGTCAACATTGCCAGCGGTGGGAACTTCTTTCCTGTTGGTGATGTGGTAGACCGCCATAATTATCCTGAGCCGATGTTTCCGTTCGAAGATCAGAGATTCAATGACTACGTGAAGGTGGTGGGTGAGTTTGGTGGTCATGGCTTTGTTGCCCCCGGTCACCAATGGAATTCAGAAATGCGAAATTGGGGATATGGAGATTTGCCAGCTACCAAAGACGAATACAGGTATCGATATCAACGCTCGTTTGAAGAACTCATGAAACTCAGACGCCGAGGTGTGGCTGCCGGTGTGTATACGCAGACGACCGATGTTGAGGGAGAGGTCAATGGATTGATGACCTATGATCGAGAAGTTCAGAAGCTTACACCTGACGAGTTAAGGCAATTACACGAACCGGCTCGTTTTTGATTTTTGCCTAACAAATTATGAAATGCGAGAAGCATCGGCCGTGACCGACTTTTGGTGCGGTTGAGCATGTGAATATGGAGCAATTGCTATTGCTCCACCAACTCACGCTTTATACCGAACGAAAAAAACAATGAGACGACCAGCACCTGATGCATTCGCCACAGTGGCCACTTTGACTAGCGAAGAGGTACGCTGTGAGATACTAAATTGAAAACGTATTGTATTGCAGGGAGTTACTTCGGGTTTTCGAGTCCGTCTGGGCCTATGAGACGATTGCAATATTCACAGAGCGAACTATGAATCACAGTGGCATTACGCTGGCGATAGTGCCCGACAAAGTCAACCATTCACTCAGTATTGGCATAGTGCCAGGCAATACAGGGCCCTCAACTACACCTAAATTTTCATATTAGACAAATAGGAGACTGAGGAATGAGCCGGAGAGGTGTGGTGGCTACGAGGGTCGAATTTATTATGAGGAAACTGAGATGATCCCTGCTTCAGTTCCGGCAGAGAATCAGAGTTGGACAACAAGAAGCCTTTGTTGTGTGCGTGGTCCACTGCGGTATGGGCTTCTTTGCATAACTCTATTAGCGTGGATCTGGGGATTCGGGCTTCTGTATTTCATGCCTTTTGTTCCGAAATTTATTGGCATGACGTTGGCAATAGGTTTTCTTCTAGGGACCGTCTTTTCGTTCGTGTACTTCTCTAACATGTACCGGACGTGTCTTTGGATTTTGCTGTTTATATCTTGCCTCACAGCTGGTTGGTTATTTGTAAGTCCATCCAACGATCGGGCGTGGGTGGAGGATCAGTCAGTTTTGTCAACTGCTTTGATCAAAAATACATCGATCAGTTTTTCCAATATTCAGAAGGTGCTTCTCAATACGGCCGGAGAGATTTCAGAAGTTCAATACTTTGATAAAACTTACCAATTAAAAGATTTAGAAAGAATTTGGTTTGGTGTTGAGTGCTTTACCCAACTAGAGAGTCTTGCCCACACATTTCTAACGTTTGAGTTTACGGGTGAGGACGACGACCGGTACCTAACATTCTCGATTGAGATACGCCGTGAGATTGGGGAAACGTTCCATCCACTGCCTGGAATTTTTCACAATTATGAGCTTGTTTATGTTCTGAGCGAAGAGAGGGAAATGATCGCGAATCGACTCATGAGAACGAATGATCAATTTTTTCTTTACCCGATTCGAGCGGATGCGGAGTCTCGTTCTGCAATGCTGGTTGATATGGCCAAGCGCATGAATCATCTATGCAGTAACCCTGAGTTTTACAATACGATTACAAATAACTGCACGAATAATATTGTTCGACACCTCAACCGCATTTCAGGCAGCCTGGTGAGCCCGTATCGTCTAGGGGTTATGCTTCCAGGTTATTCGGATCGAGTTGCTTATGGTCTTGGTTTGATCGATACGGATTTGAGTTTTGGAGAACTGAGAGAGAAATACCATATTGATCTGCAAGGGTATGAACTTCTCGATGCCAAGAATTTTTCATCAGCAATACGACGGCAATTCCGAGATCAATAGCATATGCCTGCAAGTAGCCGGAAGGCATTGTGAGGGATGGCACGCCAGTGCTTGCGTACAGGAATCTGGCTCACTCATCTTTAATAATGAAATAGTCATTCAAAAACCAGGAGTGGTTTTCAGCGGTAGATCATGCCGCTTCAGAAACGGGAAGAGCATCGGCCTTGGGGGAGAGACGTCCGGTTGCGTAGTGCATGCCCTGGTTGTCATAGGCTCAACGTGGTCTAAAGATGGTAAACAAGTCGAACTGAAGGAACATCGAGAGACAGTCTTTACTTTTTTTTGATCGAAGCAGATGTGTTTCGAAGTAATTACTTCGGCAGAAAGACTTTCTAAATTGTTCCTTTATACAAATCGTATGCAGAGGCATATCCGTGGATAGCGACCAAGGTGCCAAGAAATAGTAACCATAAAGAAATTCGTGTAGTCCGAGGAATCGCATCATAGGAATTTGAAATTTCCGACTTATATTTCTTAGCCAGCCGAAATGTAAATTCTGCGAGGAGTAATCCTGCAAGCACATCTGCAATGGAATGGTACTGAAGGGTGAGTGTTCCAAGTGCCATAACGAGCCACCAAATGCCGTAGAAAATTAAGACGGCCTTGTTTCGGAATGTTGCCTGAAGCAACCTGAACCCAAGTGTGCCAGTTGCAATATGAATTGATGGAAATGCATTCCAAGGATTTGTAATTGCGTACGTTCCTCGGAGTAGCTCAATGTCGATTCCTGCCATTCCACTTAAATCGGGGATTGATTTCACAGAAATAATACTGACGGGGAACAGTGTGAAAATAAGAAATGCCAGAAGTGTCATCGGGAAAAATGATGCGATCACCATGCGCACGTGTGCCTTCTCTTGCCACCGAAACCATACACAAGTGATGGCAACAATTGGGATTACAAGAAATGCAATCGAATAGCCATAAATAGGAAACGTCCAAAAAGGTATTTTATAGTCAAGAGGTGTAAGGATGTATTTCGCAAAGTTAACGTTACGAAAGCTGTTCAGAGTGCCAACCGGAGAGTAGAGACTCCAAGTAAGGGTGATTGCGAAAGTCGCAAATATGGCTTCTAAAACACGAAATCCTTTGTCTGCACAGCGTGTCAAAAGAGGGCCTCGCGGTTTGGTCCGTTCGTGTTGCAATAGTCAGATGTGACCATGAAGAAGAATACAAAACTCTCGCACGGTAAAGACAATATACATGTTGCCTATGGGGGCCATATTTTCATTGTTTTACAGGAGCTCTGTTTTGCTCATAAACAAGATAATCATAGATGGTGCCTTCAGATGAATCCGAAAGGCGAATGATGAGTCGCTTTCGTGGTATAACCCGTGTAAGGTTCGAGAGTCCGTCTGGGCCTACCTGAAGATTTGTGCTGGAGGTGTGGGGTGGACAGTGAAAGCCATCAGAAATTAAAGAGGACGTGGTCGCTTCGGACACTCGCATGGCTGACCATCGGAGCTGTTCTTGCCGGCTACCTGATTGTTATCCCGTTTGTCAACGCATTTCTTGAACAGTTCCGGGAACAGCAGATGATTATTCCTGCAACCGACTTGGATATATCTGAATTATTCCGAATCCGAACTGCGAAGTTTTTGGTATTTGCAGTATTCACATACTATGGGGCATGTGTTGCAAGCTTTATCAATGTTGTTGCGAAAAGCGTCCCATCTGGGGCATCGGTTACCACGCGATCATCAGCGTGCCCCGCATGCGGCAAGCCAATTCGCCGAATTGATAATTTGCCTCTCATTAGTTATCTGAATCTCGAGGGACGCTGCCGGAATTGCCTGTCCACAATTCCTATTCGCTACTTTCTAACTGAAGTTATTGGAGCGACCATATTCGGATCGCTTTTTCTTTTTGAACTTGTGACAGGTGCAACCAATGTTCCTGAGTTCAAGCGGTATTTCTATTCTGGAATTCTTTGGATCATCCTCTATACAAAATGGCCGGTCATCGGAATCTATCTTTATCACGCCGCCTTATTCAGCTGCCTGTTGATGCTGTCACTGATGGATCTGGATCGACTTCGTTGTCCAAAATGGCTTTCAGGGTTCGTACTATGCATTTTTGCAGGATTATCAGTTGCAATTCCAACTCTTCAACCCGTTCAATTTCATGCTCACCTACGCACAGATTTTAGTAATGTTCTATCACCATCAATGTTTCCGTTTGTGACCTGCTTTGCTGGCGGACTCATTGGCTGGTTGTTCACAAGCAGCATCCGGATCGTATGCAATCAAAGACAACTGGACACGCCATCTTGTAGTACGTTCCCATTAGCTGGGACTCTTGTTGGGATTGCGTTGGGATGGCAAGCCACTGTGACAATTTTGCTATTCACTACT
>ERZ1048872.1825-NODE-1825-length-16719-cov-4.456193_pt1 | contig 16719 bp, 11 predicted proteins | sample MGYA00383100_ERZ1048872 | MGnify/ENA primary metagenome ERZ1048872 (study PRJEB29581, sample SAMEA5548370) | metagenome | biome: marine; feature: coastal; material: water | depth 50 m | study: Short-term variability in the microbial, nano- and picoplankton... | reverse complement strand
TCCAACATTTGGAGGAAGTGGAGTAGTTGCAACTGAATTAGGAATGGCTTTAGCACAAAAAGGACATCACGTTCATTTTATAACCTATAAGCAGCCTGTTAGACTTGACTTTATTTCAAATGACATCCATTTTCATGAAGTTTTTGTTGAAGAGTATCCCTTATTTCAATTTCAACCCTATGAACTCGCGTTGTCAAGTAAAATGGTAGAAGTAGTAGAAATGTATAATTTAGAAATTTTACATGTACATTATGCAATTCCGCACGCGTATGCGGCATATATGGCAAAACAAATGCTTAAAGAGAAAGGGATTGATATTAAAGTGGTTACAACCTTACATGGCACTGATATTACCTTGGTTGGGAGTCATCCAAATTATAAAACAGCCGTTGAATTCAGTATAAATAACAGCGATGTTGTTACAACTGTTTCTGAAAGTTTAAAGAAGGAAACCTTACGATTATTCAAAATTACCAAAGATATTCGTGTAATTTATAATTTCATTGATTTTGAAAAGTATCCCGAAATTAGTTCAAATGAATGTCAAAGAGATACCATTGCCAATGAAAATGAACGAATAATTACGCATATTAGTAATTTGCGTCCTGTAAAAAGAGCTCACGATGTAATAGATGTTTTTTATAAAATTCAAAAAGAAGTTCCTTCTAAATTATTATTGGTTGGAGAGGGTCCTGACAGGGAACTTATTGAATGTCAGGTGAAAGATTTAGGAATATTAGATAGAGTATTATTTTTAGGAAATAGTAATGAAGTGAGCAAACTGCTGTATTACTCAGATTTATTTCTATTACCATCTGAAACAGAGAGTTTTGGATTAGCTGCTTTAGAGGCTATGGCGGCAAAAACTCCGGTGATTTCAACAAATTCAGGTGGGTTACCAGAGGTTAATGAACATGGTGTTACAGGGTTTTTAAGCAATATAGGTGATACTGATGATATGGCTAAAAATGGAATTTATATACTTGAAAATTCTGAAAGATTGAAGAAATTTAAGGTACAGGCATTTGAGCAAGCCAAAAAGTTTAGTTTGCAAAATATACTACCTTCTTATAAAGATGTTTACCGTGAAGTTATAGCAAATTGCTGTTAGGCGGTATAAAAATCTAGTGCTTCAATAAGTAATTGTTCTTCTACTTTACAATCTAATTTGAATTTTTCGTAATCTGAAAGTAACACAAAGTTTACTTGTCCACCTATATTTTTCTTATCATGAATTAATAATTCTAAAATTGCAGGATAGTCTTCAGATAATATTGCAGCTTTTGGATATATTGAAAGTAATTTTTCTTTAATAAATTGCACTTCCTTTGAAGGGAAATTTAATAATTTCCCTGACAAATAAGTTTCCGTAATCATACCAATAGCAATGGCCTCGCCATGGGTTAGTTTTTCTTTTGTTTCACTTTCCAAGAAATACGATTCAATAGCGTGTCCAAGTGTATGACCATAGTTTAGAATTTTACGTAATCCTGCTTCTTTTGGATCTTCAGTAACTACTTCATTTTTAATTTCAACTGATCTATGAATTAAGTTACTTATATTGCTAATAGATAGCGTGTTAAATGAGTTTATTTCATTCCAAAGTTTAATATCATAAGTTAATCCATATTTGATGATTTCTGCCAATCCTGAGAGTAATTCTCGTTCATTAATTGTCTCTAAATACAAGGGGTCAATCAATACCATTTCTGGATCAGAAAATAACCCGATTTGATTTTTTAAAACACCTAAATCTACACCTGTTTTTCCACCAACCGAGGCATCAACCATACTTAGTAAAGTGGTAGGTACGTTAATAAATGAAATACCTCTTTTAAATGTTGACGCAACAAAACCACCCAAATCTGTAATTACACCGCCACCTAAATTTATCATCAAACTTTTTCTATCTGCACCTAATTCTGTTAGTGCATTCCAAACGCCATTACATATGTCAAGATTCTTATTTTCCTCTCCTGATTCAATTTCAATAATTTCAATATTTGATGAAAACTCTAAATTTTGAGATAATACCGGTAAACAGTTTTTATTTGTGTTTTCATCCACTAGAATAAAAATAGCCGAGGGTTTACTTTCTGCAACGTAAGCATTTAGCTTACGGTATGCATCTGTAGTAAAATTCACATAATAATTATTGGATAATATTGGTTTCATTTTGGATAAAATTTTGCGCAAATTAAACAGAAAAAAACAAATTAATACATTTTTTGTAAACTATCTTTGTTGAAAGCCCAATTAAATATGAAAAAAATATTCAATGACACCAAAGTTGCATTTGCTTTAAAAACAAATGCAGAACTTGATAGAGCTTACTACTTATTTGAAATGATTAAAAGAGAGCCTTTGGTAAAAATAGGAACTTCTTTGACAAAAATAGCTTTAAAAGCCTATTTGCCCGTTGAAGGAATTATTAGAGCTACGGTTTTTGACCATTTTTGCGGGGGTGTAACCGAAAAAGATTGTATGGAGGTTATTGAAAAAATGTACTCAAAAAATGTGCATTCAGTATTAGATTATTCAGCCGAAGGTAAGGAAGATGAGCATCAGTTTGATTTGGCTATGGATAAAACTCTTAATAATATAAAGTTTGGCAAAGAAAAAGATAGTATCCCTTTTGCTGTTTTTAAGCCAACTGGGTTTGGAAAATTTGAAATATATAGAAAAATTACAGAAGGAGAAGATTTAGATAAGCACGAAGAAATTGAATGGAAAAGAATTAAAGAAAGATACGATATAGTTAGTAAAGCAGCTTATGATAGAGATGTTCCGCTATTAATTGATGCTGAAGAATCTTGGATGCAAACGGCAGCCGACAATCTAATTGAAAAAATGATGAAAAAATACAATAAAGAAAAAATTATTGTATTTGGAACATTACAATTATACCGACATGATAGGCTGAATTATTTAAAAAAGCTTCACAAAAGAGCTAAAAAAGAAGGTTTTAAAATTGGAATGAAATTAGTACGAGGTGCTTATATGGAAAAAGAGCGAGAAAGAGCTGAAGAAAAAGGCTATGAAGATCCCATTTGTGTGAACAAATCTGCAACCGATAGCATGTTTAATGAAGTTATGACCTATATGTTTAAAAACATTGACGATATGTCTATATTTGCAGGAACACACAACGAAGAAAGCTCTTATTTATTAATGGATTTAATTGCAAAATCTAAGCTGGATAAAAATGATTATAGAATTTGGTTTGGTCAATTATATGGTATGAGTGATCATATTAGCTATAATTTATCTAAAAATGGATACAATGTTGCAAAATATTTACCTTATGGTCCGGTACGTGATGTTATGCCTTATTTAATTAGACGGGCTGAAGAAAATACATCAGTAGCCGGACAAACAACCCGAGAACTTAGTTTATTGAAAACCGAAAGAGAGCGCAGAAAGATTTAAATTAGAACAGAAACAATTTAGATTTATTGTTAGGTTAGGATTTTCATATACCTAAACTTTTTTTAATTCCTCCTATATAATTTGGAATAAGCTGTATTTAATTCTTAAATAGTAGGTTAACGATAGTTTGTTATATATAGATTTTCATTTCACGTGATATAATACAGTCCAATCATTATATTGAACTTTTGTGTAAATAAACCAAATAAAACTACTACTTTTGCAGCGCTTTAAAAATCAGGACATGAAAAGTATTAGAAATATTGCAATTATTGCGCACGTTGACCACGGTAAAACTACTTTAGTTGACAAAATTATTGATCAGGCTCAAATATTAGATGAGCGAAAAGTACGTACCGAATTATTATTGGATAACAATGATTTAGAACGTGAACGTGGAATTACAATTTTATCTAAAAATGTATCTGTAAACTATAAAGGAGTAAAAATTAATATTATTGATACTCCTGGTCACGCCGATTTTGGTGGAGAAGTAGAGCGTGTATTGAAAATGGCCGATGGCGTTTTATTATTAGTAGATGCTTTTGAAGGTCCAATGCCTCAAACTCGTTTTGTTTTAGGTAAGGCTTTAGAACTTGGTTTAACTCCTATTGTTGTAGTAAATAAAGTAGATAAAGAAAATTGTACACCTGATATAGTCCACGAAAAAGTGTTTGATTTAATGTTCGCTTTAGATGCAACTGAAGAGCAACTAGAGTTTGATACTATATATGGTTCAGCAAAAAATGGTTGGATGAACACAGACTGGAAAGAGGAAACCGATAATATTATTCCTCTATTAGATTCTATTTTAGAAAATATTCCAGAAGCTCCATATAAAGAAGGTTCTCCTCAAATGCAAATTACCTCATTAGATTTTTCATCATTTGTTGGTCGTATTGCTATTGGGCGTGTTTATAGAGGTGACTTGGAAGAAGGAAAAGACTATATGCTTTGCAAAGCTGATGGTAGTTATAAAAAGGTTAGAATAAAAGAACTTCATACTTTTGAAGGACTTGGAAAAAATAAAGCTTCGAAAGTTAGAAGTGGAGACATTTGTGCAATTACAGGAATTGAAGGGTTTGAAATTGGAGATACAATTGCAGATTTAGAAAATCCAGAACCACTTCCTCGAATTGAAGTTGATCAGCCTACAATGAGTATGTTGTTCACCATTAACAATTCTCCATTTTTTGGAAAAGAAGGAAAATTTGTAACATCTCGTCATTTACGAGACAGACTTTACAAAGAAACTGAAAAGAATTTAGCGTTAAGAGTTGAAGATACTGATACGGAGGATAAATTCAATGTTTTTGGTCGTGGTATTTTGCATTTATCTGTTTTAATAGAAACTATGAGACGAGAAGGCTATGAACTACAAGTTGGTCGTCCACAGGTTATTATAAAAGATATTGATGGTGTAAAATGTGAACCATATGAAACATTGGTAATCAATGTTCCTGAAGAATCAGCAAGTAAAGCAATTAATTTAGTAAGTTTAAGAAAAGGTGATTTATTGGTTATGGAGCCTAAAGGCGATTTACAGCATTTAGAGTTTGATATTCCATCAAGAGGTTTAATTGGTTTGCGAAATAAAATTTTAACCGCAACAGCTGGTGAAGCTATAATAAATCATAGATTACGTGGTTTTGATACTTACAAAGGAGAAATTGCCACTTCAAACAATGGAGCCATAGTTTCTGCTGAAACCGGAAAGGCAACAGCTTACTCTATTGATAAGCTTCAAGATAGAGGGAAATTCTTTATTGATCCGAATCAAGAAATATATAAAGGACAGGTTGTTGGTGAAAATAACAAGCAAGAAGATATGAGTGTTAATTTAATTAAAGGTAAAAAATTAACAAATGTTCGAAAATCTGGTACTGATGATAGTGTGAAAATTGCACCAAAAATAGATTTTTCACTGGAGGAATGTATGGAGTATATAAAAGATGATGAATATTTAGAGATTACACCGCAAAGCTTACGGATGCGAAAAATAAACTTCAGATAATATTTAAAACCACCATCAGGTGGTTTTTTTATACTTTCCAGTGTGTTCAAATGTAGTTTTCCAACTTACATTAATTTCCATAAATCACATATTTAATCTGTAAAACAAAATTAGTTGTTGTAATTGCGAAGAAGCATAATAAATATATTAGAATTATATTTTTTAAAGTTACAGTATATGTATGAGAATATTTAATAATTCATTTTTTTGTAAAAGTGTAGTTCGTAAATTAATTTGGAAGTAGCATTGATATTTTACGATTAATTATTGTTATCATAAGGGTAGGGTTGGAGCTAAATTATGACTATTTAGATATGAATATATCACAAAATACTATGAGATAACATAACTATTTGTGTAAAAAAGTGATGTAGATATTGAAAAAATATTGGTTAAACAGGGTAAAATAGGGTTCAAAATAAGGTACATAATTCATTAAGTATATTATAATTTTCTGTAAAAACATTTTTTTAACAATTTTTTCTACATTTTAAAAATTAAATCTAAAGTTAAGTTGAAGACAATTAAAGCGTTGTTAATAAGCTGTTAAACATATTTAATTACATTATTCGTAATAAAATAATTTAGTAAAAACATATAAAACTCCAAGAAAAAAATAATTACATTTTAGCAAATTTAATATTTGAATATACCATTGCTGTCAATACAATGATCGTAAAATTAAAGTATTACAACGGTTCATCAATTTTTTTAAAAAACAGTCGCAATAATCTTGTAAAAAACTGTCGTCCCCACGATCACTTTTTTATATTAGTACAAGTATCACGACTGCATTTTTTATAATGTATACATATTTTAAATTAGGGGTTGAGAAAATGTATTTTGTACTTTTGGATATTCTAAATTTAGGGTATAACATTTATAAATCCAATTATTTTATTATAATTATGATATAAATATTTTAAATATGTTAATATTTTTTAAGTAAGTAAAATAATTTTGAAATTAATTATGAAAGTCAGTACTATATGATTTTTACTGGATTTTAAATCAATAAAACTAAACAGAATGCTGCCCGAAATAACAAATATAGTTGCATAACTATATTATTTATTTTTTTCTTCAATCCACTTACTCAAATACATCGAACTTTTTAATGAGTGATGTTGTAGCATACTTCCAATAAAATTCTTCAATCTGTGATTTGCCAAGTTCCCTTGAATTCTTATAATTTTATTTATAAACTTTGATTCGAATAAGGTCTTTGAGAACACTTTATTAATAATAGTTACCCCATTTAGCTGAGACTGAAGCCAAATTTCTTCTTTCGTATACAATTCTACAGATTTTTCAATAAAATTATTTAAATCATCTTCAATAAATCCATTCCAGGCCAGTTTTTTATGCATTGCCTCAGCCCCGATACTAGTTGTAACATTAGGAGTTCCATATAGCATGCTATCAATTAATTTACCCTTCAAACCTGCTCCAAATTGAAGAGGAGCAAGGCATACTCGTGATTTGATAAATACGTCCTCTAAATTTTGAACCCAACCTTTTATTAAAAACCCTTCTTTTTCATTGTGCAGTTGTAATACTTTATTGGAAGCATAAGCTCCATAAATATTTAATTTGGCATCGGGTAGTTTTAATTTAATTTTAGGCCAAATGTCATTTTTCAAAGTTAATGTCGCTCTCCAATTAGGTTCATGCAAAAAATTCCCTATTGAAATAAAATCTTTTCTTTCAGTAAATGACGGATAATTAAGTGTATTTTCAATTGAAATTTCATTTAATAAAAAAGGAATATACAGTAGTAATGATGTGTCAATTTTAAACGTTTTTTTTAATAATTTTAATTCATACTTTGAAATAACCAAGGTTAAATCACTGCGATATATACTTGCAATCTCTCTATAACTTAATTCACTTTTTTTAATAATTTCAGTAATATTTTTGTTGTTTTTAAAAGCATTTTGTCTTGCTTTACGTAAAAAATGTAAATCTTCAGTATCTAAAATTTTGATTGCATTGGGGCAGCAATTAGAAACACGCCATCCAAATTGCTCTTCAGTTAAAAATCTGTCGAACAATACAATATTAGGATTTATTTCCTTTAAAATAACATCAAAGCCAGCGTCATTTATTTTAATATTAAATGTTTGAATACTAAGTTTTTCAAAGTCAATGGATTTGTGTTTATTTGAAGCAGTGCTTACAAATGTAATTTTGAAATTGCTATTTTTAAATAATTCAATAAGTTGTAACATTCTACTACCAGCAGCGGTAGCATTTGGTTCAGGCCAAACAAAACCAATAATAAGTACATTTTTCATATACATTCAAAAATACTGAACTTTTGAGTTTAGTTAAAAATTAAAATTCAAGTTCTATCTAGCGGTGGAGATTGAAATTTAAGATAGTAAACCTTTATCTTTGCATTTATTTGAATACCAAACCAAAAAAGCTGCAAATAAAATAACAATTAAAGGCATAATTAACCCTTCAAATATTCCAAATAACTCAAATGAATTGGTCATAAAAAATGAATAACCCATTTGAACTAGAATTGCTACTAATGAAATTTTGAAAACAATATTTGACCATTTTTTTCTAAATAACAACCCTATACATCCAATTACTCCGCCAAAAATAGCAATTGCAAATACTACAGTAACCCAAATTGGAGATGAATCAATCAATGCCAGTTGCTCGGCGTTATATTGACTTTTAAAAGCTTCAGTTTTGTAGGCTTGTTGGAAATATGCGTTTGCACCTATCATGTTCCATAAAAGAGCGACTACACTAATAATCCAAAAAACTGTTGTTGGCTTATTTACTGAAATATTCATTGAAAAGATATAAAATTAATTTTGGGTAGAATTTATATAAAATTTGCGAACTAGGCAAATTGAAAAATTAATTTACTATATGAATAGCAATAAATAATGTGTTTTTTTTTAAAATTAAAGCTTTTAGATTTTTATATTTGCCCAAAGGTAAATATGAGCTAAGATTTAAATATGAAAACATTTACAAGATTTATTTTGCAAACAATATTCGGTTGGAAAACAGTAGGGGAATTTCCTAAAGATTTAAAGAAATATGTTTTGATTGGAGCTCCTCATACGCATTGGTCAGATTTTTTCTTAGGTCTTGGGGTTAAATATTCTCAAGGATTACAGATAAATTATATTGGAAAAGCTTCATTATTCAAGCCACCATTTGGATTTATTTTTAAAGCTTTGGGCGGTGCACCAATTGATAGAAGTAAAAGTTCCAACAAAGTAAATGCTATTGTAAATATTTTTAATAGTAGAGATCAATTTATTTTAGCACTTTCACCTGAAGGTACAAGACGAAAAGTAACTACTTGGAAAACAGGCTTTTATTATATTGCAAAAGAAGCAAACGTACCTATTGTTATGGCTACATTAGATTTTAAAAATAAACAAGTTAAAATTTCAAAACCATATTATACTACCGATAACAAAGACGAAGATTTTAATTTTTTTTATAAATATTTTGAAGGAGTTGAAGGTAAAGTTCCTGAATATAGTTAACCTTTATAAAAAGGCAATCGTACTATTTTGGCAGGAATAGTTTTTTTACGAACCTGAATGAATATATTAGTATCGCGTTTAGCGTAGTCCTTTATTACATAACCTAAACCAATTCCTTTTTTTAATGAAGGACTCATTGTTCCTGAAGTAACTTCTCCAATTTTACTTCCATCAGCATTTAAAATATTGTAATGTTGGCGAGGAATTCCTTTCTCAGTTAATTCAAAAGCTACTAATTTTTTGGTCACACCATTTTCTTTTTGACTTTTTAGAACCTCTGAATTAATAAATTCTTTAGTGAACTTAGTAATCCAACCCAAACCAGCTTCAATAGGAGAGGTGGTATCGTTTATATCATTTCCATACAGGCAGAACCCCATTTCTAAACGCAATGTATCACGTGCAGCTAAACCAATAGGTTTTATTCCAAATTGTTCGCCTGCTTTAAAAATAGCATTCCAAACAGCTTCTGCATCTTTATTTTTAACATAAATTTCAAATCCGCCTGACCCCGTATAACCAGTTGCAGAAACAATTACATTGCTAACATTTGCAAAGTCCCCAATATCAAAAGTATAATATTTCATTTCTACTAAATCTATTGAAGTTAATGATTGTAAAGCTTTAATTGTATTAGGCCCTTGAACAGCGAAAAGTGAAAAATCATCTGATTTATTAATCATTTCAACACCCATATCGTTTTGCTTCGAAATCCAATTCCAGTCTTTTTCAATATTTGAAGCATTTACTACTAATAAATATTCTTCTTCATTAATTCTATATACCAATAAATCATCAACAATTCCTCCTTCATTATTTGGTAAACAACTATATTGTACTTTTCCATCAACCAAAACAGATGCATCATTTGAAGTTACTTTTTGAATAAGTTCCAAAGCATTTTTTCCTTTTAAATAAAATTCACCCATATGAGAAACGTCAAAAACTCCAACACCATTTCTAACTGTTTCATGCTCAATGTTCACTCCTTCATATTGTACAGGCATGTTATAACCTGCAAAAGGAACTATTTTAGCTCCTAACTGCTCATGTATATAGGATATTGCTGTGTTTTTCATTTGTTTATTTCATTATTTTAGATTGATTAATACAATACTAATTAATATTTTTTGATGTGATTAAAAAAATTAATAAAGCGCTAAATTACTAAAACATATGTTAGTGCTGTAGTATTAATTTAACCAAAATTTATACATTGAAAGCGTTAAAAAATAATGGCTTGTAATTATAATTGTGTGTAATTAAGAATATAGGGTCGTCTAACTTTTTTATATATTTGGTATTCTAAAACTAAAAAATGAAATTAAAGTATCTACTTACTTATATTTTTATTGGATTAATTACTTTTTGCTTTGCGCAACATAAAGGTTTACCGCAAGATTATTTAAGTAAGGAGTTTCATAAAGATAGGCGTGAACAACTAAGAAAAAAGTTGCCAAAAAACAGTGTGGCTGTATTTTTTGCAAATCCAATTAGAAACAGGGCAAATGATGTAGATTTTGTCTATCATCAAGATCCAAATTTTTATTATTTAAGTGGTTATAAAGAACCTCACGCTCTGTTAATGATTTTTAAAGAAAATCAGACAATAAATAATAAAACATTTAATGAAGTGATTTTTGTGCGAGAACGCAATGAATTTGCTGAAATGTGGAATGGAAAAAGATTAGGGGTAACCGGTGTTCAAGATGATTTGGGTTTCAAAGTAGCCTTTAAAGGAGGGGAATTTAAAAGTTTGAACATTGATTTTTTAAAGTTTGACAACATACTCTTTAAACAATTTAAAAACGATGTTAGAGATACTGATAATAAGGATGACTTGTATGATTTAATAAAAATTTTTAAACAAAAAATTTCAAGCAGTTTTAGTAATATTAAAGAGAAAACGAGTGATAAAATATACAATGAATCTAAAACAACTATTGATACAAAATCTTTAAGTGGTTACATGGCATCACTTAGGGAAGTCAAAACGAAAGATGAATTGGTTTTATTGAAAAAAGCTATTGAAATTTCTGCAATTGGACAAGTGGAAATGATGAAAGCAATGCATCCTCATATGTCAGAAACTGAAGCTCAGGGAGTACACGAGTTTGTTTATAAAAAATATGGAGCGGAATACGAAGGTTACCCATCAATAGTAGGAGCAGGAGGTAATGGTTGTATTTTACATTATATTGAAAATAATAAGACACATATTGAAGATGGGGAATTGGTTTTAATGGATTTGGGTGCTGAATACCATGGCTACACAGCCGATGTAACAAGAACAATTCCTGCAAATGGAACATTTACCACAGAGCAAAAAATTCTTTACGATATTGTATACGAAGCACAAGAAGAAGGTATTAAAGCATATAAAATTGGCAGTAGTATGTCTAAACCAAATAAAATTGCTCATAAAATTATTAACGAAAGACTTGCTAATTTAGGAATTATTAAAACCGAAAATTCTAGCCATAGTTATTTTCCTCATGGTACATCACATCATATAGGCCTAGATGTACACGATCCTGGTAATTACAACAAGTTTAAAGAAAATATGGTAGTTACTATGGAACCGGGTATTTATATTCCTTATGGTAGTAACTGTGATGAAAAATGGTGGGGGATTGGAATTAGAATTGAAGATGATATTTTAATTACTAAAAACGGCCCTGTCAATTTATCGGCTCTAGCACCGCGAAAATCAGATGAAATTGAAGCAGTAATGAAATTAACAAGCCCTTTAAGTAATTTTAATTTACCAAAATTAGATTAATATAAAGCTTGTTTTTAATTTTTCGTCCACTAATATTATATTTACAGGATAAGAAATATGCTGAATAAAAACTCTTAATTAAAATTTGAATTAAAAAAACAGAAATACTAAAGTGAAAGATATTCATTTTTAAGCTGCACAAGTCCTAAGTTCACCAATTCAATTGAAGTGTTATCTAAATTAGTTTCATCTGAATCAGCAATAGCTAGGTTATCTTCAACATAAATAGTTCTTTTATAAGCTGAAGCAACATTGTTACGGTTAGGTATAGATTCAATTATTTTAATGCAAACCAATGCGTCATTTTGATAATAAAATATTTTAGATTTTATAAAATTATTATGTAAATGATTTTTGTATTTTACTTTAACAATAGATTGATCTTTTAAAACAACATCTTTCATAGATTCATTAGCAGTAATAATTCTTTCGTTACCATTTATTACTAATTCATTTTTCAAAATAGCATTATTATTGTTTGACTTGAAGTCAATGTGCGATATGTAAGAATTAATTTTGTGAATATTCGAAGAAATATTCTTAAGGGATTTTAAATCACCATTTAACAAACTTTCATTGGTTTGAGCAGAAATTGAGGTATAGTTGCATAAAACTAAAAAGAAAACAATAAATATGTATAATGCATTTCTGATATTGTGGAAATTTAACATGTTAATTACAAAGATAAATTATTAAAACCAATATTTTAAGGACTTAGTAGTTTTTCTACTATTCTAAAAAATTTAAATAAAAATTAAGATTTATAATAATTTTTCATTTAAATAATGTTAATTTTTTTTGCTTTATATGTTAAAATTTACTCCTACAAAAGTTCCGCTACTCTCTGCGAAGTAGTTTTAGGTATAGAAACTGTTAAATGTCGGTGCTATATGTTTTTTTGATAATTTTTCAGAGTGAAAGTAAATAATATAAAATATACTAACTATTTGAATTGTATAGTATTATCAAATGAAAGAAATTCGATGAATAAATAAAACGCTTTATATCTAAATAGTTACCATTTGTATATTTTTTCTAATAAATAATAAACCGAGTAATTTATTTAAATATAAAAACTTTTTTTAGTTATAAACATAATTATCAATTTCCTTTCAAAAAAAAGTTATCCCAATCACCCATAAGTTATTCTAAAATATGGAGGGTATTTTGATTCCAGAGGTTTGGATAGTTATAATGAAGAATTATCAGCCAAAAGGGTAAATTCTATATTAGAATTTATGTCTAAAAGAAATATTTCAAAAAGATAGGCTTACCGCAAGAGGTTTTGGTTAAAGAAGGTTAACCAATAGATGTTAAAAGGTGTGAAATGTAAAGAACAGGAACACCAAAAAAACAGGAGAATTGAGTTTGTGATTTTGAATCCTGAAGTGATAAATAAATAACAATACAAATTTTTTTGGCAGCCACATTTAAAATTAATTGATTTACTACCGTTGTGGGGGCGACATTTTCAATTTATTTAATTTTTGTGGCTGCTTTTTTTTCAACAATTAGCTTAGTAAAAATGCTTTAAATTCCTCATAAGTTGAAATATTTACAGCTAATTTTTCTTTATTAATAACTTTTTTAATTTGCTTTGGAAACTTTATGGTTTCATTTAAAACAGGCTCTACAACATCTAAAAATTTTACAGGATGAGCTGTTTCTAAAAATATTCCTTGCCCATTATTATTTTCAAAATATTTTTTTAAACCTAAGTAACCAACTGCACCATGCGGATCGGTAATGTAATTTGATTTTTGTTTAATTTCCAACATTGCATTCCGTGTTTCATCATCTGTAAATGAATAGGACGAGAGGTTTTCTTTTAATTTAGCATCATCATTTTTATAAATTTCCTGAATTCTAATAAAATTACTTGGGTCGCCAACATCCATTGCATTTGAAATGGTTTGTTTAGAAGGTTTCGGAGTGTAAATACCTGTTTTTAAATAGTTTGGAACAATATCGTTTACATTAGTAGCAGCAATAAATTGCTTTACCGGTAAGCCTAGTTGCTGTGCCATAATACCCGCACAAATATTTCCGAAGTTCCCGCTTGGAACCGAAAAAACAAGATCTTTCTTTTTATTTTTTAGTTGTTTATATGCAAAAAAGAAGTAAAACATTTGAGGCAACCAACGAGCGACATTAATGGAGTTAGCTGAAGTTAAATTTCTTTTTGAAATTAATTCTTCATCTAAAAAGGCTGTTTTTACCATTGCTTGGCAATCGTCAAAAGTACCATCAACTTCTAAGGCCTTTATATTTTTTCCAAGAGTAGTTAATTGTTTTTCCTGTACCTCACTAACTTTTCCACTAGGGTATAAAATTACAACATCAACTCCTTTAACATCTAAAAAGCCACTTGCTACAGCTCCTCCTGTATCACCTGAAGTAGCAACTAATACAGTTACTTTTGATGCTTCTTTATCTTTATTGAAATATCCAAAACAACGAGCCATAAATCGAGCACCTACATCTTTAAAAGCCATTGTTGGACCTTGAAATAATTCTAAAGTAGAAATATTTTTTTCAATTGGAACAACTGGAAAATCAAAACTTAAAGTGTCTTCAATAATTTCTTTTAATTCTTTCTCTGGAATTTCATCAGCAACAAATTGCTTTACAACTTCATAGGCAATTTCATGATTGCTGAAATATTCTATGTGATTGAAAAAATCACTTTCTAAAGGAGTTATACTTTCAGGAAAGTACAATCCTTTATCCGGAGCTAATCCTTTAATTACAGCATCTTTAAATGATACATTAGGCGCCTTTTTATTTAAACTATAAAATTTCATTATTTTTTGATGGTCATTGAGCGGAACTAAAGTAACCTTTTTGTTTTTTAGCTTCATTATTTCGACTCCGCTCGGTAGCCGACCAGCTATATTAATTATTTTCTAAAATATTTATTCCTTTTTTATTCACTTTCGAAATATGAATATCATAATCAATTCCAACTTTGTCATAAACCAGCTTCATTGCTTCAGCTACTTTAGAAGCGTTAGTTTCTCCTTTACTTAACGCAAATATTGATGGGCCTGAACCTGAAATACCACAACCTAAAGCTCCAGCTTTCAAAGATTGTTGTTTTACTGCATCAAAAGCAGGAATTAAGATTGAACGTATGGGCTCAATAATATAATCTTGTAGCGATCTTCCAATTAATTCATAATCTTCAGTGTATAAACCACTAATTAAACCTCCAACATTACCCCATTGTTTTATAGCTTCTTTTAAAGGAACTGTTGTTTTTAATATTTCACGTGCATCAGCAGTTTTCACTTCAATTTGAGGATGAATTACAGTTGCATATAAATCACTGGGTGTATTAATATTTATAATATCCAAAGGTTCATAACTTCTAACCAACGTAAAACCTCCAAATAAGGCAGGAGCCACATTGTCAGCGTGCGCAACACCTGTGGCTAAGCGTTCTCCTTCCATGGCAAAACGCACTAAATCGGTTGTATTAAAAGGTTTTCCTAACAACTCATTAATAGCCCAAACTGCACCAGCTGAACTAGCAGCACTACTTCCAATTCCACTTCCTGGCTTTATCTGTTTATTTATTTCAATTTCAAACCCACAATCACAATCTGTTTCAGATAAAAGAGCTAAAGCTGCTACACCAGCAACATTTTTATGAGTTTCTAATGGTAAATCCTGACCAATTATTTTAGTAATTGCAATCCCTTTTTTAGCTACTTTTCTAATGGTCATTTCATCACCAACATTTTTTAAAGCAAGCCCTAAAACATCAAATCCACAGGAAATATTTGCTATGGTAGCAGGTACGAATATTTTAATTTGATCCATAATTAATTATTTCCAATTCTAATAATATCAGCAAATAAACCTGATGCAGTAACATCAGCACCGGCACCAGCACCTTTTATAATTAGTGGCTGTATAGGATATCTTTCAGTAAAGAATAATACAATATTATCGCTTCCGTCTAAATTGTAAAACGGATGATCTGCAGGGATTTCTTTCAATCCAACTTTAGATTTTCCATTATCGAATTCAGCAACAAATTTCAATCTGCAATTATTATCTGCTGCTTTTTTATAGATTTTATTGAAGTGCTCTGCCTCTGTTTTTAACGTTTCTAGAAAATCAGGAATAGAATTTGCGTCTAAAGAAGCTTTTGGTAAAAATGAATCATTTTCAATATCGCTTAATTCTAATCTAGTTCCACTTTCACGGGCTAAAATTAAGATCTTACGCATTACATCAACTCCACTTAAATCAATACGCGGATCTGGCTCTGTATAACCTTGTATTCCAGCCTGTTCAACAACATCATAAAATGAAGTTTCGCTATTAAAGTTATTAAAAACAAAGTTTAAACTACCAGATAAAACCGCTTGTATTTTAGTAACATTATCTCCTGAGGCTATTAAATTTTTTAGCGTGTCAATTATAGGTAAACCAGCTCCAACATTAGTTTCAAACAAAAATGGAGCATTGTACTCGCGAGCCAACTGTTTTAGGTTTAAATAATTAGAATAATTTGAAGAACAGGCTATTTTATTACAAGTTACCACAGCTACATTTTCTTTCAAATAATCGGCATATAAATTAGATATATTTTCATTAGCAGTATTGTCTACAAAAATACTATTTCTATAATTTAGTTCAGTTACCTTTTTGTGAAACAATTCTAAATCTAAATTCTCGCCATTTGGCAATTGAGAATCCCAACTATCTAAATCAATACCATCTTCATTAAAGAACATTTTTTTAGAGTTTGTAATAGCAATAACTCGAAGTTGTAATTTTAAATTGTCTAATAAATATTGGTGCTGATTTTTTATTTGTTCCAATAATTTTCCACCAACATTACCAACACCAACAACAAATAAATTTAATTGTTTTGTTTGATTTTCAAAAAATTCTGAATGCAGAGTGTTTAAAGCTTTTTTAATGTCTTTATGCGAAATTACTGCTGAAATATTTTT
>ERZ1048872.1812-NODE-1812-length-16813-cov-9.796038_pt1 | contig 16813 bp, 17 predicted proteins | sample MGYA00383100_ERZ1048872 | MGnify/ENA primary metagenome ERZ1048872 (study PRJEB29581, sample SAMEA5548370) | metagenome | biome: marine; feature: coastal; material: water | depth 50 m | study: Short-term variability in the microbial, nano- and picoplankton... | reverse complement strand
CATACTGTCAGGCGCGCCCAGATTGTAGACCAAGCCCCTTTTGCAGAAATCCGCGACAACACCATTGGTTCGGACCTACTGCCGATTGATATGCTGCGGTGCAAATTATCCTTCTTTGGCGCCACACATTTTGATCCCAGATCGGATCGTTGGTTGCGGATTTGCCTGTTTGGCAACGCACCGTATCCTGAAGAGTTGCAAAGTTCGGCATCTGATTTTTGGCCATATCCCAAGCTTGAACCGGTTCATCCATGAGCCATTCCTTGAATGAAATAGAAGCACTTTCAAAGCGCGCGGCTCGCGGAGCGGGCCTATCGTGGGGAATCGCCGAAGAAGGCGCGCGCGCTGTGCGCTGGCTCGCCTCTCATGATCTCCCAAGCGGGCCCTTGCTGGCGGATTTATTGGAGCAAACCGATCAAGTGGCGCGCGAAACTCTCGCCCCCCTTTCACTTGACGGTATCTGGAGCGCGGCATCTGGCACGCTTTGTCCTTTGGCGAGCGGGGCCACCTTAAACGATTTCGCAGATCGCATGTCAGCGGGGCAACCCATCGAGATGGCACGCGTTTCGCACCCATTGCTCGTGGTTCCGTTCGCGGCTTGGGCCGCTATTCACCTAGGTGCACCCATAAAAATATCGTGGCTCAGCGTACGTATCATCACAGATGGGTACGGAATTTGGACAGATGATCCAAAAAACCAAATCAGTGAAACTTGCGCAGCGTCTTTGATATGCGGAAAAGCGACGCGCGCCGACGAAATCCTTACAAAACCATCTTTGCGCGGAGAAATCCCACAAGCCGATTGGGCGCGCTTGGGCAAATTGGCCCATCGGACCTATGCGCCCGCGACCGAAGAGTCCCGCGTGCTGGGCGCAGGCGCAGGTATTTCTGACAATGATTAATTCCAGTTTCTACAAACCCGCTGAAAATACGCCGAACCTCAGTGGAATCCTAAAAGTATGGCGTTCAACATCTAACAGGGGACACTCATGTCAATAAAACCACCCTTTACCGAGTTGGAGATCGAAAAGGCTCCGTCCGGTTTTTACGAAGGCTAAACCGACGACACTACGACAAATGCTGAGTTATTCGGCTAGCACGTCAGTTGCCAATGTTGCCAACCGTTTGCTCACGACAAATGTTGTGGGTGATCCATAAACTTCAATGAAACCTTCTTCGGCCAAAGCATTGAAGTGTCCCGCCAGAGTTGCTTCCCCGATACCCAATTTTTTGCTGACATTGTTCACCGACATAGGCCTGCTCGACTTTGCCAGTTCTTCAATCACTAAGATTGGAAGAAGGTCGTCCCCGCTTGATGACACGTCTACCTTGGGCTCTTCCTCGGGCATGGGTCAAATCACCTCATCCGTGCGATCATCGCTTTCACCATAGCGTTTTAGGGTCGCGGGCTTGGTGCCTTCATAAACCCGCGCAACATTCTTAGCGATTTTGGCGTTTTCGCGTTCAAACAAGCAATCGCCGTTCATATCAGAGGCGACGATGAAAGGCCCCATGCGGTTACACTTCAGCACCCACATGGCTTGCGCGATGCCAAGCTCTTCGTTCCAATGCACCGCTTCCACGTTTTCAACGCCGCGCCCAAGCAAAGCACCAGTGCCGTAACCAACTGTTGAGAGGTAGATCGCACCATTTGGCACAAAATATTCTTTGTAATCCTTGGATGTCATACCGCCCTTGCCAACAATCAGCTTCGCGCCGGTCTTCGCCATCCATTCCGGCAACCATTTGGCAAATCTAAAAGAGGCTGTTGCAGTGACCGCACCCATGTCAAACGTCCCATCCTCATTGATCCGCGCGGCAGGGGAACAATGGAAATTCGCCGCCGATTGGCTGGGCAACTCCATAGGAATGTTGGCTTTGTCTTCAAGTGCACGCATGTAGACGCCTTCTCGCGCCGTATACATGAGGCCATCGAGGTAGACGATGTCACCAAGGCGCAGATCATTGAGCGCGTCCTGTGTTGGCGTTGTGGAAAGGCGAAGTTCGCGGATGCTCATTCCGCAGCCTCCCGCACAGGTTCCCAATCAATCGTTTCGCGGCGCTGATAGGGTGTGAACCAATCAGGGTCGGTGCGATGCTCAACGCGACCATCCGCGTGGATACGGGCCACCGCGCGGCGCGAACTAAGGCAAAACGCATGCACTGACATCGGCATTCCACCCGTATGACAATAGCCGACCTCGATGTTGCAATCGATCACCATGTTCTTGCCGACAAACCCCATCGCGCCCATGCCGATGGAATTACCGAGTTCTTTGAACTCCGCCTCCATTTTTGCGATTTCCGGGTCGCTGTTTTGCGAGCCAACAATGCGAAGGGTCGAGGCGCGTTTGCCAAGACTCATGCAGATGTCCTTGGAGCCGCCAAGTCCAATCCCAATGATCGCAGGCTGACACGCAAGGCCGCGTTTACCGAATGCCATTAGGCTATCAAGGTAGAAGCGTTTAATTCCTTGCACACCATCAGAGGGGAACAGCATGCGATAATCAGATCCGAACAGTCCCCCTTTATGCACGGTGATCAGATCGACCCATTCACCTTCCGGTTCGAACCCATATTCAATCTCTGGCGCGCCGATGCCGACGTTGTTGTTGTGATCCGTGCGCCAAAGTGGATGCACGCGGTTGGGCCGCAGCGGCACACCATTGGTTGCACTCGCCGTTGCGCGGCGTAGCGCCGCTTCGAGCGCAATTATGCCACCCTCGATCCGTGCCTCGTTCCCCATTTTCACAAACCAACGCGGCACACCTGTGTCGCCACACATCGCGCGGCGGTCTTCTTTGGCGGCCTCATAATTCTCCAGCATTGCTTTGAGAACAAATGACGACAGGTCACCATCCTCGGTCCGTGACGCTTCTTGCAGGCCATCAAGATAATCCTGCGGGATTTCAATCGCGGCCTTATCCATGAGGGTTTCGGCGGTGGATTGGATGAGATTGATAGGGATCATTGCGCTGCCACCAAAGTTTCGGGAGCGTCCTTGGGCAAGATCGTCTCGCCCGGCCGCACGATGCTGAATTGAACGGGTTCGCGGGTGACTGTTACGTCGCGGCCAATCTGCTGAGCTACGGTAAATTCGCTGTCTTCCATCGTGCCCGGCTCTGGGAAATCCTCACGGAAGTGTGCACCGCGCGAGTTTTCGCGTGTGATGCCTGCTTTGGTAATGACTTCGGAAATATCGCAGAGCGAGCGCAGGTTGAGCCAATCGTGCCATGTCAGATTGAACGCCAAATTGCTGTCGTCTACGCCTACATTCATGAGCGCGTCTGACACGTCTGCGATGCCCGTTAAGCCACGTTTCATGCCTGCTTCAGTGCGCATTACGCCGACCTCTTCCCACATCAAATCCTGCAATTTCTTGCGCAACGGCAGTACTAGATCAGGCTTTTTGCTGAGCGGATAAATCGCGCGCGCAAACTCGGCCGCGAGGACATCTTCGTCAGGTTCACGTAGGTGCATCTTGCCCACATCTGCGCCCATCGTGTCGCCCGCAATCCCGCCATAGACCGTGGAATTGGCTACGCCATTGCCCCCCAAACGGTTGGACCCATGCGCGCCGCCGGCATCCTCGCCTGCCACATAAAGCCCCTCCATTGCTGTTCGCGTGTCCACGTCCACGACTACACCGCCCATGAAGTAATGCGCTGTCGGGACTACCTCGACCTTGCCTGCGGCCAGATCGAACCCACTGTCAGCGCAGCGATTTACCATGCCTTTGAATTTCTTGCGCACGAAGTCCGGCCCAAGGTGGCCCATCGAGATGAACACGCCTTCTTGCTCTGGATTGTTGTTCTTGCGCATTTCCGCGTAGATGCCACGACTAACCACGTCGCGCGTCGCCCGTTCGCCCTTGCCGTCATAATCAAACATAAACCGCGCGCCAGAATGGCTAATGAGTTGTCCGCCAGCGCCGCGCAAACCTTCTTCCAACACCGTGCCTGTCATGCGCGTGTGATCCCCTGCAAGCAGACCTGTGGGGTGGAATTGCACCATTTCCATATCGCGGAGTTTGAGACCAGCACGCAGCGCCATGGCGAGGCCATCCATCGTCTTATCACCGCTTGGGGTGTGGTACTTGTACATGGTTGGACCACCGCCGGTGCCCATCAAAACCGTCTTGGCACGTACCAGTTTGAAGCCGCCAGTCCGCATGTCGATCATCAATACACCCGCAAGCGCAGAGCCGTCTTTTGTCGGGATCAAACCAACGGCGCGATGCTCTTGCAGTTTCTCAACACCGCTGGCGAGGACCTTTTCCATCAGGCGATTGATAATCTCGATGCCTGTCAAATCGCCCTTATGCACAGTGCGATCTGCTGTCTGACCCGCGAAGGCCTTTTGATGCAGCGAGCCGTCAGAATTGCGGTCAAAGAAGCAGCCAACCTCGTTCTCCAACTCTCGGATGCGGACCACGGCCTGTTCACACAAACGCCATGCCATGTCTTGATTGGGCAGCCATTTGCCACCCTGAATGGTGTCCATGAAGTGCCGTTCGACTGTGTCGCCACCGCCGAGGGCCACGTTGTAGCCGCCTTGCACCATCCGCGTGCAGCCGCATTTCCCGATCAAGCCTTTGACCGCAATAGTGATCTTGGTGCCCTCGGGCGCTGTTTGTTGGGCATGAAGGGCCGCGAACAGACCCGCACCACCCGTGCCAAGGATCAAAATATCCGTGTCGTACCGTTCGATATCAGAGAGCTTCATATCAGATCGCTTTCAGGAAAAAGAGCAGGGCGATGAGGAAGGACAGGGCCGCAGCACCCGCCGCAAGAGTTTTCTGCGATGGGGACCAAGGCAGCCATTCCATCGCCATCAATCGAAGCCCGCCGAACATGTGCACAGCCAGCAAAAAGACGAGACCAAATTCCGCGAGTTTGACAACGCCTGCTTCAGTGAGATGCAGAAAGCCGTCAAGTCGCGCAGGATCCGTCATCGCGAGCGCGAGCACCCAGAAGTGCAGCGGCAGAAACAGCGCCAAGGCGAGGCCGGACAGGCGATGCAGAAGATACGCCAGCAACAAAGGATGCGCGCGCGATGTGATGCCAGCCGCCGCCCTCATGCGAACGTCACGGCCCAGACGGCACGTGCTCCTAAGCTCAAAAGTGCAAGACCGACGACCCACATGAACAGATCCAAAGCAGGGCGTTTAAGGCCGCCCCATTCATGAACAATCGCGCGCAGCCCAATTGCGCCGTGGATCGCAACCGCGGTGACGAAAGTGCCGTAGAACAGGAACCAGACGGCCGAACCTTGCGTGCGGCCCAAGATTTCCGCCGCCGATAGCCCGCCTTGGATTGCATAAATCATCACCGCCAAGTGGCCAAGTACTAAGGGTGCCATGAGCAGCGCAGTGATGCGCTGTAGTATGTAAAGGCGTAAGTTCAGCATCTCAGCGGTCCCCTTTGAAGAAGGATTTCGCGGTCTCGCGTTTTAGCCCTGCAATCGCCGACATCGGGTCAAGATCATTGGGACAATACGCAGTACACGACCCCATGGAGTGACAGTTGTGACAGCCGCCGCTGTCAGACACAGCATCCAAAATCGCGGCGCGCCCTTCGTCCTTGGCGTCATTCAGCAGGGTCCAAGCACGTTGCAAAGCGGCGGGACCAAGGAAGTCAGGATTGCCCGTGACAGTATCGCAAGCAGCGTAGCACACAGAGCAATTGATGCATTCAATCCCTGCGTTTGCCCCTACGCGTGGCGCGCTATCCTCGTCAATTGGCGCAATCGGATCGTCGCGGGTAAGTGCGCCGTGATGTACGCCCTCCGCCGAGACCCATTTGTCAAAGAACGGGTCCATGTCGACTGCTAGATCTTTGATCACAGGCAGATTGCGCAATGGTCCTATCGTGACCTCATTGCCATCGAGCACCTTGTTTATATGCGTGCGACACGTCCAACGCGGCACACCGTTCACCATCATCGCGCAACTGCCACACATGCCTACACGGCACGCAAAACGATAGCTGAGCGTTGGATCTGCATTCTGCTGAACCCAAGACACTACATCGAGCACCGTTTGGCTTTCAAAGGCAGGTACTTCAAAGACATCCTGCACATCCGAACTACGTTCAATCGTGACTTTTAGTACATCGTTCGTCATTTGGAGAAATCCGTGATTACCGCTGTTCCGGGGCGGGTTGGGCCCTTCATCGCGCGCAATTCTGCGCTTGCACCAGAGAGCGGAACCACGCGATCAAGCATCGGTGTTAGATCGACTTGACCGCGCTCAATCATGCTGAGCAAAGAAGGATATTTCCACGATGGCATGCCGCGTGTGCCATAAAAAGCCAGTTGTTTGGAATAGATCGCGCGCATGTTGACTTCCATGCGGCCATCACCAGCGGGCATTCCAACGTGCACATGACGGCCCAACGTGGCGAGGCATTCCACTGAGGCATTAGTGGTTTGCGAAATACCCAGTGCTTCTAAAGACACCTGCGCACCGCCGCCTGTGATCTCGATGATTGCGGCGGGTACGTCTTGTGTTGACGCGTTCACAGCAGCGTCCGCGCCAAGGCTCAGGGCTTGATCCAGTTTTTCCTGTACCACATCTACAACAACAACTTGCGCGCCAAGCATTTTTGCCAAGAGCAACGCGGACAAACCAATGCCGCCCGTGCCATGAACGGCGACCCATTCGCCAGCACACACGTTGGCGCGGTCTGTCAAAGCGTGCCATGCCGTTGTGACGCGGCACCCAAGGCCAGCAGCGAGAGCTGGTGACATGGTTTCAGGCAGGTGGACAAGATTGTGATCAAACGGAACGGCAACAAATTCAGCATAAGCACCAGGTGCGCCAAAACCGGGAACAACAGCGCTTTCGCAGGTGTTAGAAGCGCCAACCTGACAAGCCGGACAATCGCCACAGCCAAGGATGAAAGGCGCGATCAGTTTATCGCCGACTTTGTGTTTCGCCTGCGCCCCAGCCTCGACCACCGTGCCGCAATATTCGTGCCCCATGATGGAGCCGTTGATGACCTTGAGATGCCCCCCAACCCAACCGTGGAAATCAGATCGGCACACACCACAGGCCGCAACCTTTAGCACCACTCCGTTGTCTGGGCATTTGGGATCCTCAACCGTCTCGATAGACAGGTCTTCGTTAAACTCTCTGACGACAGCTGCGCGCATCGTTTCTTCCTTTGTTTTATGAGGGGGCTAGCCGTCTAAACCGGCGACGCACATGTATTTCACAGGCAGGTAGTCTTCCAAACCCTGGCTGCCGCCCTCTTTGCCCATGCCGCTTTCTTTGAGGCCCCCAAACGGTGCCTCTACCGTTGTAATCAAGCCGGAGTTGATGCCGATCAGGCCGTATTGCAATGCATCATTCAAACGGAACGTGCGCCCGAGCGATTTGGTATAGGCATAGGCTGCAAGGCCAAACTCAGTCGCGTTCGCTGCTGCAATCACCTCTTCTTCGGTATCAAACTTAAACACCGCAGATAGCGGGCCAAAGATTTCTTCGGTGGCAAACTGCATGTCTGCCGTTGCACCCGTAATCACTGTCGGTTCAAAAAACGTACCGCCTTTCGCGTGGCGCTTGCCACCAGATATGACCTTGCCGCCCTTGGCAGTCGCATCTGCGATCATCTCTTCAACTTTCTCGACACCTGCCATATCGATCATCGGCCCCTGCAACACACCATCATCAGCTCCATCACCGACGAGCATCGCTTCCGTCGCTTCTTTCAGACGCGCTACAAAGGCGTCGTGAATGCCTGCCTGCACGTAGAAACGGTTGGTGCACACACAGGTCTGACCCATATTGCGATACTTGGCGATCATCGCGCCCTCGATAGCCGCATCAATGTCAGCATCATCAAAGACGATGAATGGCGCGTTGCCGCCCAATTCCATCGAGACCTTTTTAACCGTGTCAGAAGATTGACGGATCAACACTTTACCGACGTCCGTTGAGCCGGTGAAGGTGACTTTGCGCACATCCGGGCTGGCCATAATCGCGCCGCCGATTTCGCGCGCGGACCCCGTGACTATATTCACTACGCCATAAGGAAAGCCAACATCCTGACATAACTTGCCCCACGCCAACCCGGAATAGGGCGTGGCGGTCGCTGGTTTTGCAACAATCGTGCAGCCTGCGGCCAGCGCGGGTGCCAGCTTTCGCGCCAACATCGAGGACGGGAAATTCCATGGGGTAATCGCGCCAACGACACCAACGGGATGGCGCGTCACCATCAAGCGACGATCGGCGGTAGGCGCAGGCACAATCTCGCCTTTGGCCCGCCGGACTTCTTCAGCAAACCAACGCACATAGGCAGCGCCGATAGCGATTTCCCCACGCGCTTCAGCCAAAGGTTTCCCTTGTTCTGCCGTCAGTAGCTGCGCCAAAGGTTCCTGATGATCCATCAACGCGTCATGCAATTTGTGCAAAAGGCCCACGCGGAATGACAGGTTGCTACGGGACCAATCTGCAAACGCCGCAGTCGCAGCTGCAATCGCGCGATTGGTTTCTGCTGTGCCGCAGTTTGGTACCTTGCCAAGCTCCGCGCCTGTCGCGGGGTTTGAGACTGCTATGGTCGCCCCAGTGTCTGCCGCGCTCCATTTACCGCCAATCAAGTTAGCTTGTAACAGCATGCCGCTAAATTCGTTCATTCAAGGCTCCTATGGGCACGAAATAGATGAAGACGTCAAAATTCTTGAACATCTAAATTTTTCGAACTTCCTAACATTAAGCTGTAGTGCACATACACTCAATAATTCTTTACACTTATTAAATTTTTCTTTCACAAGATGTTGTGGGTTGATACAAGTATGATGATCGATCCTGCTACTAAACATCCCCTTCAGCGTTGATCCTCACGGCAATCGCCACCTCGAAAAGAAAGATTGTTTATGACCATTCGTCGCCTTCGGACGCTTATTGCAATTGCGGACAAGAAAACGTTTAGCGCTGCGGCGGATGTTGTTCATGTGACACATGCCGCGATCAGCCAACAAATGCAGTCACTGGAATCCGACTTGGCAATCGCCCTGTTTGATCGCAGCACCCGAACGCCAGAACTGACCCCAGACGGCCATAAGGTCGTGCTCAAGGCGCGAAACCTTGTTGAAGAATATGATAATTTGGTTCCCATGGCGTTGGGCGACGGTGGTTTGGATCGCAACATCACGCTGGGCGCGATCCGCACAACGCTTACGGGGCTTACACCCAAAGCGATGTCCATCTTAAAATCAAAGTTCCCCGAATTAAGGCTGCGTATTCGCCCCGGCCTCACAGGGGCTTTGTTTGTTGATATTGAGCGCGCGGTCTTAGATGCCGCAATCGTTATCAAACCAAACCTAGTGCCAAGCGGCCTTACATTCAGAGAATTGGCGAAAGAACCTATGCAGCTCATCACTTCGATGGACGAAACGGAACTAGACCCTCTTAAGCTTTTGCGATCACGGCCCTTTATCAGGTATGATCGAAACACCGTCGTCGGCACGCTTATCGACAACTGGCTTTCGTCAAAGCGTATTCAAGTTTCTGAAGCGATGGAATTGGACAGCCCAGAGGCTATCGCTTCAATGGTGCATGCTGGGCTCGGTGTCTCAATCGTGCCGGATCTTGCGGTAAAGCCGGTCGATGCGGTGGCTGTGAGACGCATCGGATTGGGAGCGGGAGCGCCATACCGAACATTGGGTCTTATCCACCGCCAGAACGACGTTAAAAAAAGAGCTATCAATGAGTTATTCTCAGCGCTTTCCATAGCTATTCAATCTTCATCATCCGATTGAAGAAGCGAAAAGTGCTACCTGATGCTTCCGTAGCAAGACACGCGTACGTAGCCCAACGCTGTCAATCGTTGACAGCATCTTAAAGGCATCTTTGACCGTAGCGCGTTAGTTTTAGTGAGTTGCGGCGAAAAGTAAGTTTCCAGTACGGACCAGCTGACAGACGAAGGTCGCAACTATCTGTACTTCGTGCATGAGGCTTTCGAGATAGTGCGCGCTGTATCACGTAAGATCGTTGATCCGGATCGCGCAATGTCGCTGACGTCGCGTGCGAATATGGCATTGGCGCACTTCTGGCCCATGCCACGGTTGGACAGCCTGTATTGGCAACACCCATGGTTGCGGTTGAACATCCTGCCAGATATCTAGGACATTGAAGAGCGGTCGCCCAAATTCTAGATCGAGATCGTGAATCTGACCAGTAAAGCACGAGCAGACTTGAGGCCGCTGCCGGCTGAATTTTTCTTCCCCGTTTGTTCACCGGAATTAGCCAATTCGGGCGGACTTAATCATGTCGCACTGTTTGATACATCCAGTATGACAGCCAGTTGGAACGCCTAGCATAGTTTCAAATTCCGCGGCCCTCCATCCAATCCAGTGAATTTCTCCTCGACCTTGGTGGTGCCCAGACTGCAGCGATCAATGGCTTGGGTTCGGCTCCATCGCATACCAGTCTGTTCGAAGCCGCCTCGATTACCGGACAACTCGTTCGCCCCTACGACGATCAAATCAAGACGAAAGAGCGTTACTTCATTAGCGAGTTACACAACAACGAACAAACTCCAACCAGCAGTGCCTTTCTGGAATGGCTGGATGAGCAAGTCGGTTCCTGACGCGCTGAGACTGGAAACATTCATAATTCCTAGTGATAAATTACCTTGAAATTTATAATGTGATAAACTCGACCTTATGGCGGTTTTGAGCCCCAAAGTGCAAAACGCTGCGCCATGAGCTAACGGCAGAGCAGAGTATATAGTGTCATTTGAAGCCTGTCCCTTTCGCCAAATCCGACTTTGATTTTGGCGGTGCCGCAGAACTGAAAAGCTGCCGTTTGTTGTCGGAGCAGCATGAACTTGGTTTCGTGTGTTCGGGGAGCGGGCGATGTAAGTGGTCGCTGTTTTCAATTAGGCACTTTGGAATCGCAAGATCAAAGACAGAATGGTTAACACTTGGGTCTTGCGCGGCAAAGAACTTTGAATCTGGTCACGCTTGGCGCATCTGGGAAGACCTCTCGACAATCCAATCTAGGAACATTTGACAGCCATAGCTGACCGGACCATTCGGGCAGGTGACGTAAATGCCCTGATCCGTCTGTTTCTCAAGAGGGAATGCGCGCGCAAGGCGACCGTCCTGCAGATAGGGGGCTGCGAAGAACTCTGATACCAGCGCATGTCCCATTCCATTTGCGGCAAGCTCAAGGGCGGCAATACTCTGATCAACGCTGAACACCGGGGTTTGCGCAGGCGGCGTCAGGTTCTCCTGACGGAAAAACTGGTGCCAGTTGTCAGTCACACCGATGATCTCGATCAAAGAAGAGTCTCGCAGTTCTTCAAGCGTTTCGCCACTGGGCTGCAGGCCTGGGTGGCAGACCGGGATTACGGGTGAACGCTCTAGCAGCGTTGCTCGCTGTCCTGGCCATTCCCCGTTTCCAAATCGAATTTCGATATCCAGTTGGTTCGATTGGATCGCGCTAGCCCAAGTGCCCATATGCAATTGCATATTGACCTCCGGATATCGCTCTCGGAAATTGGGCAGCTGCTTTAACAACCAGAGCTGCGCAAATGTCGGAAGGCCACGGATCCTCAACGGGATCATGTGCCTGGCGCCGAAAACATCCCGCGTACCCAGCCGAAGGGTTTCGAAGGCTTTGATGACCCAAGGCAAATAAAGCTATCCCATCGTGGTCAATTCCATGGGTCGTTTTCTTCGGGAAAACAGCTGATAGCCCAATTGCTCCTCGAGCGACCGCACCTGATGGCTAACAGCAGCTGGCGTAAGCCCGAGTTCCTCACCAGCGCTGGAGAAATTACCGTTTCGCGAGGCCGCCTCAAAAGCGCGCAACCAAGGCAAGGGAGGTATATCGTTTATGAGTAGCATCTACCCTGCAAAGATTTCTCATCTATAACAAATAATTATTTGTTTAGAGAATGCCATCGCCTCGTGCCAAAACATTCTGAGAGTGAGCAGGGAACGCTATGGAAAACTTCGACTACATCATCGTGGGGGCAGGCTCCGCAGGCTGCGTTCTGGCGGAACGGCTAAGCGTGTCCGGGCGCTATAAGGTGCTGATTCTTGAGGCTGGTGGGCGCGGCTGGTCGCCGTGGATCGCCCTGCCGTTGGGCTATGGCAAGACCTTCTTTGACCCAAAGCTAAACTGGAAATACGAAACCGAACCAGAGGATGAACTGGCCGGTCGCGTCGGCTACTGGCCGCGCGGCAAGGTTGTGGGCGGCTCCGGGGCGATAAATGCGCTGGTCTATGCGCGCGGGCTGCCAAAGGATTTCGATGATTGGGCGACGGCCGGTGCGGCTGGCTGGGAATGGAAAACAGTACGCCGGACCTATGAGGCGATGGAGACCCGGCTTGGAATCAACGGTGAGCGCCAGGGCGGCGGGCCGCTGCATGTGCAGGATGTTTCAGACCAGATCCACCCAGTGAACCAGCACTTCTTTGCTGCGGCCAAAGAGTTGGGTATGCCCCGCACCCAGAACATCAATGGCAGCGCCTGCGAAGGAGCAGGAGTGTACCGGATCAACACCAGCGGCGGTCGTCGGATGCATTCTGCGCGGGCCTTCCTGAAACCCGCGCTCAAGCGGGCCAACGTTACCCTGATGACCGGGGTGCTGGCTGAGCAGATTATCTTTGAAGGCACGCGTGCTGTAGCCGTTCAGGTGGTGAGGAACGGGAATACGCAAACTCTGCGTGCGGGCCGTGAAATCATCGTATCGTCGGGAGCCATATCTTCGCCGCGGTTGCTGCAGCTGTCAGGTGTAGGGCCTGCGGAGCTGCTAAAATCCCACGGCATCACTCCGCTGCAGGATGCGCCGCATGTGGGCGGCAACTTGCAGGACCATCTGGGCATTAACTATTACTTCCGCGCCACCGAACCGACACTAAATAATGTGCTGCGCCCGTTCACCGGCAAGGTGCGCGTGGCGCTGCAATACGCGCTGACCCGGCGCGGGCCGCTGGCCCTGTCGGTGAACCAGTGCGGTGGCTATTTCCGCTCCAGCCCAGATCAAGCCCAGCCCGACCAGCAACTGTATTTCAATCCGGTGACCTATACCACCTCACCGAACGGCAAGCGAACTGTCGTGCAGCCCGACCCGTTTCCAGGCTTCATCATCGGCTTCCAGCCGAGCCGTCCAACCAGTCGCGGCCGTATTGACATCAGCTCAGCCGACCCGGCTGCTCCGCCCTGCATCCGTCCTAATTCGCTGGCTAACGAAAAGGACCACGCGCAGGTCGTGGCGGGTGGCCGCTTGTGCCAGCGGCTGATGAGTGCTGCGGCTTTGGATGGGCTAGTGAAATCGGCGATAGATCCCGATCTGCGCCGCATGGACGACGACTGGATTCTGGCCGATTTCCGCGCGCGATGCGGTACCGTATTTCACTCGGTCGGCACCTGCCGCATGGGGCAGGACGCGAAGGACTCGGTGGTCTGTCCACGCCTTAAGGTGCATGGGCTGCAAGGACTTCGGGTTGCCGATGCCTCGGTCTTTCCCAACATAACCTCGGGCAACACAAATGCTCCGACCATGATGCTGGCGCACCGCGCAGCTGATCTCATTCTGGAGGACGCATGAGCACGCCTTATTCAATTTCCGGCGCGATGCCGGTTTCTGACACTAGCGACAAAGGCGACACAGGGCCGCGGATCGTCCGGATCGAGACATTTTGCACGCCATTGGTCGGGTTTGTTCGGGTTACTGCCGACGACGGCACGACCGGCTGGGGGCAGGTTTCCACGTACAGCAGCGACCTGACTTGCGAAATACTGCACCGGCAGGTGGCGCCCTGGGCGCTAGGGCGTGCCATGGATGCGTTGGAAAAGGTGATCGCTGAGATCCCGCTGCGCGAGCACAAATTCCCCGGTACCTATCTGCGCCGTGCCATGGCGGGTCTGGACACAGCAGTCTGGGACTGGCGCGGCAAAGCTGCGGAGAAGCCAGTGGCAGAATTGCTGGGTGGGTCGGCCGGTCCGCTGCGGGCCTATGCGTCCTCCATGCGGCGTGACATTACGCCCGAGGACGAAGCGGCACGGCTGCAGCATATACGTGATGATTTCGGCTTTGACGCCTTCAAGGTGCGCGTTGGCGCGGAATGCGGCCAAGACCGGGACGAGTGGGAAGGCCGCACCGAGGCGATTATCCCCGCAATCCGCAAGGCAATGGGCTCGGACGCGGCGCTGCTGGTGGATGGCAATTCCGGCTTTGGCCCGACCCGCGCTGTTGAGGTCGGGCGGATGCTAGAAGACAACGGTTACGAACACTTCGAGGAACCTTGCCCATATTGGGAGCTTGAGCAGACCGCCGAAGTCACTCGCGATCTGACCATTGACGTGGCGGGTGGTGAACAGGATTGGGATCTGCAGCAGTGGCAGCGTATTGTCGCGATGCGCGCCGTGGATATCATACAGCCCGATATCCTTTATCTAGGGGGCATGGTGCGCAGCATGGATGTGGCCCGCATGGGCCACGCCGCCGACCTGCCTTGCACTCCGCATGCCGCTAACCTGTCGCTGGTCACGTTGTTCACCATGCACCTGCTTCGCGCAGTGCCAAATCCGGGCCGCTATCTGGAATTCTCGATAGAAGGCGATGATTACTACCCATGGCAGCGTGAATTGTTCCGAAACAATCCCTTCACCATCACGAACGGCCACGCTGTTGTGACCGATGCCCCAGGCTGGGGCGTCGAGATCTGCTCCGAATGGCTGGCCAAGTCCACCTACAAATGCAGCGAGATCGAATGATGACCCCCGACCAGATGATTTCCAACTATTTTGTAGCTGGCTCCCTGCCGGAACTGCCACGCAACCATTTCATCGACGGGGTGTTCGTTGCCGCCGACAGCGGCAGCCGCATGGAGAGCTTTGATGCTGGCACTGGCGAAGCCTTTGCCGAATTCGCTGCTGGCTCCACTGCTGATGTGGACCATGCCGTGGCCAGCGCAGCGAAAGGCTTCGAGGTTTGGCGTAACACGCCACCAGCGCGCCGCTGCGCCATCCTTAACGAGGCGGCGCGCTTGATGCGCGCAGAAGCGGACAGGCTCGCGGTGGTCGAAAGCATCGATAGTGGCAAGACCCTCGCCGAGGCGCAGGGCGATGTCGCGGGTTCGGCGCGCCTGTTCGAATACTATGCAGGTGCCGCTGATAAACTGGACGGTCGAAGTGTCAACCTTGGCAACGGCAACGCCGCCTTCACCCTGCTCGAGCTGGTGGGCGTGACCGCTCATATCGTGCCGTGGAACTACCCAACCTCGACGCTGGTGCGCGGTATTGCACCAGCACTGGCGACAGGATGTTCGGCAGTTGTGAAACCAGCGGAGACCACGCCCTTTACCGCGCTGATGATCGCTGAGCTTCTGGTGCGTGCAGGCGTGCCTGCGGGTGTGGTCGATGTGGTCACCGGGACCGGCATCGAGGCTGGTGCGCCGTTAGTCACGGATCCCTGCATGCGGCATGTGACCTTCACCGGCTCGGTGACAACCGGCGTCGGGGTGATGCAGAATGTGGCACCCAACGTGACCGGACTGACCTTAGAACTGGGCGGCAAGTCGCCTCTGATCGCATTTTCTGACGCCGATGCCGAGGCGGTGGCAGAGGGTGCGCTCTGGGCGATCTTTTCCAATTCCGGGCAGATTTGTTCGGCTGGTTCCCGGCTCGTGATCCACTGTGACCTGCACGCCAAGGTGCTGGAACGGTTAATCGAAAAAGCGAAAGGCCTACGCTTTGGCCACGGGCTTCGAAATCCGGATATGGGTGCGGTGAACTCTGAGCGGCACTAAGCACAGATTGCGGGCCATGTGGCGCGTGCCAGTGCCCGCGGGGTAGAGATCGTCACCGGCGGCAACATCTCAACAGACCCAGAAACTGGCAAGGGTTGGTTCTTTGAACCGACCATCCTAGACAACCTGAGCCCCAGCGATGATGCGGTGACCCAGGAAATCTTTGGTCCTGTTCTTGCGGTGCAAACCTTCGAAAGCGAAGAAGAAGCACTTGCGCTCGCCAATGGCACCGAATTTGCTCTGGCGGCCGGAATCTACACCCGCGACATGTCTACTGCCCTGCGCATGGCGCAGCGGGTGGATGCGGGGCAGGTCAACGTCAACGATTATTGGGCCGGCGGTATCGAACTGCCCTTTGGCGGCAACCGGAAATCCGGTTTCGGTCGCGAAAAAGGATTGGAGGGTCTCGACGCCTACACCCGTTCAAAATCTATCACCCTTGCAGTGTGAGGCAGTGCCAGACCCAAGAATTTTAGAACAAAGGATATAATACCGCTGACCACTCAAAACGGAATTCTGTATATCTAGCCTCGACGATGCAACTCGCACCGATACCATCTTTCGAGATCCTGAGCATACTTTTCAAAGATAAGTTTCTATGACAGGCGATATTCGAAGCAGCCCGAGGCATTGAGGCCTGCAAAACTGACAAGATGAAAGCCCGCCGTTGGCGGTGCGATGAGATGGTCGTACTCCCACAGTTTCTTCGGAATTGCAGCCGAGTTCGAAGACCGCTTTGTGCTAAACTGCCATCATTGTCTTGGGCGACGGAAGCGGCGTCTTTGTCCAGCGTTGTAGACCTCGGCCCAGAAAAATGCTGCGCGATGCATGAATGTCCGGTTCGGCGGGCCACACCGCGGCTTCGCAAAGGGTGGGTGAACGGCAGGAATGGACCGGAGCGATCTAAATAGCCGCGGACAGGGAAGATAACTTGATGGAAAACATACATATTTTAAGCGTGGACTTCGCCAAGCGCACATTTGTGAACTTACGGCGAAGTGCAATTTCCGTTTCTCCATCTTATCAAGTGGGGAGCGTTCCTTCT
>ERZ1048872.1802-NODE-1802-length-16869-cov-5.620435_pt1 | contig 16869 bp, 15 predicted proteins | sample MGYA00383100_ERZ1048872 | MGnify/ENA primary metagenome ERZ1048872 (study PRJEB29581, sample SAMEA5548370) | metagenome | biome: marine; feature: coastal; material: water | depth 50 m | study: Short-term variability in the microbial, nano- and picoplankton... | reverse complement strand
TCACGTCTGGTCGTATGACTTCGTGCATCACCGGACAGATGATGGCAGGGCGTTCAGGACGCTCAACATCTTGGACGAACATAGTCGGGAATGTTTGGCTATCCGGGTCAAACGGAAGCTGAACTCAACTGAGGTCATCGATGCTCTCACAGACTTGTTCATCTTGCGCGGCGTGCCAGCTTACATCAGGTCAGATAACGGTCCAGAGTTCATCGCTGAGGCTGTCAGAGACTGGATCAAAGCGGTCGGAGCAAAGACCGCGTATATCGAGCCTGGGTCACCCTGGGAAAACGGCTACTGCGAAAGCTTCAATGGGCGGATGCGAGATGAATTGCTCAACGGCGAAATCTTTTACTCGTTGCGCGAAGCACAAATCATCATCGAAAGCTGGAGGAAACACTACAACACCAAGCGACCACACAGTGCATTGGGCTACCGCCCACCAGCGCCCAAAGCCATCATCCCGATGGACCAAAGCCCGATCATGCACTAACTTTCAATATGGACCACTCAAGTGGGGCTGCTCAGCACAACTTGGAGGCACAGCTTTTGCCAACGCCAAATTTCCCAGTTTGTAAAAGTGTCGACGTTTCAGAAGGGTTCAATAGCAGACAAGGAGCTCTTTTTCATTCTTTTGGTTCTACAGCAGAGGCCGAAGCAATTGATATGCTTGGTTCCAAACCGGAAATGATCTCTGCAAGAGTCGAAATCGCAATTAGGGGCGCATCGCGTAGGGACCGGACAAGACCGATTGGGCCTTTGAGGCGCGCCAATTGTTCCTGACCGACTGCCAACTCTTTCAGGTGTTCGATACGCATCGCATGGGTCCGACGGCTGCCGAGGCACCCAATAAATTGGGCCCGTGTTTGCAAAGCCGAAATCAATAATCCGGGTTCCCAATCGTGATCATGAAAAAGTGTCAAAAAAGCTGAATGTCGATCAATGATGTCCAGATTTATTTCCTGTTGAGAAGACACCAAGTGTATTGGAGTCGATTCACAAATCGGACCTACGGCTCTCAAGTCATCTTCATCTGGGGACAAACAGAAAATTTCAAAACCAACCGATTGCCCGACTTGCGCCATTGCTCTGAATATCGCCCCGCGTCCGGCAATAACCAAACGGTATTGGGGGCTGTAAGTGAACTCTATTGGTAGCTGAGGATCAGGGAGCATGAATCGTAAGCTACCAATCTCTCGATTGCAAAAATTCTCATGTAGCTTTGACAATGCAATGCAATCTGGGGTCGGGTCGATCAAAACGGAGAGCGATCCACCGCACGGCAACTTCAAATCGACAAATTGCGATCCATCGCCGTAACGGATCAGTTTTTTGTCGCTCGTGCGCAATGCTTCAACTGCGTGCAGCTGAATATCTTTGTCGATACACCCGTTCGACAAGTAACCCGCCATCTCACCATCTTGGTCTACAATGGCAAGAGACCCAACCTCTCGGGCCGCGCCTCCTGCAATTGCAACAGATGTGATCAACGCAAACCGCCTGCCGGAAGCTATCATCTTGGCCGCGTGGGCAATGATGTCGCTCGGATGTTCGGCAAGCGATATTGGATCAGGCAACGGTTTCTTCATCCATCACATCTGCAAAGGACTTAAAGAATTTAGCTGCCAGTTTTTTTGCTGTGCTTTGGATCAGGCGACTGCCAAGCTGTGCAAGTTTGCCTCCAATGTCCGCCTTTGCTTCGTACTTTAGGATCGTTTGGTCCCCATCAGCGGTCAGGGTGACGTCAGCGCCGCCTTTTGCATGGCCCGCAGCACCTCCATTACCTTGCCCAGTCAAAGAAAATGCATCGGGTGCGCCTGCAGTATCAAGCTGCACGTCTCCACTAAAACGCGCTTTGACGGGACCGACCTTTAACACAACTTTTGCTTCCAATTCGGTGTCGGAATGCTTGATCAGTTCTTCACACCCGGGAATGCACTGCTGCAAGATTGCAGGGTCATTCAGCGCCGCGTAGACCTTGTCTTTGGGGGCGTTGATAATGATTTCGTCTGAGAGTTCCATTGTGGAGTCCTTTTTTAACAACAGGGGAATCTGATTTGGTCGGCCTGCTCCGGTGTAAGAGCGAGCTTTTTTTGGATGCGGCGAATTTTTCTGATGAGGGCCTTCATTTGGCTAAGCCTCTTTCTTTGCAGATGCGCGCATAGGCGTCGGGGGTGTCGATATCTGTATAAAACCCGGCTGCTTGCAGGGTATGACGTTGCACAAGATTGGGGTTATCGCGGGTAAAACGCATGCATCCCGGTTTGTTAGGATCGGCGGTGAGGTATGGGCGCACATCGCGCGGCACAACGATTGGGTTTCCGCGTGTATCGCCCTGTGCAGGGATGGAAATTTTTTTAGGTGCTTCGGACCGGTGCGCAGTTAACAGCGCAACAATATCAGCAGACCTCAGCAACGGTTGATCGCCAAGCCCAATCAAGGTCACATCAGCCAGCTGCGTGTTTTGCAATCCAACCGCAACAGAGGTTTGCTGCCCGGTCTCATAGTCAGGATTAAAGACGCAGCTTGTGTTGGCGATATCCTGCACCGTTGCCGTAACCGCCGCTTGATCATGTCCAGTGACCACCGTGATTGGACCATTAATGGCCGCCCGATATTGCATCGCTACATGCCGGATCATCGGCATTTCTCCGATGGGAAGCAGTAGCTTGTTTTGCGCCCCCATCCGACGTGACAGGCCAGCTGCAAGTATGATCGCAGCAACTTCAGTCATGTGAAGTTTGAACCTGTGCGCGCCGCACCTGCACAAGATCGGCAAGGATCGAAAGCGCGATTTCTTCGGGCGTGATGGCCCCGATATCCAGTCCAGCGGGTGCTTTGACCGCGTCGATGCGTGCTTGCTCAACCCCCTTGGCCGTCAGTTTAACGGCAAGGTTGGCAAACTTGCGCCCGCTGCCGACAAAGGCAGTATGGATCGAGGGAATGGCCAGTGCCGTCTCCAACGCATCAACGTCGCCTTGTCCTTGGGTCGCTATCACAATAACACGCTTCGGCGCGTTATTTTGAGCCAGGCTTGGTGCTGTTTCGGTCACCGACCAATCAAATTTGGGGGCCAATGACACCAGCGCTTGGGCGACGGGTGATCTGCCTAAGACCACCAATTGAGGCAAGGGCAAACAGGGTTCGATGAAGATGTCGATACTGCCTTTGGACGGACATCCGTTGCGGGCAAATTTTGTACCGTCTACTTCATCACCGGCGCTGACACCTTTTTCGGCCAACAGTTCCTCAGGCGCGACGGATACCAGTTGGGTTTGCCCACTCTCCAAAGCCAAAATCGCGGCATTCTTGACTGCCCCGCGCGTGCAACCACCGCCTAACCAACCGCGCAAAATCGTACCGTCCGCACTCAGCATTGCTTTGGCACCAGGCTTGGCGGCTGTCGCACCAGCCGTGCGCACGATTGTTGCAAATGCGAAGGGCTCGTTACGTTGCCGCAGCGTTTGCGCCGCATCCGCAAGGTCTTGAGATAGGACTTCTGCGGGGCTCATAACGATGTGACCTCTCGTTCAAGACTGGCAATTTCAGCCAATGTATTTGCCGCTTTGAACAGGTCGAGGTGCGGCAGTGCTGCGGCCATCCCTGACGTTACGGGGGCATAGTCTTTCCACCCTTTCAAAGGGTTCAGCCAAATGATTTTACAGCCCCGCCTTTTCAGATCACTCAACGCTTGATCCATGACCTGAGGCGCGGCGGTGTCATAGCCGTCTGATAAAATCAGCACGACACTGCGCCCGTCAACAAATCGCTTGGCATAAGTCTTGGCAAAGCGCCCGATAGAGGGTCCAATTTCTGACCCCCCGCCAAAACCATCCGCCATCAGCGACATACGGCCGATAGCGCGCATTGTGTCTTTGTCGCGCAAAGCCTCAGTAATCCGCACGAGGCGCGTGTGAAACAGGTAGGCGTCCGCCGTGGGATCGTTACGCATGAGCCCCGATAAAAACGCGAGGAACACCTGCGCATAAACGGTCATCGATCCAGAAACATCGCACAGCGCCACAATTTTGCGCGGGCGATCAGGGCGGTTTTTTCGCAAAAGCCGCACAGGTTCGCCCCCGGTGGCAAGGCTGAGACGGATAGTTTTCCGGAAATGAAGCCGATCCCCTTTGCGCGCAACGATTCTCCGTCGAGATCGTCTGTCACGCAGAGCTGCACCAAGCCGTCGTGCGACGATTTCGGCCTCTGCGATGTTTTCGGGACGCACCAAATCACGTAGGTCTTTGCGCATCAGATTGCTAACTTGGGTCGCGATCAAACGCCCCTCGCCATTACTCTCCGCTTCGCCGTGTCCCCCATCTGGCGCATTCGCTGATCCGGCCCCGCTTGCGTCTTCGCCTTTTGCTTCACGCGACGAATGAACGTCGTCTTGGATTGGATTGGGCGGAGTTTGCACAACCTTTTGTTTTACCCGCCCCATGTCCATCCAAAAGCTGTCGAACAGGCTATCAAACTGCTCGGCTTCTTCTTTGCATCCGGTACAGACGGCGCGCAGAGCTTGACGGGATTGTTCAGGCCATGCCGCGTCGACCTCTGCCAGCGCCGCCAGCGCAAGATCGGTTTCTGAAACCCCAAGACGCATGCCGTTCTCACGCAGATGCGCCATAAACCCCGCGACGCGCGCAGCAGGTCCGGGATCACGGGCGGCAAATTTGGTTACGCGTGTCATGCGGCGCGCCCTGCGAGACGGCCTGCGACCTCAACGCTTACGTTGGCGCGGTCGCTTTGCGTTTTGAGCAGTGTGCTGAGCGTATGTTGCAAAGCGGCGGGGTCGCTGGTGAGATCGGCAATGCCAAGGCCCATGAGTGCCGCCGCAAAGTCGAGCGTTTCTGCGATGCCTGGCACTTTCTCCAGATCTTCTTCGCGCAGTTTTTGAACAAAACCCACGATTTGCGCCCCAAGATGCGCCTCAATTTCTGGGCAGCGCGCATTTAGAATTGCGAGTTCCGTTTGGCGGTCAGGATAATCGACGTAAGAGTACAAACACCTACGGCGCAGCGCATCAGACAAGTCGCGCGTACCGTTGGAGGTGAGGATAACAATGGGGTGAGTTGTCGCCTTAACTGTACCTAACTCAGGGATTGTCACCTGAAATTCCGACAGGATTTCGAGTAGATAGGCTTCAAATTCTTCGTCAGCGCGGTCAATCTCATCGATCAACAACACAGGCGCCACATTTTGAGTGATTGCCGCAAGCAAGGGCCGCTCTAGCAGGAAATCACGTGAGAAAATACGCGCTTCCACGGCGGCACCGGTTTCACCATCTTCGGCGGCGGCACGAATGGTCAAAAGCTGGCGTTGGTAGTTCCATTCATAAATCGCTTGCGCGGCATCCAAACCTTCATAGCATTGCAGGCGGATCAGCTTTGTGTCCCGCAGCGCAGAAAGGCTGCTGGCGATCTGAGTTTTGCCGACGCCTGCCGCTCCTTCAAGCAACAAAGGGCGTCCCAAGGTAAGAGACAGATGCAAAGCCACCGATAAGTCGTCGGATGCAACATATCCATCTGCGGCGAGCGCAGTTTGTAGAGTAGTCCAAGTCATTGGTGTGTTCCCAGCTGACAGGCACCCTTGATGAAAAGGTGCCCGCAGTTTCGCTTTAGTCGTGCAAACCGAGTTTCTGTGCGGTCTGCCAAATACGCCAATGATCGTGTGGCATATTGGTATGCGTGTTCCCAAATGGCCGGAACGCATCCTGCACAGCATTTGAGAAACATGGCACACCGCCCACGTGCGGGCTTTCGCCGACACCTTTAGCACCGATCGGGTGGTGTGGAGATGGGGTGACGGTATAGTCGGTCTCGTAGTTAGGGACCTCCCACGCGGTTGGAAGGAAGAAGTCCATCAGCGTGCCCGTCTTACAGTTGCCCATGTCATCATAGGCAATTTCCTGCCCCAATGCGACGGCGAGCGCCTCTGTCAAACCACCATGCACCTGACCTTCGATGATCATCGGGTTGATCCGTGTGCCGCAGTCATCCAAAGCATAGAAGCGGCGGATTTCTGGAACACCTGTATCAACGTCAATATCCATAACACAGATATACGCACCAAACGGATAGGTCATGTTGGGCGGATCGTAATAACTTACCGCTTCAAGACCCGGCTCAAGACCCGGGATTGGTTGATTGTAGGACGCATAGGCGATTTCTTTCATCGTCTTGAACTTTTCAGGCGCACCTTTGACCACAAAGCGATCTACATCGAATTCCACATCATTGTCGTGGACCTCAAGCAGGTAGGCCGCAATCATCTGTGCCTTGGCACGAATTTTTCGCCCTACCATCGCCGCGGCAGCCCCCGCAACAGGCGTAGACCGTGATCCATATGTACCCAGACCGTAAGGTGCTGTGTCGGTGTCACCTTCTTCAATCGTGATGCTGTCAGCAGACAGGCCGATTTCCGTGGCAAGGATTTGCGCGAATGTGGTCGCGTGCCCTTGACCTTGGGAAATTGTGCCAAGCCGTGCAATCGCAGACCCTGTCGGGTGGATACGAATTTCACAGCTATCAAACATGCCCATCCCAAGGATGTCGCAGTTTTTCACAGGACCTGCGCCAACGATCTCGGTAAAGAAAGATAAACCGATGCCCATCAACTTGCGGGTTTTGCCAGCTTTGAAGTCTTCGACACGCTGCGCCTGTTCGGCGCGCAATCCGTCATAGTCAACAGTTTTCAACGCCTTATCCCAAGCCGTGTGGTAATCGCCGCTGTCATATTCCCAGCCAAGCGCAGCCTGATACGGGAATTGTTCTTTTTTGATAAAGTTGATCCGGCGCAGTTCTGCCGCGTCCATGTTCAACTTGATCGCCAGAACTTCAATCATGCGTTCAATGAAATAAACGGCCTCGGTCACACGGAACGAACAACGATAAGAAACGCCGCCCGGTGCTTTATTCGTGTAGACGCCATCAACCTCAAGGTGGGCCGTTGGGATGTCATAAGACCCTGTGCAGATGTTCATGAAACCCGCTGGGAACTTGGTTGGATCCGCGCAAGCGTCGAAACCACCGTGATCAGCCGTCACATGGCAGTGCAAGCCCGTGATTTTACCCTCTGGCGTGGCAGCGATCTTGCCAGTCATCCAATAATCCCGTGCAAATGCGGTGGTCATCAGATTGTCCATGCGATCTTCGATCCACTTGACGGGCTTGCCTGTCACGATAGAGGCCACAACGGAACACACATAGCCGGGGTACGCCCCAACCTTGTTGCCAAACCCACCACCAATATCAGGCGAAATGACGCGGATGTTGTGTTCTTCAATACCAGAGATCAGCGATACAATAGTACGGATCGCGTGTGGTGCTTGGAATGTGCCCCACAACGTCAGCTTGCCGTTCACCTTGTCCATAGAGGCCACGCAGCCGCATGTTTCCAATGGGCATGGGTGCGTGCGGTGGTAGTACATGGATTCTTCAGCAACGATTTCGGCGTTTTCGATGACTTCCCGTGTTGGTTCTTTGTCGCCTGCTTCCCATGTAAAGATGTGGTTATGATGCTTGCGCGGACCATGCGCCCCATCTGGGATAGAGCCGTCTTCGGCCACCAGATCTTCGCGCAAGATCACATCAGATTGCAGCGACTTGAATGGATCCACAATAACGGGAAGTTCTTCATAGTCGACTTCGACCAGTTCAATCCCGTCCGCGGCTGCATAGCGGTCTTCGGCAACTACGTATGCAACCTCTTGACCTTGGAACAGCACTTTACCATCGGCCAAAACCATCTGTTTGTCGCCCGCTAGTGTTGGCATCCAATGTAGACCCAATGGCTCCAGATCAGCGGCGGTCAGGACCGCAAGCACACCCGGTAAGGCCAAAGCCGCTTCTGTATTGATGCTCTTGATCCGCGCATGCGCATAGGGAGACCGCACGAAATCGCCAAACAGCATCCCGTCCAGTTTTACGTCATCAACGTAGTTGCCTTTGCCTTGTGTGAACCGTGCATCTTCGACCCGCTTGCGCGAACAGCCCATGCCCTTAAGATTATCGACCCGTTCTTCACGGCTAATTTCGTCTTTCATTCTGCTGCCTCCTTGGCCGCATTCATCTCGGTGCCCGCAGCCTGAATGGATTTCACAATGTTCTGGTAGCCTGTGCAGCGGCAGATGTTGCCAGCCATGCCAAACCGAATTTCTTCTTCGGTTGGGGTCGGGTTTTCTTCCAGCAGTTTCTTGGCGCGCGTGATCATACCCGGCGTGCAATACCCGCACTGAAGCCCGTGGTGTTCCTTGAACGCCTCTTGCAACGGATGTAGATCATCGGGGCCGCCGATGCCTTCGATTGTGGTGATCTCTGTGCCTTCGGCCTGAACCGCGAACATCGTACAGGATTTCACTGATTTACCATCAATCGTCACCGTGCAAGCACCACAATGAGATGTTTCACATCCGATGTGGGGGCCTGTGATGTTTAACCGCTCGCGCAGTGTGTAGATCAGTAATTCGCGTGGCTCTGCGAGGAATTCCTCGGTCTTGCCATTCACGTTGAGTGTGACGTGTTTTTTGTTAGACATGATTTCCTCCTCCCTTAAGCCCGCGACCAAGCGCGTTCGATGGCGCGGCGCAAAATGACGCCAGCAACGTGGTTCTTGAATGCGATTGGACCGCGATTGTCTTCCGTCGGGTCAATGTCGCCCAGCATTGCAGTTATCGCGGCTTTAAGCGCCGCATCATCGACACTTGTGCCAACCAAGGCAGCACCTGCAGCTTCGGAAAAAACCGGTGTATCGCTGAGGTTGGTCATCGCGATCGCCACACTCGTGCAAGTGTCGCCGTCTTTTGTAATTTGCACAGCAGCCGCAGCTGTCGCGTAATCACCAATTTTGCGTTTTTGTTTTTCATAGGCATATCCGCCCGTCGGCAGCGGCATAGTAATACCTGTCAGCACTTCTTCATCTTCACGTGCGGTCATATAGGCCGCCTCGTAAAATTCGCGTGCTGGCACATCGCGTTCACCATCTGCGCCGATCAGGTGAAACACAGCATCAAGGCACTGCATCAGGCCCGGCATGTCATTGCCCGGATCACCATTGGCGACATTGCCGCCGACAGTGCCCATGTAGCGCACTTGCGGATCGGCGATCTGCAAAGCAGCTTCGCGCAAAATCGGTGCCGCTGCAGTCAAAGTTTCATTGTCGATAATATCGGCCTGCGTAACCATCGCGCCGATGCGGATACTATCCGATCCGACATCAATACCGGACATGCCGCTAACATCTTGCAGGTCGATCAGATGGGGTACATCTGCCATGCGCAGTTTCATCATAGGGATCAGGCTGTGACCGCCTGCCATGACGCGCGCATCATCCCCGTGTTCACCTAAAATGGCCAGAACCCCATCCATATCTTGTGGTCTATAGTATTCAAATGCCGCTGGAATCATTGGCTCTCCTCCCTTGGAACAAATGGTCTTGCTGAGGGAGACCTGCATGCAAACGTATGCTAAGGCATCAAAAAAGGCATGAAAAACAATGGAATTACACGAAATGCGCCTTAGTCTGCACGAACTGCGCCACGTGACACCAAAAGCGCATCCTGGATTTCTTTAAGCTTAGAGCGGCTCACTGGAACCGACGGCACATCGCCAATGTCGAAGATGCATCGACCTTTGTCTTTATCCCGCTCAAATCGCGCAACGTTGCTCGGATTGATGAGATAGCTGCGATGCGTCTGAAGAAAGCCTTCGGGGAGCAACTTTTTCGTAGCTTCGGTGATAGGCCAGACACAGAACAGCCGATCATCACGTGTGTAAATTTGCGTATAGCGCCCGTCTGCGCGCAATAACATCACTTCACTGGGCGAGACGAAAACCTTACCGCCGTCGCGTTCGCATGGTATTTTCAAGCCTGTTATCGATAATGCTTGGAGCTGCTCAACACGGGCATCAGCTTCTGAAGGCTGAGGCATGCCCTCTGTGGCCGAAGGAACGAGATAGGTGATCCCAACCCACAAAAAGGTGCCGAAAATTAAGAAACTGGAAAGGATAACACCAAGCGCCAGCACTTCGTTACTCATGCGCGGGCCGAACTCAGCACTCTGGGGGGCTGCTAAAAAATTTGTGCTCGCCATCGCGAAAAAATGGACTGAGCAAACTGCCACACCAAAGCAAATCGTCCCGAGAAAAATATTCTTATTCGTCCGATGGTAGTACGTCATCCAGAACGCTATGATACATAAAAGGATGGCAATCGTTGACGAGGTAATAATACCGAGTGGTGTATAGATTGCGCGGCAAAGTTCCAGCCCCGCCATGCCAATGTAATGCATGACAAGAATTCCTATTCCCACAAGCGCCCCAGCAGCCGAAATCACGACAGGCGTCCGCTTGGTAAAATGCAGCAGTATCAGCGCCGCCCCTACAATCAGGATTGCCGTCAACGCGGATATAAGGGTGATGGCGGCATCATAGAAGAACAAGACTGGCAGCTGAAGGCCAAGCATTGCAACGAAATGCATCGACCAAATACCACCACCGAGCGCAACGGAAGCAAGCGCAATTGACAACGTTTTTTGCGCAACCGTTTTATCAGATAAGTTCCGTGTCAGAGACAGCCCCGTGAAGCCCGCAATCAAAGCCACAAGACACGACATGATGACTAGAAAATTGTTATGATCTGACTCGAGAAATTCCATAACGGCTAAACTGGACGAAAAGTGGATTGTTGGCAAATGCGTGCTTCGCATTCTTGTCGTTCAACCAATACGACGGTTTGCTCCCCATTCATCTGGCAATATCCAGAGAAGCTATCTATTGCTGACCTTAAGTTTACCAGAAATGGATCCATGAGAGGGACGAACAAAACCAAGGTCCGCGATTTGATCCTTGAGCGTGTCGTTTCTCTTGCGGTTTGCATGAATGACCGGTTTTCTTACTGCTTTGCGACAACAGCTTTCTCGCTCGTGCAGCATTTCTGCCGCAGCGAAGGCATGCAGCGAGAAAATTGAATTCACAGTGAGGGCTCTAATTGGTTAGCGGTGGCAGAGTAGCATTTACCTACTGGTCCGAAATGGCATAGGTGTTCACGTCCCGAAGCCGACATTGGCACCAAACCCGCCTAACCGCAGCGATCAGCCCTAAAGCGGACATTTCACAAATCGCCGCGAAGAGGCTCTTAGGAAATGTCCCGTGAACTCTATTTCGGTGTTTGGGGTGCCATGGGGAATATGGGGAATATGGGGAATATGGTAGCGTAATACGCTAACGATCTTCATGTTTTCGGAAAAATTGATCGTTGCTACCATCCCTAGAGTTTCAAATGGCACGATTCGCAAATTTCCAATGCGCCAGCGCGCTGATTTGACGAAGGGCTCTTTTGACACCTTTGCGCCGAAGTTCATCAGTGCTCGGTCCAACAGAATGTTTCGCAAAACGGACCTCAGATCAAAGTCTTATCGCTCAAAGACTGCTCGAACGGCTTATAGCAAACCGACAAGTTTTTTCAAGAATAAGCTGCATAAACAATAAATTCTACTTCGTACTTTGTACTTTGGCTGCGCGAGCTTTGCTTCACCGCAAGCGCGTGCAGGTGCATAACCACTCGGAACCCATTCGTTCCAAACTTCATTTAGACCATCGAAATCTTTCATATCAGCTAGCCAAATCGTAACGCGCAGCAAGTTTTCGCGTTAGGATCCAGCTTTCAGCAAAAGCGCGTCTACATTGGTAAGGCATGTGCGTACTTGGTCTTGGATGGTCTCACCTTCAGCAACTTGTCCGGTGAGATAAGCCACCCCGTTGTGCTTCACGATTTTGGAAGAGCGTTCACCGGTTTCAATGCGTTCGATCATGTTTAATCCTTACTTGGGTTTCTTATCAGCTGAAAGGTTCAACGACGCTGGCTTATGGACATGACATCAAAATCAAGGCAAACATAATTTTATTAACTCTAATTCAGGGAAACTGAAGTTGGTTATCAAAATCGAAATGCTGCGTTGTTTTACCACTGTCGCGCAACACGGCAGCCTCTCCGACGCAGCCGATGCGCTTGGGCGCACACCATCGGCAGTTTCAATGATGCTCAAGCAATTTGAAGATCATGTTGGGTCTCAGCTATTTGAGACCGCGCGCAAGTCACGCCTGACGCCTATTGGTGACCTCATTTACGAGGAAGCTCGCCGTGAGGTGGCGCACTTTGAAAACACTATTTCAGTCATCCAAGGCCTGTCTAAATCGGAATTGGGTTATTTGCGACTTGCCGTTACGCCATCGGTTGCGACTGCAATTATGCCATCTGTAATTTATCGGTTTTGCCAGAAATATCCAGAGGTTCAGATAGATATTCGCGACATGGATTCAGCCGCGATTGCGCGTGATCTTGAACACGAACGCGCTGATATTGGCATTGGCACCTTGCCAAAAATCGAGGGGATGAACCGAGTTGAATTGTTCAGCGATCCCTTTGGTGTTGTTTGCCGCAAAGATCATTCTTTGGCAAAAAACTGGGATCAACTTTCGTGGCAAGACATGCATGAACATGTCCTTATCGCAAACGGATTATGTGATCTTATCACTGATCCTGATTTTAAACCTATCCTTGAGCGCTCTCGTCTAATGGTGCCAAACACCGCGTCGTTGATGGGCCTTGTTCGCGAGGGTGTGGGGATCACTGTATTGCCGCACTTGGCAGTAACGGGTCCACAAGAGAACATCGCCTTTTTGCCCTTGAGAAATGCCACAGCCCGCCGGACTGTTCATCTGGTGTCCCAACCACAGAGCATCCTGATGCCAGCCGCACGAGAGTTCTTAAAACTGATCACTTTTATGATGCGTGAGGGAGTTTTGGGTATCAAAACCTAAATTCAGAATATCTGAAGTAAATTACAAATAATTCGGAATGCTTGAACTCCTGATGTGAAGTATCTTTAGTGAGCACGCGTACCAGCGCTGCGTAGCCAAAGGGACAAACCATGCAAGACTCTAACCTAAACTACATCGCGGGTGATTGGGTCGCTGGCGGTTCTGTGATCGAAAACAGAAACCCCTCTGATCTAAGCGATTTGATCGGCATGTACGCGCAGGCAACGCCGGATCAACTGGACGCGACACTCGATCAAGCGCGACGTGCACAGGTCGAATGGGAAGCTTACGGAATCGAACGCAAGTACAACGTCTTGATGGCGATCGGCACAGAGATGATGGCGCGCGCTGAAGAGCTGGGCACATTGTTGGCACGTGAAGAAGGCAAGCCCTTGGCCGAGGGCAAAGGCGAAGTTTACCGCGCTGGCCAGTTCTTCACCTATTACGCCGCCGAAACCTTGCGCCAAATGGGCGACACTGCGGATTCCGTCCGCGATGGTATTGAAATCGATGTGCGCCGCGAAGCCGTTGGCGTGGTCGCAATCATCTCCCCTTGGAACTTTCCGGCAGCAACCGCCTCCTGGAAGATCGCGCCGGCACTGTGCTACGGCAACGCGGTTGTGTGGAAGCCCGCGAATATGACGCCTGCCTCTGCGGTGGCGTTGGTCGAAATCATCGCGCGTCAGGATATCCCAAAAGGACTAGTGTCCCTGGTCATGGGCGCAGGTTCGTCTATCGGCCAGCGTCTTGTCGAAAGCCCCAAAGTGGACGCGATCAGTTTTACAGGGTCGGTTCCAGTGGGCAAAGCAATCGCAGCGGCAGCTATCCAAAACCTGACACGGGTTCAAATGGAAATGGGCTCAAAGAACGCTTTGGCCGTGATGGACGACGCCGATATCGATCTTGCGGTTTCATTGGCACTTGGTGGTGCGTTTGGTGGATCGGGCCAGAAATGTACTGCATCTTCGCGCCTCGTTGTGCATCAAAACGTACATGATCAATTCGTTGAAAAGCTTGTTGTTGGGGCCAAGGCCATGAAGGTCGGCCATGCGCTTGAAGCAGGCACTCAATTAGGACCTGTCGTGTCTGAACAGCAGTTGAAAGAAAATTTTGCTTATGTCGATCTCGCGGCATCTGAAGGCGCGGAATTGCTATGCGGTGGTCAGCGTTTGGAGATGCCGACGGAGGGATATTACATGTCCCCCGGTGTGTTTGTTAACACCAACAATGACATGCGCATCAATCGCGAAGAAATGTTTGCGCCGCTTGCCTGTGTGATCCCCGTGGCAAGCTATGACGAAGCCTTGCACGTGGTAAACGAAACCAACTTTGGCCTGACAGCGGGCATCGTGACGAGCAATCTAGCGCGCGCCACGCATTTCCGCCGCAACGCGAAAGCAGGCTGTGTGATGGTTAATCTTCCGACTGCGGGTACGGATTATCACGTGCCATTTGGTGGGCGCGGCGACAGCTCTTATGGACCGCGTGAGCAGGGCAAGACTGCTGCTGAGTTCTACACGATCGTGAAGACCTCCTATATTTCATCTGGCACCCCCCTGTAATGCGGATCGATAATCTTCAATACGCAAATTGGTCGGAGAAGATATTCCGTCAGATGCGCGAAGGCGGCGTGGATGCAGTTCACGTCACCATCGCCTATCACGAGAACTTTCGTGAGACAGTGCTGAATTTTGAGCAATGGAACCGCTGGTTTGAGCAATTTCCAGATTTGATCATGAAAGGCCTTTGGGCCAGTGACGTTGAGCGCGCCAAAGAAACAAATCGCACGGCAATCTTTTTTGGCTTCCAAAACCCGAGCCCGATAGAAGATGACATCGGGCTGGTTGAAATCGTGCACACACTTGGCGCGCGGTTCATGCAATTGACTTATAACAACCAGTCCTTGCTTGCGACAGGGTGCTACGAGGCCGAAGACACCGGCATTACCCGAATGGGCAAACAGGTCATCAAAGAGATGAACCGCGTGGGTTTGGTCGTGGACATGTCGCATTCTGCGGATCGCTCAACCATCGAGGCGGCAGACTTGTCTGAGCGACCTATCGCAATCACCCATGCCAATCCGTATGAGTGGTCACCCGCGCTTCGCAACAAAAAAGATGATGTCATTCGCGCGGTAACAGAAAACGGTGGGATGCTCGGGTTTTCAGTCTATCCGCATCACTTAAAAGACAAGTCCGACTGCACGCTGCAAAGCTTTTGCGAGATGATCGCACGTACCGCTGAAAAATTCGGGGCAGAAAATCTTGGGATAGGCACCGATCTTTGTCAGGACCAGCCCGATAGCGTGGTGGAATGGATGCGCGTCGGTCGTTGGAGCAAAGAGATCGACTTTGGCGAAGGCTCTGCTGCCGCCCCTGGATTTCCGCCCATGCCCAACTGGTTCAACGACAACCGTGATTTCGGGAACATCGAAAGCGGGCTGCTGGACGTAGGCCTGAACCAGCACGAGGTTGCAGGCATCATGGGCTATAACTGGCATCGTTTTTACGCCGACAATTTCACTCCGGCTGTGTGAGAATGTAAATGAAAGTTACTCAAACAAATACATCAACCCATGCTCAAATGCGCGCGCCGGAAACGGTGATGCGACTTGCGCAGTTAGGATCGTTTCATCAGTCCCGTTTGTCGTTCATGCGGACTCTAACACGCCGCATGACGCAAGAAAACTGGACCTTTTCGCGCCCAATCTTTGAGATCAACGATCAAGGCGTCGGCCACGCGGTGTATTGTGCACATACGCCAAACCGGACTTACTCATTGATCGCCTTCGCCCATGATCTTCCTGCTGAAAAGCGGTCTGATCGGGTCATCGCACAGGCTTGGGACAGTACGTTCACATTATTTGATGGCATACCGACACGGGACGATATCATTCGGCTTCAACAAAATGTTCCTTTGCAAGAAGCGGGGCGCGTGACGCAATCCGAGCTCTCTGTGTCGCGCGCAAATCGATCTGTGCGGTTGTGGGAACATGTGGTGGCGCGCCTTGCTGCAGGCCAACAACCGGACTTAGCCGAAGTTGAAAGTGTCGGGTACCTAATGCGCACGACAGCTGTTTACGGTTCGGGAAAGTTGGGGGCGGCTGATCGCGAATGTTTGGCAATGCGTCCCGAATGCGCAGCGCCTTTTCAGATCGAAATGCTCTCGGTTTTTCTAACGCGATCTTATGTGCGTGATCTTGCGCAGCACATGGCCAATCTGCGCGGCGGCGAAAAGGCGGTGACCCTCGATCCCGAAATAGCGCGCAGCATGGGGATTGGGAATTCCACAGGTCTCGGCATGGCGCCGTTTTTGGTGAACCATCCTATTTTGTTGAACAACTGGATCGCCGCACGCGAAGAGGCAATTGCGCGGGTTCGAAACCTGCCTACGGCCTCTGCTGACGAGGTCGAGACATTTCAGAACCTCTTTGCGCGCTCCGTTTTATCTGCGAATATCTGGCACTCTGCGCATCCAATTCAAATAGAAAAACTCACGACATTGCGCAAGGATTTGCAAAGCCTCGCGATGCATATAGAGGCCGCAAATCTCATGACAGATAGGCCTTGGGATCGCCTGTTTATCTGGGCTGACGCCCATCTGGGACCCGACGCCGTCGAGTGTTTGGCGTCGTTGATGTTAGAGCCTTATGGCACATTGGTGGACCCACTTGCGGATCAAATGTCCGATAATGATGCGGCTTCTTTTCGGATCAATGGTGCGATGACAGTTGAAGCCCTGAACGTAATTTTAACCGACAATTACGCTTGGGCGATGGACATCGACTGGACGGCAAAAGCGGCAAGTGCGCGTGCGTGGTACGTGTCTGAAGAAAAATTAGAGCCGCGCCTAGGCGAGCGGTTTGAAGAACCTATCGCTGAATTTGAACAACCCCTTGCACCGGGACGGGACGCTGCAGCGCTTTATGAAGCGCTGAAAGAATGGACACCTAATGTGCCTATCGCGAGCTTCCTTCTCGCGCATCCAGAGCACCGCCATACTGTCAGGCGCGCCCAGATTGTAGACCAAGCCCCTTTTGCAGAAATCCGCG
>ERZ1048872.1797-NODE-1797-length-16887-cov-5.191362_pt1 | contig 16887 bp, 21 predicted proteins | sample MGYA00383100_ERZ1048872 | MGnify/ENA primary metagenome ERZ1048872 (study PRJEB29581, sample SAMEA5548370) | metagenome | biome: marine; feature: coastal; material: water | depth 50 m | study: Short-term variability in the microbial, nano- and picoplankton... | reverse complement strand
GTTATTGAGCGGGAGGCAACACGGGATCACTCAGAACGCATGTTGCGTGGTTTTGGCGCTGATTTGTCGGTTGAAAAAACGGATGAAGGCAATGTGATTACTTTGATGGGGCAACCGGAGTTAAAGGCAAAAAACATCGTTGTGCCGCGCGATCCTTCTTCGGCTGCGTTTCCAGTTTGCGCCGCATTGATTGTTGAAGGTTCTGATGTGTTGGTGCCTAATATTGGCCTTAACCCAACGCGCGCCGGTTTGTTTTATACTTTGCAGGAAATGGGCGCTGATCTGACGTTTGAGAACCCACGCGAAGAGGGTGGTGAGCCTGTTGCCGATCTGCGTGCAAAATTTTCGCCCAGCATGAAGGGCATTGTTGTGCCTGCTGAACGCGCGGCGAGCATGATTGATGAATATCCAATCCTGTCAATTGTCGCATCTTTTGCCGAAGGCGTAACCGAAATGCCGGGCGTCAAAGAGTTGCGCGTGAAAGAAAGTGATCGCATCGATGCGATGGCTAAGGGTTTGCGCGCCAGTGGTGTTAATGTTGCTGAGGGCGATGATTGGTGGTCGATAACCGGTCTTGGGGCTGGGGGTGTCAAAGGCGGCATTACCGCCGCAAGTGAATTGGATCACCGGATTGCAATGTCTTACATGTGTTTGGGCATGGCGACGCAGCAACCAATTACGATTGATGACGGCGGGCCTATCGCGACTTCATTTCCGATTTTCCTGACGTTAATGGCTGAACTTGGTGCCAATATCGAACCGACTTAGGGGACAAACATGGCGAAGCATTCAGGCAGTTGCCTTTGTGGTGCAGTGACTTATGAAACGGTTGGCCAACTGCGCCCTGTCGTTGCATGCCATTGTAAACAATGCCGTAAATCAACGGGTCATTATGTTTCAGCGACTTCGGCGCGACGCAATGCGATTTCGATCACTGGAAATGTAACGTGGTTTCAATCCAGCGATACGGCGCGCCGTGGGTTTTGCAGCACGTGTGGGTCAAATCTGTTTTGGGACGGCGCAGGTGATAATCTGTCGATCATGGCAGGCACAATTGATGGTGACACCGGTCTGAAAACAGTGGGCCACATTTTTTGTGCCGACAAAGGTGACTATTACGAGATTGATGCGAAATCTGTGCAGGCCGAGGGATTTGATCCGAACCTTACAACGATGGTGACCGAGTGAGTTTTACGATTGCCATCGATGGCCCAGCGGCGGCTGGGAAAGGTACTATTTCAAAGGCCGTTGCCGCTGAATTTGGGTTTGCACATTTGGACACGGGTCTTTTGTATCGTGCGGTTGGGGCCAAAGTGCTGGCTGGAACCGAAGCGGTTCAAGCCGCGCAGAACTTGCAATCTGAAGATTTTGGCAATGCCGATTTGCGTACAACCAAAGTTGCCGAAGCGGCCAGTAAAGTTGCCGCCATACCTGCCGTAAGATCGGCTTTGTTGGATTTTCAAATTGAATTTGCAGCGCGTGATGGTGGTGCCGTTTTAGATGGCCGCGATATTGGGACGGTAATCTGCCCGAATGCTGATGTGAAATTGTTTGTGACCGCCAGTGCCGAAGTACGTGCGGACCGCCGTTTCAAAGAATTGTCCGCCAAAGGGGATCAGACCGATTTTCAAAAGGTTCTGGCGGCGGTGATTGCAAGGGATGAACGCGATGCAGCGCGGGACGTGGCACCCATGGTTGCGGCGGCGGATGCGATCACGTTGGATACTTCAGACATGTCTATCGAAGATGCTGTGGCGCAAGCCATTTCAGCGATCCGCGCGAAATACATTCCTTCATAATACGCATTCGCGACGGCGGCTTTGTCGGTTTTGGTCGGGCAATCAAATGAGTTTTCTTTCAATGTGAATTGAAACCATTTTTACAGGGTTTAAAGAAAATGACGCGCCAGTTGTCCTTTGTCGACATTATCATGGGCCTATCGGTTGCCTTGCTTTGGGGGATGGGCCTGGTTTTTGCCAAAGCGGCCCTTGAACACTTCCCGCCCGTTTTATTGATGACCTGTAGGTTCATAGTGACGGCGGGTGTCTTGGTTTGGTTCGTGCGACCGCCATGGGGGCAAATGCGTGCATTGTTTTTGATCGCGCTGATTTCAGCGGCGTTGCAATACAGCCTGACGTTTACCGGTCTAAAAGGGTTGGATGCGTCGATTACCGCCTTGGTCGTGCAACTAGAAGTGCCATTTTTGGTGATCATTGGCGTCGTCGCTTTGGGTGAGGTGGCGGGCGTTCGAAAATGGATCGGAATCGCCATGGCTTTCATCGGTGTTGCGTTGATTTCAGGCGAGCCGAAAGTCGCGAGTGCTTGGTTATCCGTTTTGTTGGTGATTGGTGGTGCCTTTACGTGGGCTGTGGGGCAAGGAATGACCCGCGCTCTGAAAGACATTAGAGGTTTGACCGTGACTGCATGGGTGGCTGTCTTTGCAGTGCCTCAACTGGCCGTTGTTTCGCTGATTTTTGAAGAAAACCACATCGAGGCTATTCGTACGGCGCAACCCGTCGTTTGGGGGGCCGTGCTTTATATGGGGTTGATAATGACGGCCCTTGGCTACGGTATGTGGTACACTTTGGTGCGCAAACACCCCATTAGCCTCATAGCACCATTCTTGTTAATGCTTCCGGTATTTGCTGTGCTTGGCGGTGTATTCTTTTTGGGCGAAGAACTTGGCATCCGAGCGATTCTTGGTGGAGCGATTGTTATTGCAGGCGTGGCCTTTATTCTGGTGGAAAGACCAAAACCAGAAACGTCTTTGCCGGTTTGAATTCAACGCCTTTTCGCACCATTTTTGAAGGTGTGCAAAAAGCAGCAAACGCTTGCTCTTTCACTGATTCTGAACTATACGCGCGAGCAATCGCACAAAGCGGCGGTGGGCAATCCACCAAAGGGCAAGGCAGGGCTGGAACATTCCGGCCCTTTGTTTGTTTGAGCCAACCCCTTCGCAAGGGCGATTGTAATGAAACCAAAGACCGGCGGAACCAACCGTTAGGCCAGTAAAACGACGATAAAAGGAAAGAACTTATATGTGCTCTAAAGCAACAATGGACGAATTCGAAGCCCTTCTGAACGAAAGCTTCGAAATTGACACACCCGACGAAGGGTCTGTCGTTAAAGGCAAAGTCATCGCAATCGAAGCGGGCCAAGCCATCATCGACGTCGGCTACAAAATGGAAGGCCGCGTTGACATTAAAGAATTTGCAAACCCAGGTGAAGCCCCTGAAATCGCTGTTGGCGACGAAGTAGAGGTTTTCCTTGACCGCGTTGAAAACGCACGCGGCGAAGCATCTATCTCACGCGACAAAGCGCGTCGTGAAGAAGCTTGGGACAAACTGGAAAAAGCCTTCGAAAAAGAAGAGCGCGTCGATGGCGCAATCTTTGGTCGCGTCAAAGGTGGCTTTACTGTTGATCTGGGCGGCGCAGTTGCGTTCTTGCCAGGTTCACAAGTTGACGTACGCCCTGTGCGTGACGCGGGCCCATTGATGGGTCTTAAGCAGCCTTTCCAAGTTTTGAAAATGGACCGTCGTCGTGGCAACATCGTTGTTTCTCGTCGTGCTATCCTTGAAGAATCACGTGCTGAACAGCGTGCAGAAGTTATCGGCAAATTGGCCGAAGGCGATGCGGTTGACGGCGTGGTTAAAAACATCACTGAATACGGTGCCTTTGTTGATCTTGGCGGCGTAGACGGCTTGTTGCACGTGACTGACATGGCATGGCGTCGTGTGAACCACCCGAATGAAATCTTGAACATTGGCGAAACAGTCAAAGTACAAGTGATCAAAATCAACAAAGAAACCCACCGTATCAGCCTTGGCATGAAGCAACTTCAAGACGACCCATGGTCAATCGTTGAAGAGCGCTTCCCGCTGGAATCTGTACATCAGGGTCGCGTCACCAACATCACCGATTACGGTGCATTTGTTGAACTAGAAGCTGGCGTTGAAGGTTTGGTTCACGTTTCTGAAATGTCTTGGACTAAGAAGAACGTACACCCAGGTAAAATCGTTTCTACTTCGCAAGAAGTCGAAGTTATGGTTCTGGAAATCGACACTGTTAAGCGTCGCGTATCTTTGGGTCTTAAACAGACACAGCGTAACCCATGGGAAGTGTTCGCCGAGAACAACCCAGTGGGCAAGCAAGTTGAAGGTGAAGTTAAGAACATCACTGAATTCGGTCTGTTCATTGGCTTGGACAACGACATCGACGGTATGGTTCACCTGTCAGATTTGACATGGGAAGGCCGTGGCGAAGACGTGATTGGCGACTACCGCAAAGGCGACATGGTTCAGGCCGTTGTCACTGAAGTAGACGTTGAAAAAGAGCGTATTTCTTTGTCAGTTAAAGCGTTGGACAACAGCTTTGACGGTGCAGTTGAGGGCGTTAAGCGCGGCTCAATCATCACTGTTGAAGTAACGTCAATCGAAGAAGGCGGCGTTGAAGTGGTATATGAAGGTGCAAAATCCTTTATCCGCCGTTCAGACCTTGCCCGTGATCGTGGCGATCAACGTCCAGAGCGTTTCAACGTTGGCGACAAAGTCGACGTTCGCGTAACCAACGTAGATGCAAAAACACGTCGCTTGGGTCTATCGATCAAAGCACGCGAAATTGCAGAAGAAAAAGAAGCAGTACAACAGTACGGCTCTTCAGACTCTGGTGCGTCATTGGGCGACATTCTGGGTGCGGCGCTTAAGGGCGACGAATAATCCAGTTCCGGATATAATTTAGGAAAGGCCCCGCAGGAAACTGCGGGGCCTTTTTTGTTTGATTGGCTGCTTGGAGCTCAAGCCTACAGGGAATTCACTCGGCCCCAATGTCTACTTTTGAGCATTTGATGGGATGGTGTTCTATATGAAGGGGATAAATAGCCAGATTTGAGCACAAATTCATGCAATGGATACTTCAGGATTTTGAAGACACTCGGAAGATGGCTGAAGCACTTGATCTGCTCAAAATTCCTTACACTTGGCACAAAGTCGTTCCGTTCGTTGGCGAGCTGACGCCAACTCCGATTATCGATGATCCGAACGCCGTTGTGATGTTCGGTTCTTATACCCTGTGGCGATACGCAAAGGCCAACGACCTTAAGCCGGGCGTCTTCAAGATAAGACCCTTTGTCCATGAAACATCTTGGCACCCGTTTTTGCTAAATGGCGCGGATGCTCTTTTCCTAACCCTACGAGATGTTCCGGATGGATTACCCGATGATGGAAAAGACTGGTTTCTGCGCCCAGTTGAAGACAGCAAAGAAGAGCCCGGAAACGTAAAGTCTACTGGTGAAATTATCGATTTGGCTAACAAGGTGCTTGCCCTTGAAGAGCACGAGATACCTAAAGGCTCGCTTCGTCACGACACAGAAATGATGTTCACGAAGCCCGTTCGCATTCTCAAAGAATGGCGACTATGGGTTGTCAGAGATGAGATTGTCACTTTCTCTCTCTACAAAGAGGGATCGCGCGTCATTTCTTGGCATGAAATTGACGAGGATGCCATGGATTTTGCCTTGGGGCTCGTGGATGCAAACCCAGAATACGCAGTGGCATATGTTATCGATATTTGTCGGACGGATGACGGACTGAAGATGCTAGAAACGAATTGCATCAATGCCGCCGGTTTCTATGAAGCCGATCTACAGGTGCTGGTATCGTCAATCGACGATTTTTCAGTTGGGCAGAATTAGAATAGCTGACATTCGCATATGCGCAGATTTGTGTCACTTCGTTCGCAGCGCAAACGTTTGGCTTCCACTCGAAATGATCAAAGCACGCGAAATTGTTGAAGAAAGCTGAGCAGTACAACAGCACGATTTTTCAGACGCTGGTGCACCCACGATGTCTAATGTTGCGAGTTACACGAATGGCGGATTTCATAGGTTGAACACTCTTTTTGTTGCTCGGCCTGCATGCTAGAGAATGACCAGATTTTTCAGGAACAAAATATTGAAACTTGAGCGTATCCCGGTCGCTTGGCCTAAGCCAAACTGCTCTGAGCTGAGTGAATATGACCTTTTTGAGTATTACGATGGCTATCTAGGATTACGACAACAGCTGCAAAAGCTCTATTTCCGTACAGAAGAAATTCCGGATATTGTTGTCGAGGCGGCTGCATTCCGGCTTGGGTGCATTGATTATGAGACGTGTATGTTTGGCTGGTGCCCTTGGGAAATTGATGATCCTGATCATTTTGCGCTGCTTCGTCGGTTTATTTAAAGGACGGGGCAGAACGATCTTGCCCAAGAGGTTTTGAACTTCGAGGAAAAACTATTACAGTTTGGCGTCGGAAATGTGCGCCTCTATTTCTCGAATAACGTTGGACAACTGTCACCGGCATTGAATAACGGTATAAACGACGTGGTGGTAAATGGCTTTGATCATTCCAAGTTTGGCGAAGACATCGGGCTTAAAACCGCTCTTATTGGTGCTGAACTAGTCGAGGATGGAAATGTTCTTCACCGCCATTATGACGTCGAAAGTTTGACGCGATCGCTACGCGCTCTTGTGAACAAGCTTCCAGACTATGAAAGCCGAATTCTGTACAAACCCACATTGAGTTGGGAGGAACCGTTTTTCGAACTCTTAACACAAGTTGGAGAACGATATTACACAAGCGAATGCGTGAAAATAGCGCGCGGCGAAGGGCATGTTTCACTTTATTTTGATGCCCATAAATATGAAAAACTCACGGTTTTTGAAGAGGCAAGTAAAGTCAGTTTGTTGACATCAACAGAACGTGAATGGTTGTGCTGTCAAATTGGTAACACTGTTTGGCCCGTCGAACCGACAACTGGTGAAAAACGAGCTTCTGCACCCGCGCCAACCGGACTAAATGGTTAGGGTCTGTCGGCGCCAACGGTCACTGATCCGCTCTTACCGAGATGGAATTTAACCCCAAGCCGTCATTCGCAGAACCCCAGCAAAACGTTGCTAAATCCTGCAAAGCCGAATTTTGAGGGCAGTATTAATTCCCGATACTCGCGGCAAAAAAAGAAGTAGTATGGCTGCCGCGCCCAAAACTCGTCCAAAATGAAGTCGTGTCCGTCAAAAAAGCAGACGGACGAATAAAGAAACGTAAATTCCTGTGTTTGTATTTTTAGGCTTGCAGATTTGATGACGGCACGTCTAATTTTATTGGTGAATTGATTGGAGATAGAAGCACGATGAAACCCATTAATTTATCTGAAAAATTGGCCATGTTCGCCACCCATTGGGATCCGCATGTCGTTGCTGATTATAATCAAAACGAGGTTATGGTTGTGAAATTTCAAGGCGAATTTCCGTTTCACAAGCACGAAAAAACTGACGATTTTTTCTATGTTCTTGAGGGTGAAATGTTCATGGATATCGAAGGCGAGGAACCTAAAGTCGTCAAAGCAGGTGAGTTGTTTGTCGTTCTTAAGGGTGTGGTTCATCGTCCCCGTGCCGAAGCAGAAGTAAAGGTTTTATTGATTGAACCAAAGGGCGAACCTAATTCGGGCGATGCTGACAGAGCGCCCGCCCCAAAGACACGTATTTAGAAAAAAACGCGCATATGTAATCTTGTGCCAAAAAGGAAGCTTTATGTCCGAAAAGCCCAAACAGAACCCGTTCACGGGTGACCAACTTCAAGGAACGCATTACCAAAAGGTGGATATGACAGGTGCGAATTTTGACGGCGTTAATCTTAGTGGTGCCAAATTTTATGCAGTTTTAACGGATGCAAAGTTTACGGACACCAATCTGCAAGGTGCTGATTTTGATGATGTGAACCTGTCAAATGCACGGCTTAACAACATCAATTTTTCCGGCACGCAGATTACCTATGCCAATCTTTCAAATCTAAAAATCAGTGGTGTCACATTGGAAGACGCCGAAATCAGCGATGCTAATTTAACAGGAATGCGGATCAACGGTGTTTTGGTGACTGATCTTTTTGCGGCGTATGACAAGTGAGCAAGGCATCCCATTTGAACCTGTCAAAGACTTAAGGCGAATTTTGCTATGACCATCCCAAATCTGAAACGTGTTTCAATCGGTTCTGAGTTAGAACTGCGGACATGGTTGAAAAATCACCCAGATTACGTTGGGCGTATTATGTGTGTGACGAAGGCAGATTCCAGACATTCAAAATACGTCAGTTCTGAAGAAATTCTGAGCATCATTGATGATTTTAGCTGGTTCGGTGAGCGAAGGTATACGCTTAATGGAAACCAAATTGGTCAAGTCATCCGAAGCCCATCGGAATGATCAAAATTTGGTACCAAAATTTGACGTGATTGTTGATGAATTTGCATTTCTCAAGGACATTTTGATGTTCAAAAACGATGCCGATTGCCGTCCAAAACGACAAAAATATGGGGCCATTTATTGACGAGGCAGTACATCCAACCGCGAATCGGGTAATCGTGGATTAACGGAAAATGTCCGAGATATGCGGATTTCGGCCCGCTTGAATGCAAAAACGAATAGAAAAGAGGCATTTAGGCCCCTGACACAGAAGATTTAAGCATCAACAGGTGGGATTTTTCTTTCTAAATTGCAATTTTCCAACCTATAGTGGTGGCCAGTTGTTAAGGCCCGCGATTGGATGGGCCATGCAGGGGGATAGAAATGATAAGGTCGGAACTGGTTCAAAAAATCGCCGATGACAATCCACAACTGTTTCAACGTGACGTTGAGCGGATTGTGAACACATTGTTTGAAGAAATTATCAATGCATTGGCTGACGGTGACCGTGTTGAATTGCGTGGCTTCGGCGCGTTTTCTGTTAAACAACGCGACGCACGTATAGGCCGTAATCCGCGCAGTGGTGAAAGCGTTGAAGTTGAGGCAAAGAACGTGCCTTTCTTTAAAACTGGGAAACTGTTACGCGATCGGTTGAACGGCAAAGCTTAAAACCTAGGAACAGATTATGCGTACGATCAAATGGATTCTCCTCGGTGCCATCGGGGTGGCACTTTTGGTATTAGCGCTTGCCAATGGCCAAAGCGTCACTGTTCAATTGTTACCCGCTGAAATCGATTTGTTTGCAAAGATGAACATGGCGATTGATTTGCCATTGTTTCTTGTCATTCTTTTGGCCGTCGCTGTGGGCATCATCATTGGGTTTATTTGGGAATGGCTGCGCGAACACAAACACCGTGCAGAAGCCGCCCGAAAAGGGCGTGAGGTTAACAAATTAGAACGCAAAGTTTCAGAATTGCGTCCAGACAACGGCGGCGAAAGCGACGATGTTTTAGCCCTTCTTGAGGATACCGGCACGCGTCGTTAGAAAGCTGCCTATGAACACCAGAACAAAAATTTGTGGGTTGAAAACCGAAAGTGACGTTGTCGCCGCGGCTGCGGCTGGTGCAGCCTACGTCGGTTTTGTATTTTTTGAAAAATCCCCACGTAATATTTCCTTTGAAGATGCTGCAGATTTGGCCCAGCTTGTGCCGCTTGGTATGGCTAAGGTTGCATTGACGGTAAATGCAGACAACGCCATGTTGGATGAATTAACGGCAAAGGTGCCGCTTGATATGCTTCAACTACACGGCAAGGAAAGACCCGAACGTGTGGCCGAAGTTAAAGCGCGATACGGGTTACCCGTGATGAAAGCAATTGGCGTGGCGGACGCAGCCGATATGGAACAAATCAGTCTTTACACCGGCATCGCTGATCAATTGTTAATTGATGCAAAGCCACCAAAAGGTTCTGTCCTGCCAGGCGGAAATGGCTTGGCCTTTGATTGGCGTTTGCTCGCTGGGCGCCGGTGGGCAACCCCTTGGATGTTGGCAGGTGGTTTGACGCCAGAAAATGTGGCACAAGCTGTTCAATTGACGGGTGCCAAGCAAGTTGACGTCTCATCAGGTGTCGAAAGCCAATCAGGCGTAAAAGATCACGACAAAATCTCGGCGTTCTGCGATGCGACCCGCTAGGGGCAAAGCAGGCGATCAGGACGATGCTGAATAGGTTTTGGACCAGTTAAATGCAAAGGGTGCATCATGTTCACAGCAGCAATAGGTGGCATGCAACTTGCCCGTCGCAGTGATTATTTCAAGATAATCTTGCCCGCGATAAAGGTGCTGAGAAGTGCAAAGTCAAATCCAGCCTGTGTGCGTGCAGAAATATTCAAATCTGGTCGCGTCTACTTTGCTGTTTCAATTTGGGAAAATGAAACCGAGATGAAGGCCTTTGCCCAAGGCGGCCTTCATGGCAAATTGGCGGACTTAGCGATGGAAAACATGAAGTTTTTCCACAATCACACGCATTTTTTCGCAGTGGTTCCTACAAAAAAAGAGATAGTTGCCGCATGGCATACGGCAATGAATTTACGAAATGGTGAAGGAACATTTGGCAAACTTGTTTAATGCGAAGGCAAACTGGCCTTTACCCTTCACCCAAGCCAAGCTAGACCTCAAATAAGCAGGTTGAAGGAGATGAATATGCCCGAAGATAACGTAAATTCCTTTATGAATGGCCCAGATGAAAATGGCCGTTTTGGTGACTTTGGTGGTCGGTTTGTTTCTGAAACCTTGATGCCACTGATTTTAGAACTAGAAGCCCAATATGAGCACGCAAAAACGGACGATAGTTTTTGGGCTGAAATGAATGATTTGTGGACGCATTATGTTGGCCGTCCTAGCCCGCTTTATTATGCCGAACGCCTGACCGAAAAACTTGGCGGCGCCAAGATTTATCTGAAACGCGATGAATTGAACCACACAGGTGCGCATAAAATTAATAACGTGCTGGGTCAGATCATTCTGGCGCGTCGTATGGGTAAAACGCGGATCATCGCGGAAACCGGTGCGGGGCAACACGGCGTGGCAACAGCGACCGTTTGTGCAAAGTTTGGTTTGAAATGCGTGGTCTACATGGGTGCGCACGATGTTGAACGCCAAGCGCCGAATGTTTTCCGAATGAAGTTGCTGGGTGCCGAGGTTGTGCCTGTAACCTCTGGCCGTGGCACTTTGAAAGACGCGATGAACGATGCCTTGCGTGATTGGGTGACCAACGTACGTGATACATTTTATTGCATTGGCACTGTGGCTGGCCCGCATCCGTATCCCGCCATGGTACGTGATTTTCAGGCCATCATCGGCAAAGAAACCAAAGAACAAATGCATGCCGCTGAAGGGCGTTTGCCAGATACATTGATTGCTGCCATTGGTGGTGGATCAAATGCTATGGGGCTGTTCTTTCCTTTCCTTGATGACAAATCTGTAAACATCATTGGTGTTGAAGCAGGCGGTAAAGGCGTGAATGCAAAAATGGAGCATTGCGCCAGTTTGACAGGTGGTCGTCCGGGCGTGTTGCACGGAAACCGTACATACCTGTTGCAAGATGATGATGGGCAGATCCTTGAAGGTTTTTCGATCTCGGCTGGCTTGGATTATCCTGGTATCGGTCCTGAACATTCATGGCTGCATGATATTGGTCGTGCCAAATACGTGTCGATCACCGATGTTGAGGCGCTTGAGGCGTTTCAGTTGTGTTGTGAAATGGAAGGCATCATTCCCGCACTAGAACCATCCCATGCGCTGGGCCATGTGATCAAATTGGCACCAACTTTGCCCAAAGATCACCTGTTGGTCATGAATATGTGTGGCCGTGGTGACAAAGATATCTTCACCGTTGCCGCCGCACTGGGCATTGAAATGAACAACGGCGAATAATTTATTAAAATTTCTGAAAGGGGCATCGCATTGGCGGTGCCCTTTTTCGTTTCTGCCATAAACTTTGGTTTATGTGGGTAATCCTTTGGTTTGCATTGACTGATTTAAACCCCAGTTCAATAGGATACCTCTGAATTTTTCGTCATCAAATCGTTATCGGCCCAATCCCGGGCTTAACGAGAGGACAGAAAATGAAAAAGACAACACTAGGTACAAGCATCGCAATTCTTACTTTGGCGGCTGGCACAGCTTTTGCAGCAGTAAGCGAAGCAGACATTATCGCGAACCTAACAGCCCAAGGATACAGCGATATCACCGTAGAAGTCGAAGATGACGGCACCTTTGAAGCCGAAGCGATGAAAGATGGTGCGGAATGGGAAATCATTATTGATCCAACTACGGGCGAAGAATTGTCTGCTGAGTTGGAAATAGATGACGATGACGATCATGACGACGAAGACGAAGATGAAGCCGACGGCGAAACAGCATCTAAAGATGATGGCGCCTAAGCATTTCGAAATGTGACGGGGTCCATTGCTCGGACCCCGTGACAACGGCGCCTCTTTCGTTATAGTCCCCAGCAACACGAAAGAGGCGTCTTATAACAAAGGCGCAATGGGAATGAACAAGATGATCAGGGTGATGATGCTAATACTGGCGATGGCCAGTTTTCCCCTTTCGGCGATGGCTCAAAGCTCGCCGTTGGATTTTCTGATCTCTTCTCTTGAGGGGCAAGGTTACAAAATAACCGAGGTGTCACGCACATGGTTAGGTCGTGTGGTTATTGAGGCCGAAACTGACAGACATGAACGCGAAATCGTGCTTGATCCCATCAGTGGCGAAATCTTGCGGGATTATTGGGAACGTCGCGATGATGACGAAGTCGATCATGATGACGAGGAGGAAGGCAAAAGTTGGTTCCTTTTCCTATTTAAACCCTCGCGGGGTGGATCGTGAAAATTAAGCGGCTGATTTGGCCGCTGGTGATCATTCAGGGTGCAAGCACGCTGTTGGTCGTATCTGACATCACAATGAGTGTGTTTGGTTTGCGTGCACGACCCGTGCCGTGGGCATTGCGCGAAGTGTTTGAGGTTCTTGGTGCACTTGGCCTGATAATGGGTTTGGTTCTAGGCGCTTTGTATCTGCGACGTGTCGAACGAGAACGTCGTCAATCCCGCGATCAATTGCGTATTGCACGCGGGGCATTTGGTGAGGTGATGGAAGAAAAGTTCACTCACTGGGGGTTGACGAAGGCGGAACGCGACGTGGCGCTCTTTGCGATCAAGGGGATGAGCCTTGCAGAAATTGCCAGTCTTAGGTCAACATCCGAAGGTACGGTAAAGGCCCAAACTGGCGCGATCTATCGCAAAGCCGGTGTTTCGGGGCGTGCACAATTGATCAGTTTGTTTGTCGAAGATTTGCTTGATGAGGGCATCATTTAATCCAGCGCGTATTCCTTAAGCGTTTTTAGTAAAACGATATCTAATGCTTTCTCATGAGTTGCCGCCAGATTAACCTTGGGTGCAACGTCTTCAGCCACAGCTTGCAAAAAGCGGCTGGCGCACAGGCACCATTGATCCCCATCCTTAAGACCCGCAAACCCAAACTCTGGTCGGGGCGTGGATAGATCGTTGCCTAGGTATTTTGAATAGGCCAAAAACTCGTCCGTCATTACGACACAAACCGTGTGACTGCCTTGATCTTGGGCACAGGTGTTACAGGCACCATCGCGAAAGAAACCGGTGAGGGGGTCAAGGGAACAGGGCTGAAGTTCGCCGCCAAGCACATTGATAGATGGGTCTTTCTTTATGCTCATCGCTTCCTCAGTCTGGTTGTTCAACTCAGCATAGTATCAATGCCACAGAATTCCCAAACAGTTTGTGCGATTGATCACCGAAATTTGTCGGCAAGCTTTTGCAAGGTGGTTCTTGTGTCGACTTGCTGCTCAATAACTGGGGTCGCTGGCGGTGTTGGTTTTGCCTTTGGTTTGGGTGATGTGTTTGATGAACGGGCAGGGGCCGCGCGTCGGGCCACTGCATTCATAAACTTGGGCGCGTCTCCTGCGGCCAGTTCAGGCGCCCCCTCGCCACAGCCGCGGATCACATCATCAAGCCAAGTCTGATCCGCCTTGGCAAAATCTGACAACACATAGCCCGGTACACGATCCTTGTGGCCCGGATGGCCGACACCAAGGCGTACGCGCCCATAGTGGGGACCAATATGTTGGTGAATGGATCTAAGTCCGTTGTGGCCTGCATGACCGCCACCGTCTTTTACGCGCACCTTTGCAGGGGCCAGATCGATTTCATCGTGAAATACTGTTACGTCCGTACTGTCGCATTTGTAAAACCGCATAGCTTCGCCAATGGATTGGCCAGAAAGGTTCATGAAGGTCATGGGTTTGATTAACAGAACCTTTTCGCCGGCCAGTTTTCCGTCTGAAATTTCGGCCTGAAATTTACTACGCCATGGCGAAAAACTATGCGCGTGCGCAATTTCATCCAACACCATAAAACCAATGTTGTGTCGGTTGTTGGCGTATTTTGTTCCGGGGTTGCCGAGGCCTGCAAAAATGATCACGTCGTATATTCCTATTTTCACATTTTTTAGGCGCTATGGTCTGAAAACGCAAACGCGAGGCCGAAGCCCCGCGTTTGTCTAAATTCAATCAGTTTAGTTAGCTATCAGCTTTCTGCTGCATCGCCTTCTGCTGCTGCTTCGCCTTCGGCTTCTTCGCCTTCAGCTTCGTCAGTTTCTTCTGATGCGCCACCTGGGGCCGCAATCGTTGCGATGATGAAATCACGCTCGATTGTTGGCTCAGCGCCTTTTGGCAGATCGATGTCAGAAATTGAGATCGTTGCGCCAACGTTCAATCCAGCAAGATCAACAGTGATGTGATCAGGGATGTCGCTTGCAATAACGCTTAGCTCAACTTCAGGACGTACAGTGTTCAAAGAACCGCCCTGATTTGCCAAACCTGGTGATTCTTCGTGATTGATGAATTCGACCGTAATCGACATCGCAACACGTGAATCACGACGCAAACGCATCAGGTCCAAGTGAATTGGCAAATCTTTAACTTTGTCGCGCTGAACGTCGCGGCAAACAACGCGTACATCTTCTTGGCCTTCAATTTTCAAATTGAACAAAGTTGCCAAGAAACGCCCTGCTTTCAGACGCTTGAACAAAGCGTTGAATGGAATTTCGATTGCGATTGGATCTTGTCCACCGCCATATACAGTACCCGGTACGTTGCCATCACGGCGAGATTGACGAGCGGCCCCCTTGCCTGTCCCCGTACGAACCGAAACGTTAAGATCTGGAATTTTACCAGCCATGTTGTCTCTCCTAGATGAAGGGGGCGTCCTCCAAGGGTGTACGCCCCGTTGAAGGAGCGCGTATAGGCTAATTTTAAAAGGTTTGGAAGGGTGAAAAAATCTAATTCGCAGAATTGCTCGCGGCCTTGGCAGCGCGTTGTTTTTCGATCCCAGAATATGACCGATCGACGTCGGTTTTTAGATGCCCCGCTTCCAGCACTTGATAATAAAGTCTAAATTCCTCAGGCCGCGCAACAACGAATTCTTGTGCCACTGCTGGGTCGATTGATGTGTCGATTTCTGGTGAAACATTTACTTGTGGCAACACAACATCCTGCCACAGGCGTTCTTTCACAAATGCCAACAAAGGCATGGGTTTTTCGATGGCGAACAGATGGTCAATCGCCAAATTGCCTTTCTGATCAGAACAGAAATAGTTTTGATCCCCCACGCCGGCCGCCATAGGTTTACCGGCAATAATGTCCCTGACATATTGGGTGAAAGTGATGTTTTTCGTGCTGTTTTCCGTATCAATCTGATCTGCTGCACGGCCATATTTATACCAGCTGCGCACGCGATCTAAGGGATGGCGCAAAATAGCCATACGTTCTGGATAGGTTTTATGCTCACGGGCAACGTGTTTGCCAAATGAAAAATCATAGCGACGCACGTTCATATGACGATATTCTGGCGGGTCGCGATAATTCAACGAACAATGGTCAGCCAAGGCCGTTTCAAATGCCGTTGATCCGGTTTTGGGAATGGCAAAATAGACCAAGTTTTGTTCCAGAAATAGCAACATAATTTTTGCCTTTGTAAGGTGTTCTAGCGCGTCTTTAACATAGGTTAGTCTTGCCAGTCACCTTCGAAGTTCTTGGGAATTAGCAGATCGCTTCGATCCAGTGTTTTCACATCCCGCCGCCCGCAAAGAGCCATGGTTGTATCCAGTTCTTTGTGAATAACCTCAAGCGCGGTGGTCACCCCTTTTTGACCCATGGCACCCAATCCATAAATGTAGGAACGCCCGATAAAGACGCCGTCAGCCCCTATTGCCATGGCTTTTAGCACGTCTTGGCCAGAACGAATGCCACTGTCCAAGAATACCTCTATTTTCCCATTCACCGCGTCTAAAATCGGGGCAAGACTGCGGATGGATGAAAGGGCACCGTCAAGTTGTCGTCCGCCATGATTGGAAACTAGGATTGCATCGGCACCGACATTGATCGCCTTTTTCGCGTCTTCAGCATCTAAAATACCCTTTAAGATCAGCTTGCCGCCCCATTTTTTCTTGATCTTTTTGATCTTGTCCCAATCCAAAGTGGGATCAAACTGTTCTGCGGCCCATGAGGAAAGTGATGAAATGTCATCAACACCCTTTGCATGCCCCACGATATTGCCAAAGGTCCAACTTTTCGCCCCAAGCATGGCCAATCCCCAATGCGGTTTGGTGCTGAGGTTTATGATGTTTTTCAAGGTAGGTTTTGGGGGTGTTGTCAGCCCATTTTTAATATCCATATGACGCTGACCCAAGATTTGTAGATCAAGCGTTAGAACCAGTGCTGAACATTTCGCCGCTTTGGCGCGTTCAATCATGGTATCCACGAAGTTTTCGTCGCGCATTACATAAAGCTGAAACCAAAATGGTTTTTCCGTAGCTTCAGCTACCTGTTCAATGGAATTCACCGACATTGTGGTCAACGTATAAGGAACGCCAAACGCCTCGGCGGCGCGGGCGGATTTAATTTCACCATCCGCACATTGCATGCCAGTTATGCCTATCGGCGCCAATGCCACCGGCATTGCCACGTCTTCACCAATCATTGTGCTGGCCGTGCTGCGGCCAGACATATCAACGGCCACGCGCTGGCGCAGGCGAATTTGATCAAAATCGGTGACGTTTTCCCGAAAGGTTTGTTCTGTCCAACTGCC
>ERZ1048872.1793-NODE-1793-length-16895-cov-5.845843_pt1 | contig 16895 bp, 10 predicted proteins | sample MGYA00383100_ERZ1048872 | MGnify/ENA primary metagenome ERZ1048872 (study PRJEB29581, sample SAMEA5548370) | metagenome | biome: marine; feature: coastal; material: water | depth 50 m | study: Short-term variability in the microbial, nano- and picoplankton... | reverse complement strand
GACCCGGTATCGGCAAGTTAGCCTTTTAACTTCTCAAGACCGAAAAAAACTAGCTCATAACCCTAGGCCACTGCCCTGCCCTAGTTTGCAAACGCACTAGCGCTGTCTGACCGATTTGAACCTCCCATAGCGACTCCTACGCCGCAGATCGCCGTTCGAATCGGCCCAGGCGGCCCAATTCCCATAAATTTATGGCGTGTCAATACCGCTGGGTGGTAGCTCGGCCAGGGTGCGGACCTATGGTGAACTGGTCACCTCGGTAATTAATCCATCACATCGCGTGGCAAGGCGCGGCTCGGAGGAGATGGCCGATGAGGCTGGAAGTTCGAAGATGGTGACTTTTAACGATAGCATGACAATAACGCAGCTTATTGATCTGGTTGTATTTTTGCAGTCCAGCTGCACCTTGACGCCGCACCATAACACTGCCTATCCGGTTTACTGGCATCCTGAAAGCACGACTTCTAATTAGCTGTCTTTTGCCCGGGTAGCGAAAACAGGCTTCGCCCCGGGTTCAGCTGGCCCAGAGCAGAATTAGCACGGCAATCAGCATCGATAGCCAGAAGAATGATAGCGCCTTCCAGAAAAATACCGTATCGCCAACGCCACTTGGGGGCTGGGCCTCCCGGATGAAATCAGGGTTGGGGTGTTGCAGGTCGTATACAAACGCCTCTAGCGTATCGTAGCGTTGCTGCGGGTCGTTGTTGCAGCCCTTGCGCAAAGCCTGGTCAAACCACACCGGAATTATTTCGCGATGCTCGTAGCTGGGTGTGTATTCCAGGTCTCGAAATTCCTGCAGGGTTTTGCAGCGCTCCATTTTGTTGCCGTAGGGTAGTTTTCCGCCGGTGAACATTTCATAGGTCATCACAGCGAGGGAGTAGATGTCACCTTTTACATAGGTGTTTATTCCGAAGCGATAGGAGGGGTCTGCGTAATCGAGAGTCCCCAGTGCTATCTCTCTTTCAAAGGGATTGAATATTTCCTGCAGACCCGGCGCATAGACCGCGCCAAAGTCGACAATTTTAATCTTCCCGTCAGCTATGATCATCACATTTCCCGGCTTCAGGTCCTGGTGAACGACTTGCTCGGCATGCATGGCTGTTAGCCCGGCAGCGATTTCGACAATGATCTTGGCCACCACGCTGGGCCGCGGCTCAGGGTTTTCCTTAATCCATTGCTGTAGCGTCGTACCCGGTACTTTTTCCATCAGGTAGTAGAGAAATTTCTTACCACCCTTGCGCGGCGTAATAATGCGAACCACTCTTGGGTCGTGAATGCGACTGCCAATCCATTCTTCGGCGACAAAGCGTTCTATATAGGCAGGATCATCAACGTAGGACGGAGAGGGGGTTTTCATTACCAGTTCTTTACCGGTGGCTTCATCCCGGACGATATACAATTGTGACCGCTGGCTAGCCCAGAGTTCTTCCAATACTTCGTATCCATCCAGCTTCAAGCCCGGGTAAAGATCCGGTGGAAACGGCAGCTTGGTCAGTCTCTCGCTGAAGTCTGCTTTTTCTTCGACTCCCAACTTGTCGATGCGCATCAGGCAGGCGCTGAGGTTGTCATCGCTACCCGCTTTTAGGGCTGCATCGACTAACGCCTTGCAGGCCTTTTCGGGGTCGCCCGGCGACTTCTCGATGATTGACTTGATTTGACCATCGTCGAGAAAATCGTGAATCCCATCGGAATCAAGATAAAGAATATCGCCTTCATACACTTCCAGTGTACTGGCATCAATATTCAGTGTGGTGTCCATCCCCATGGCGCGAATCAGGTACTGCTTTTCATTAGAAATGCTGGCGACATGGTCATGGGTCAGCTGCTGAAAAGACCCATCACTGCAGGAGAGCCGATAAATTCGGCTGTCGCCAGCGTGAAACAGGTACGCCATGTGAGACTTGATAACGATCATGCTGAGGGTGCAGATGTAACCGCGCGCTTCGTCGGGCATTTCTCGGCCCAGTTCGTAGAGATCGCTATTTAGTGACGAGAGGGTTTTTTGGACAGCGTGCTTTACGCTCCATAATTCGGGTGTCTGGAAGTACTCCTTCAGTACTGTATCAACTGAGCGCCTGGCTGCTTCGCGGCCCGCTTCTGCGGAACTCACGCCGTCTGCCACCACCGCGACAGCGCCTTTGGTGGACATTAAAGCTGGCTCGGGAATATGAAAACCAACGGCGTCCTCGTTCAGGGGTTTCGTACACCCCTTGTCAGTGTATGCCGCGACGGTCGCACTGAATTGATTGGTTTCGTCCATAGTGGGTATCTCGAGCATTAGATCCGCCAACTGGCGGACCATCACAATGTAGCTCAGGTAACATCGATAAGCTGGACTGTACCATCGGGCAGGATTTCGGTCATTTTACCTTCGGGCTCGTCGAGGAACATCACTAGAACGAAGACGAATCCGGCGGATGCCGCGATGACCAGAAAGAAAGTGCTGTAATCTACAAACGACAGGACTGTCAGGTAAGTGACAGCTCCAACGTTACCGTATGCACCCACCATGCCAGCGATCTGGCCGGTCATTCTGCGCTGTACCAGGGGAACCATGGCGAACACAGCCCCTTCGCCTGCTTGCACGAAGAAGGAGCATGTCATGGTGGCCATTACCGCCAGAGGTATCCACCAGCTGCCATTGATCTGGCTTAGCATGAAATAGCCGGCTGCCAGACCGCATATCAATACAATCATGGTTTTGCGTCTGCCAAAGTTGTCACTCATCCAGCCACCGCTGGGCCTGGCAACGAGATTCATAAAGGCAAAGCCGGAAGCTAATAAACCTGCCTTTACTGGGTCTAGCCCGTCAAAGGTTTCCAGGAAAAATAGCGGCAGCATGGAAACTACAGCCAGTTCCGAGCCAAAAGTGGCGAAGTATGACCAGTCGAGAATTGCCACTTGTTTGAATTTATAGCGTTGCATCTCGGGTACGCCTTCTTTGAGGCGCTCATAGTTTACCTTCCAGATCTGGCTGGTCTGGAACAAGTAGAGTGCAAATAAGCCTGTGTAGATGCCGTAACAGGCTCCTTCAGTCAGCAAGCCCAGATTGGCTGGTGAGAGTTTCCAGGTAAGTACTGCCAGCGCAATGTACATAGGAATGTTCATGCCCAGAAGGAACCAGAAGTCGCCCCAGTTGGTGACCTCTAGTCCGCCCGATTTTTTGGGTTTAAAGTAGGTAGAGCCTTTTGGTGTGTTGCGGACATTGATGAAGTAAATCACGCCGTACACGGCAGCCATTACACCGGTGAGTGCAATCGCGTAACGCCAGCCATTGTCACCGCCGAACATGAGGGCGATGGTGGGCAGGGTCATAGCCCCCGCAGCGGAGCCAAAGTTACCCCAACCACCGTAGATCCCTTCAGCCAAACCAACTTGCTTGGCGGGAAACCACTCACCGACCATGCGGATACCAATCACAAAACCGGCGCCGACAAAGCCAAGTAGGAAACGGAATATGGCCAACTGCTCATAACTGTTGGCGGTGGCGAAAAGCAGACACATGAAGCCAGAGATAATCAGCAGCCCGCTATAAACATGTCTTGGGCCAAACTTGTCTACCAGAATGCCAATAACGATTCGGGCGGGGATAGTCATTGCCACATTGAGAATCATCAGGGCTTTGACCTGCTGTCCGCTGAGGTCGAATGCCTCTTTGATAAATACGAGCATCGGTGCATGGCTAAACCAAACAACAAAGGTTAGGAAAAACGCAAACCAGGTAAAGTGTAGTGTCTTAATACTTGGATCTTTCAGATCCGTAAGATGTATTCGCCCTTCCGACATCTCAATGTCCCCCAGTAAAAATTCTCCCGGCAATATATTTTTTTGCTGAGGCTGTGGCGTTGATGTAGATCATGCGTCATTTCTACACGGGCAGGCTGAGTTCAAAGAACTACTCCCAAAGGAGTATCAAGGGTTCTGGATAAAGTTGTTTGCCTTCAAGACCTTAGCCGAGTGCGTAGGGTAATTGACAGCCCGCGAGAGGCTGGTGCTGTCTTTGGTGGTAGAAAGTGCAAGATAGCACCCTAAGTAAGCTATTTCTGTTGTTCAACCATCCACACGGCGGCTTCTACGCGGGAGCGGAAACTGAGCTTTTTGAGTAGATGCTTTACATGGACCTTAACGGTCGACTCAGCGATGTCTAGCTTGCGGGCTATGAGCTTATTGCTGAGACCCTCAGCAATATATTTGAGTATTTGCAGCTCCCGTCGAGTGAGAGCCCGCAGGTCTTTTTCTTTTTCATCATCTCGAAATGACGAGGCGAGTATTTCTGTGAGTTGGTCACTTAGCACCATCTTGCCTGAGCAGGCTTGTTGAATGCTTGCAACGAGATAGTCGGGCTCTACATCCTTGAGCAGATAGCCGTCTGCACCTGCCTTGAGGGCGGCGATAACATCGGCCCTATCGTCTGACACAGTGAAAACAACGATGTGGGCGCTAATATCGGCGTCTCGCATGGCCGCAAGTGTCTCGATACCGTCCATTCCACGCATGCTGAGGTCAAGCAAGATCAGATCAGGGTCCAGCTCTGCTGCCATGGAAACGGCGTCTGCACCATTGGAGGCCTCGCCTATTACCTTGAGATCATCCTCCAGCTCCAGTAGTTGACCGACACCCTTACGCAACAGCGGGTGGTCATCCACAAGCAAGATAGTATTTACAGCTTCGTCCATGATGTTCTCCGTATCATAAATACTAGCCTCAGGAACTTAACAGGCTTGCAGTGCCGGGGACCCGCAATTGTACACGGGTGCCACCTGATTCACGTGAGCCGTAGTGCAACTCGCCTTGCAATCGCTCGGCCCGCTCTCGCATGGTGTACAAACCGTAGTGATGTTCCTTCTCTGGATCAGCGGAAATACCGATACCGTCGTCTTCTATAGCAAACAAAAAGTCACCCTCCACGGTGCGCTCACAACGCAGCTCCACTTCACTTGCCTGCGCATGCTTGATCGCGTTGTTCAGTGCTTCGCGGACAACGTGAAGAACATGGATGTCTCCGTTTGGTCCAAGACTGCTGCCTTCAATCCCATAATCAAGCCTGACTCGAGTACTGCTCTGCTGGTCAAACTCCTTTACTGCATGCTCAAGAGCGGTGTGTAGATCGGGAGCATCGAGCTTCACTCGGAAAGTGACCAGTAACTCCCTGAGATGCTTATAGGCTGCATTGATACCTTCCTGAAGATCGCTGATAGCTTCTTCAAGGGTTGCGGCTTCGGAGCCCTTGTCCATAAGCTTTTTGAGTCTGGCGGTCTCCATTTTCATATACGACAAGGACTGCGCGAGTGAATCGTGAAGTTCCCTGGCGATAGTGGTGCGTTCCTCCAGCAGCATTACGCGATGTTCTTGCCCCAGGGTGCGATGAAAAGCGAACGCAGTAGACAAAGTTTCAGCGACCGTATTGAGCAACTGGCTCTGCCAGGGAGCCAGTTTCTCATTAGGCCGTGGGCGAATGTAAAGAAATCCGAAGTTATCGTTTCGGCTGAATATAGGCAGCGAAAGTCCCGGGGTGTGATTGTGGTCGAGCTTTTCTGGCGAAAGGTCGCACTGCTTGCAGTCGCCGTCACAGTTTTTTTCTTTGTTGTCATCAGTACTGAGATAGTCGTAGCTTTGGTAGTTAGGCTCTGCGCTAACACAGAGATTAATAGCTTCTACATTGGCCACTTTTTTAAGTTCCGCGAGGAATCCTTTAAGAAGCCGCTGGTCGTATGGACTAGAAGCGACTTCACGCGATGTTTTGTAAAGGAAGTAGAGTGCCTGATTTGAACGATGTAGTTCATTGGTACGCTCAGCTACCTGATCTTCCAGGGTACGGTACTGCGCCTCCAGACTATCGGTCATACTATTGAACGTCATGGAGAGTACACCGAGTTCGTTGTCGGGGTAGTCGTCCACCCTGTGACCAAGGTTACCGCGCTCTACATCCTCTGCCGCCCGCAATAATCTGCGCAGGGGAATAACGAAATTGTTGTCTGCTTTCATGATGAGGTAGAGAACAATAAACATTATCAAGAAAATACTAACGGCTTCAGTCATCCCCAGGAGCTCGATTTTCCCTTCATTCTCACGTTGCAAGTGAGACACCATGTCGTTGATGTCTGCGACATATTGGGTCAGAAGCAGGTTGTAGGCTTTGTACCCATCTGCTAATGAGAGCTCACCGTCGCGTGTAGAGATGAGCACTGGTAATACATTCGACCTCCAACCTTCCAGTACTTTGTCGTAGCTTCGCTTCAGAGGTACGTTACCCGCCTGATTGATGAGCTCAGGGATAATAGAAGCATTGAGCTTGCGATCGAACTTCAAGATTTCTTCATCGAGAACCGTCGTGAGACTTTCATCATCAATAGAAAGTGCCCGCGCGAGGGCATTGCTGATCCTGTAGGACTGCATTCGCAGTGAGCCTGCGAGATTAATGGCCTCGGCGTCATTTTGTGCGTTCATGGTGACATAGACCGAGAGACTCATGCTCGACAGGGCCATACCAGCAATAACCGCCATCGCCAGGAATACCTGAAAGATTACAGAGCGGTAAATGGGTTCGCCTGACGGGGGCATTCTGGGTTCCTCGGTGGTGTTCTACCACCAATTATTCAGTCGATATTAGCCACCTGAGAGCAGGCAGGCTTAGATGACGTATCTTACTGTATTTAAAGGGTTAACCGGAAGATATGCTACTACTCCCTTGGAGGTAGTTTTGACTTTATACAATAATAGTCGACGACCGAGGGTTGATCCAGATCAACGCTGGAATTGAGATAGGTATTAGTTTAGTCGCCAACAAATTGAGTAACCATGACGACTATACGCCAACAACGCCAGCTTTCCCTCAGTTCGAGCACCGTCGCATTTGCTGCGTCGTTCGCTGCCTGGACGCTTTTTTCCATTCTTGGTGTGGAAATTCGCGAACAATTGCAGCTGAACTACACGCAATTTGCGCTGTTGCTAGTGGCGCCCATACTGAGCGGTGCCCTCGCGCGCCTGCCCTCCGGTCTTCTGGCGAACATTTATGGTGGCCGCAGAGTAATGCTGCTGGAAATGGCATTGGTTGGCGTGACGCTGCTGTTTTATCCATTGGCCAACGCCTATTGGCATTATCTGTTGTTCGGTGTGGTGATCGGCCTTGCCGGCGCTACATTTACCGCTGGCATCACATTTGTTTCCAGCTGGCACGACCGGCAGTCACAGGGCACAGCAATGGGTATTTTTGGTGCCGGTGACGCAGGTGCCGCTATTACCAACCTGGTAGCACCACTAGCGATCATTCAGTTTAGTGGTGAAAACGTGCCTGTGATCTACGGCGCGGTTCTGCTCTGTGTTGCGCTTTTGTTCATGTTTGCCAGCACCGAAGATCCTGAGCACCAAAAGACGGGAAAGATTGACCGTCCATTAAAGGAAGAATTGGCGCCTTTGGCACGATTGAGAGTCTGGCGCTTTGGGCTTTATTACTTTTTCGGGTTCGGTGGATTTCTGGCACTGACGCTTTGGTTGCCCCAGTTCTACGTTGAACAATATGGCCTGGACCTGAAGGCGGCGTCCTTCGCTACCTTGTTGTTTACCGTTCCTGCGGCTTTGGTTCGTGCATTGGGCGGTTGGTTTGCTGACCATTTCGGAGCGCGCACTATTAACTGGATGGTGTTCTGGGTCTGCCTGGTTTGCCTGTTCTTCCTGTCATACCCCGCAACAACCATGACAATTCACGGCATTGAACGGGACCTGACAGTGGGCATCCATACGCCTATGTGGCTGTTTACCGCTCTGTTGTTTGTGATGGGAGTTGCCATGGGCTTCGGCAAGGCCAGCATTTACCGGATCGTTTATGACTACTTCCCCAACCATATGGGGGCAGTAGGCGGCGCTGTCGGAATGATTGGTGCCCTGGGCGGATTTGTCCTGTTGATCCTGTTTGGTCTGGCAAATGACCTGACCGGCATTCGCACATCTTGCTTCATGTTGTTATACGGCGGCTTGGCGGGCTGCATGATCCTGATGCACTACGCCATAAAGCGCGATGAATTTCGCCAGCGCTTTGCACAAGCCCAGGCCGACGAATTTTTGTCCTTGTAGGGCCTAGAGGAAAAGAGGAAAGACTATGTCTGATATTAAAGAGTGGAACGTCGAAGACGACCAGTTCTGGGAAAGCCAGGGCAAAAAGGTCGCAAATCGAAACTTGTGGATCTCGATACCCAGCTTGCTGTGTGGCTTTGCGGTATGGCTTTACTGGGGCGTGATCACAGTACAAATGCTAAACATCGGGTTTCCTTTCCCGAAGTCAGAGCTATTCACATTGATGGCGATTGCTGGCTTGACGGGCGCAACCCTGCGAATCCCAAGTAGCTTCTTTATCCGCTTGTTTGGTGGCCGTAATACCATTGTATTCACCACAGCCCTGCTGATGATTCCTGCGCTTGGAGCTGGTATTGCACTGCGCGACACCAGTACACCGCTTTGGGTTTTCCAGTTTCTGGCACTCCTGTCTGGATTGGGCGGCGGTAACTTCGCTTCCTCGATGTCCAACATAAATTTCTTTTTCCCCAAACGACAGCAGGGACTTGCCCTGGGCCTGAATGCGGGACTGGGCAACTTTGGTGTTACTACCATGCAAATTCTGGTGCCGCTGGCCATGACCTTTGGTCTGTTTGGTGCACTGGGCGGTGATTCCATGACATTGCAGCAAACGTCTGGAACCCTGATTGGTAAAATTCCCGAAGGCACAGAAACATGGATTCAGAACGCCGGTCTGGTATGGCTGTTGTTACTGGCGCCGCTGTTGTTCGTAGGCCTGTGGGGTATGAATAATATTCGTACTCAGGAAGTGTCTCCGGAAATCCCTGGATTCTTCGGCAGTGCTGCGATGATCTCCGGCATGTTGGGTATAGGTTTCCTCACCGCGGCCTGTGGTCTGTGGCTGATGCTGCCTGAGGCAGCCAATGGTTCTGGTTTCGGAATTCCAAAGGAAGTTGTCCTGGTCTTGGTTATTGCCTCAACCGTGTTCGCATTGAAACTGTTGCCCGGTCAGATCAAGGGTAATCTGCAGCGTCAGTATCAAATTTTTAACAACAAACACACTTGGGTAATGAGCGTTATCTACACGATGACATTCGGCTCATTCATTGGCTTCAGTGCTGCCTTCCCCTTGTCGATTAAGGTGATTTTTGGCTACCAGCATATTCTGGCCGATGGCGTGATGACTCACGACACTGTCAATGTGAATGGGCCAAGCGCGCTGATGTTTGCCTGGATGGGACCCTTTATTGGCGCCCTGATTCGCCCTGTCGGCGGCTGGATATCCGACAAGGTGGGCGGTGCCCTGATAACCCAGATATGTTCCGTGGTGATGGTAGCCAGTGCCTTAGGTGTTGCTTACTACATGAAGGCGGCCTACAACTCGGATACTCCGGAAGAGTACTTCGTGCCCTTCTTTGTACTGTTCCTGCTGTTGTTTGCAGCCACCGGTATTGGTAACGGCTCCACCTTCCGCACTATTGCCATGGTATTCCCAAAAGAGCAGGCCGGCCCCGTACTGGGCTGGACATCAGCTGTAGCCGCATACGGTGCCTTCTACATTCCTAAAGCTATTGGTGAGCAAATCAAAGCGACTACTCCTGAGGTGGCGCTGGTGGGCTTCGCAATTTTCTACGCGGTTTGTGTGTTTGTGAACTGGTGGTTCTACCTGAGAAAGAGCGGCGAGTTCTATAACCCCTAAGCAAGGCAAGACTAATGCCGGCGGTTAGTAAATCGTCGGCCACAACACAAGAGAGAGTAAAGTCATGAGTCATTTTCTTGATCGCCTGCAGTTTTTCAAGAAGACCAAATCCGGCGAGTTTGCTGACGGGCACGGTGAGACCCGCAGTGAAAACCGGGAATGGGAAAATAGCTACCGTCAGCGCTGGCAGCACGACAAGATTGTGCGTTCTACCCATGGGGTGAACTGCACAGGGTCCTGCAGCTGGAAAGTTTACGTAAAGAACGGCCTGATTACCTGGGAGACCCAGCAGACCGACTATCCACGTACACGGCCTGACCTGCCCAATCACGAGCCGCGCGGCTGTCCACGAGGGGCAAGTTACTCCTGGTATGTTTATAGCGCTAACCGGGTGAAATATCCTAAAGTGCGCAAGCCGCTGCTCAAGCTGTGGCGCGAAGCCCGTGCCCAGTATAGTAATCCTGTAGAAGCCTGGGGCTCGATTGTTGAGGATCAGGATAAGGCGCGATCTTACAAGAGTGCTCGTGGTCTTGGCGGTTTCGTCCGCTCATCCTGGGACGAGGTCAACGAAATCATCGCCTCAGCGAATGTTTATACGACAAAAACACACGGACCCGATCGGGTCATTGGTTTCTCGCCAATCCCCGCAATGTCCATGGTGTCTTATGCCGCTGGTTCCCGGTATCTGTCATTGATGGGCGGTGTGTGCATGAGCTTCTATGACTGGTACTGCGATCTGCCGCCAGCCTCGCCCATGACCTGGGGTGAGCAAACTGATGTCCCGGAATCCGCAGACTGGTACAACTCAAACTACATTATTGCCTGGGGATCGAACGTGCCCCAGACTCGTACCCCGGATGCTCACTTCTTTACCGAAGTGCGCTACAAGGGCGCGAAGACGGTCTCTATCACTCCGGACTACTCGGAAGTCGCCAAGCTGACCGATATGTGGCTAAACCCTAAACAGGGCACAGATGCTGCATTGGGTATGGCCTTTGGTCACGTAATCCTCAAGGAATTCCACCTCGAGAAGCCCAGTGAATATTTTATCGATTACGTGCGTCGCTACACCGATAGCCCAATGTTGGTGTTGCTTGAGGATTTCGATAAAGGCTGCAAGCCTACTCGCTTCTTGAGAGCCTCTGACCTGGCAGGTGAAGTTGGCGGTGACAATAACCCTGAGTGGAAAACCATCGGGCGTGATGAAATTACCGGCGAGCTGGTATCACCCACTGGTGCCATCGGCTATCGCTGGGGTCAGGAAGGCAAGTGGAACATTGAGCAAAAAGATGGTGACAGCGGTGCTGAATTGAAACTTCAGCTTTCGCAGGTTGATGACAACGATGGTGTCGCTTCTGTTGCCTTTCCCCACTTCGCGGCAGACCAGTCCAACGAGTTCTGGAATCACTGCGACCAGGAGGAGGTGCTCTATCGCAATGTAGCTGCAAAGCAGATAACACTGGCCGACGGTAGCTCAATTAAGGTGGCGACCGTATACGACCTTATGATGGCTAACTACGGTATTGATCGTGGGCTGGGTGGCGAAAACGTCGCCAGCGACTACGATCAGGACATTGCTTATACACCTGCCTGGCAGGAAAAGATTACGGGCGTATCGCGCGAAAAAGTGATTCAGGTCGCGCGAGAGTTTGCTGACAACGCTGATCGAACCAAAGGGCGTTCCATGGTGATCGTTGGCGCCGCGATGAACCATTGGTACCACATGGATATGAACTATCGTGGACTCATCAACATGTTGATGATGTGTGGTTGTGTGGGTCAAACCGGAGGTGGTTGGGCGCATTACGTAGGACAGGAAAAATTGCGTCCACAGACGGGCTGGTTGCCTCTTGCCTTTGGTCTGGACTGGAACCGTCCGCCCAGGCAAATGAACTCTACATCGTTTTTTTATAACCATTCCTCCCAATGGCGCCATGAGAAAGTAAACATCCATGACGTACTGTCTCCAGTTGCCGACAAGGCAGGTATGCCTGAACACATGCTGGACTACAACGTCCGCTCAGAGCGGATGGGTTGGTTGCCTAGCGCGCCGCAGCTCAACTGCAATCCATTGCAGGTCACGCGCGATGCCGAAGCGGCCGGTATGGAGCCCAAGGATTACCTGGTTGAAAAGCTCAAGGATGGCGGTATTCGTTTTGCTGCTGAACAGCCGGACAACCCGGACAATTTCCCTCGTAATATGTTTATCTGGCGCTCAAACCTGTTGGGTTCTTCGGGCAAGGGACATGAGTACATGCTCAAGTACCTGCTGGGTACAAACAACGGAGTCATGAACGAGGACAACGGAATTACTGGTGGTTTGATTCCCCAGGAAATTGATTTTGAGTCCAAAGGCCCTGAGGGCAAGCTTGATCTGGTGACCACGCTAGACTTCCGGATGTCCTCTACCTGCGTTTACTCGGATATCGTTTTGCCGACGGCTACCTGGTACGAGAAAGACGACCTGAATACATCAGATATGCACCCCTTTATTCATCCTCTTTCCAAGGCAACAGATCCCGCCTGGGAGGCTCGTTCTGATTGGGATATCTACAAGGGCTTGGCGAAGAAGTTCTCCGAAATCGCTGCTATTGAAGGCAACCTGGGTGTAGAGAAAGACCTGGTCACCGTGCCCATGCTGCACGACACACCGGGAGAGCTTGCTCAGCCCTTCGACGTGAAGGACTGGAAAAAAGGTGAGTGTGAACTGATTCCAGGAAAGACCGCACCGAATATGGTGGTGGTGGAACGTGATTATCCTAATCTCTACAAAAAGTTTAGTTCGGTAGGACCTTTGTTGGAGAAGCTGGGTAATGGCGGCAAGGGCATTAGTTGGAACACCGATGAAGAGCTTGAGTTACTGCGTCAGCTTAACTACACCGTAGAGGAAGAGGGCGTCAGCAAAGGAATGCCGGCAATTAATACTGCCATTGATGCTGCTGAAGTCGTCCTCACTCTGGCGCCCGAAACCAATGGCAACGTATCTGTGAAGGCCTGGAAAGCACTGGAGAAATTCACCGGTAGAAATCATACCCATCTGGCAGAACCCAAACACGATGAAAAAATACGGTTTAGGGATATTCAGGTTCAACCAAGAAAGATTATCTCTTCACCGACCTGGTCAGGTCTGGAAGATGAGCACGTCAGTTACAACGCTGGCTATACCAACGTGCATGAGCTAATTCCTTGGAGAACGATTACCGGGCGACAGCAGTTCTATCAGGATCACCAGTGGATGCAGGCGTTTGGAGAGCAGTTTGTGTCCTATCGTCCGCCCATTAACACCAACACTATCGAAGGGGTAAAGGGCAAGCGAGCGAACGGTGAGAAGGAAATTGTACTCAACTGGATTACCCCTCATCAGAAGTGGGGTATCCACAGTACCTATTCCGACAACTTGTTGATGCTAACCCTTTCGCGTGGTGGCCCGATTATCTGGCTCAGCGAACTCGATGCAGCGGATGCCAATATCGAAGACAACGATTGGGTAGAAGTATTCAACGCTAATGGCGCTATTACCTGTCGCGCGGTTGTAAGCCAGCGAGTGAAGCAGGGCATGGTGATGATGTACCACGCTCAGGAGCGCATCGTGAACGTTCCTGGCTCTGAAACTACTGGAACACGTGGCGGGCATCACAACTCGGTTACCCGAGCAGTCATGAAGCCCACCCACATGATCGGTGGCTATGCGCAGCAGAGCTACGGTTTCAACTACTACGGAACTGTCGGTTGTAACCGGGACGAATTCGTAGTCGTACGCAAAATGAGCAAGGTGGACTGGTTGGATGGTTCTGATACCGACGACCTACCCCAGCCTTTACCCCAAGATATTTAAGGAGTTGCCGCAATGAAAATTCGTTCACAAGTCGGCATGGTGTTAAACCTCGACAAATGTATTGGTTGCCATACCTGTTCCATCACCTGTAAAAATGTGTGGACCTCGAGAGAGGGTATGGAGTACGCATGGTTTAACAACGTGGAAACCAAGCCCGGTGTTGGTTTTCCCAATGAATGGGAAAACCAGGACAAGTGGAATGGAGGCTGGAAGCGCAAAGAAAATGGTGAAATAGAGCCACGCATAGGCAGTAAGTTGAAGGTGCTGGCAAAGATCTTCAACAACCCGGATATGCCTGGTATTGAAGACTACTATGAGCCCTTCGATTTCGATTATCAGCACCTTCACACGGCGCCCCAGGGCAAGCATCAACCCACCGCGAGGCCGCGCTCCCTGATTAGTGGCAAGCGCATGGAGAAGATTGAGTCTGGCCCTAACTGGGAAGAAATTCTGGGCACAGAGTTTTCGAAACGCTCTGCTGACAAGAACTTCGATCAGATTCAAAAAGACATCTACGGTGAATACGAAAACACTTTCATGATGTACCTGCCGCGTCTGTGTGAGCACTGCCTCAACCCTACCTGTGCTGCCAGTTGCCCTTCAGGCGCGATCTACAAACGCGAAGAAGACGGAATTGTGCTCATCGACCAGGACAAGTGTCGGGGGTGGCGCATGTGCGTTTCCGGTTGTCCTTATAAGAAAATTTACTACAACCACAAATCCGGAAAATCAGAGAAGTGTATTTTCTGCTATCCAAGAATTGAGTCGGGACAACCCACCGTTTGTTCAGAAACCTGTGTGGGCCGTATCCGTTATCTTGGTGTCTTGCTCTATGATGCAGACAAGATCAAGGAAGTAGCGTCCAGCGAGTCGGAGCAGGACCTCTATCAAAAGCAGCTTGAGATATTCCTGGATCCCAATGATCCGGAAGTGATTGCTCAGGCCAGGAAGGACGGTATTGATGACTCTGTCATAGAGGCCGCACAGCAGTCCCCGGTTTATAAGTTGGCGGTAGACTGGCAATTAGCTCTGCCACTGCACCCGGAATACAGAACGCTGCCAATGGTTTGGTATGTGCCTTCATTGTCGCCGATTCAACAGGCGGCAGACGCCGGTCACATAGGTCATGACGGTGTGATTCCCGATGTCGATAGTTTGCGCATACCCCTTAAGTACCTAGCCAACCTGTTCACAGCAGGTGACGAGGAACCGGTGAAGCTGGCTCTGAAACGACTGCTGGCCATGCGCGCGTACAAGCGTGCGGAGACAGTGGATGGCATCACTGATCTTAAAGTACTGGAGGATGTTGGCCTGAGCGAGGCCCAGGTGAAGGAGATGTATCGCTACCTGGCAATCGCTAACTATGAGGACCGCTACGTCATTCCATCTGCACACCGTGAAGAGGCCATGTCAGATGCCTTCGCAGAACGGGGTGGCTGTGGGTTCAGCTTTGGCAATGGTTGCTCGGATGGCGAGTCTGACGTGAATATGTTTGGCGCCAAGCGCACCAATCGACGTGACATTATCGAAACCGTTCAGGTAGAGGAGTGGAAGCCATGAAGGAACTGAAAGTAATAGCGCGCTTGATGGATTATCCCTCTGCGGAAGTGCACGAGCATGTGCCTGAGATGAAGCAGATGTTACTCGATTTTCCCGTGCTGGGCTTTGCCCTGAAGGCGAAAATATGTGCTTGGCTGTCGGAATTTGAAACGACCGAGATAATGGATTTGCAGGAAACTTACGGCGGTTTATTCGACCGTGGTCGTGCAACCTCATTGCTTCTCTTTGAGCATGTTCATGGTGAGTCCCGAGATCGTGGGCAGGCCATGGTGGATCTGATGGACTTGTACCGTAGCCATGGCTTCGAACTGAATGCTAGAGAACTGCCGGACTACATCCCCATGTATCTGGAGTATCTGTCGTATCGTCCCGCGCAAGAAGCCGAGAACGGTCTGCTGGACGTAGCCCACATTCTTGCCCTGGTAGGTGCCCGATTAGAGGATCGCGAAAGTGGCTATGGCCTGCTTTTCAGAGCTCTGTTGGAGATCTGCCAGGCAGATATCACGGTCGACGAGTTTCTGAAGCAGGCCGCCAAGGAAGAACGCGATGACAGTCTGGAAGCCTTGGACAAAATCTGGGAAGAGGAAGCGGTTACCTTCGGCCTTGACGATGATTCTGCCAAACCGTCGGCGGGCCAAGCCATGCCTAGTATGAATGAAAATCAACAGACAACACCTGTGCATTTCGTTGATAGCAGTGCACCCGGTGTGTCCATCAACCCATGAGGAATCGCCCATGAATACTTTAAATTACCTGCTGTTTGGCGTGTATCCTTTTATAGCGGTCGCAGTAATGATCGTAGGCTCCTGGGCCCGGTATGACCGCGAACAGTACACCTGGAAAACAGGCTCCAGTCAGATGCTCAACAACAAGGGTATGAGAGTGGGTAGCAATCTGTTCCATATCGGTGTGCTGTTCATAATCTTTGGCCACTTTGTCGGTCTGCTGATGCCTGAGTCTATCTATCACTATGTCATTTCAACACCTGCCAAGCAGATGTTGGCTATGGTGTCTGGTGGATTCTTCGGTCTGCTCGCATTCATTGGCCTCACTATATTGCTGAAACGGCGCTTCACCGATCCACGTATCCGCAAAAATAGTAACCCCTCGGATTTGCTGGTACTTGTATTGCTATATTCCCAGCTGATTCTCGGCTTGTTGTCGATTGGCGTTTCGGCGCAGCACATGGATGGATCAGTGATGGTGCAGTTGGCTAACTGGGCGCAGAGCATCGTGACACTGCAACCTGCGGCAGCTGCGACCTACATTTCCGACGTAAATATCATTTACAAGTTACATGTCTTTCTGGGATTGAGCCTCTTTGTGGTCTTCCCGTTTACCCGCCTGGTACATATCGCCAGTGGCTTTGCAGCACCGGTTAAGTACCTGACCCGTAGCTACCAGATTGTGCGCAGTAAGTAGGCAGGGTTTACAGCGGATGGTGACATCCGCTGCGGTATATTTTTTCAAAATAATGATGAGATCGGGGAGGGGGCGATGATAAGTGGTCACGCCCCAATCATTACTTATTACAGGAGTGGATAACTCTATGAACTACAAGAAAAGTTATTTGATGATCGTTTCAGGGTACTGCCAACTTAACGAGCCATGATTGATACAATCGGGCGATGAACACATACAAACGCCACTGCTTCCCGCCAGATATCATTTCCTATGCAGTCTGGCTCTACTACAGATTCAATCTGAGCCACCGTGATATCGAAGATCTGCTCGCAGAACGAGGCCTTATCGTTACTCGCGAGTCGATCCGTCTTTGGTGTATCAAGTTTG
>ERZ1048872.1780-NODE-1780-length-16989-cov-5.476851_pt1 | contig 16989 bp, 16 predicted proteins | sample MGYA00383100_ERZ1048872 | MGnify/ENA primary metagenome ERZ1048872 (study PRJEB29581, sample SAMEA5548370) | metagenome | biome: marine; feature: coastal; material: water | depth 50 m | study: Short-term variability in the microbial, nano- and picoplankton... | reverse complement strand
TTAGACAAAGCGCTTGCATTGGATTCTGAAAATCAACTGGCGCGCTATTATGTTGGCCTGATGTGGGCACAAGCACAGCGGAGCGATTTAGCCTTTGAAACTTGGCAAAGTCTTTTGACAGACAGTGCGCCAGATGCACCTTGGCGCGCGTTTATCCAAAGTCGTCTTCCATCCTTGGCAGAAGACGCTGGGAAAAAATATTCACCACCAGAGCCCGCTTTGCCCGATGCAACGCAACTGCCTGGTCCGGATGCACAAACCATCGCAAACGCCGCCGACATGGATGAAGCCGATCGCCAAGAAATGATTAGCAATATGGTCGAAGGTTTGGCTGAAAGACTGGCAACCGAAGGTGGCAGCGCCGAGGAATGGGCGCGTTTGATCCGCGCATTGGCAATTCTAAATCAAAACGATCGCGCAAAGGCTATTTTGGCAGAAGGGCGTCAAATTTTTGCCGCCAGCCCCGAAAGTTTAGCCCTAATTAATAGTGCTGGTGAGGCATTGTAATAATGGCCATTATCGAGGACTTTGTTGAATTCGGCAGTAGTTTGAAAGAAATGAGCCCGATTTTCGCTTTGGATTTTGGCGACAAAACCATCGGAATTGCCACATCTGACATTTTCCGCAACATCGCCACGCCGTTGGAAACCATTCGACGAACAAAATTCACGGCGGATGCCGAGCGATTATTAGAGCTGGCAAAACAGCGTCAAGTAACTGGGTTTGTACTGGGCTTACCCAGAAATATGGATGGTTCAGAAGGTGTGCGTTGCCAAAAAACCCGTGCATTTGCCCGCAACCTAGAACGTTTGACTGAAATTAATATCGCCTTTTGGGATGAACGACTGTCAACTGTCGCTGCTGAACGCGCATTGATCGAGGCAGATACATCACGGGCAAAACGCGCACAGATCATTGACCACGTCGCCGCCGGATACATCCTGCAAGGTGCATTAGATAGGCTGGCACATCTGCCATAAATGACAGGCAAACGGCGGAAAACGTCAAAAAATAACCTATATATTCGTTTTTGACCTGTAATTTATGGCAAGCTGCGTTAGTCAGTTAAAACAAGTACATAGTATCAGGCGAATAGGGATCTGCATGGCTGATGAAATCTGGCGTCGCAACGAAGTATCTTCGCCTTGCGTAAATATTTGCGTTGTTCACCCCGTGGAACGTATTTGCGCGGGCTGTTTGCGCAGCGTTGATGAGATCACGATGTGGGCAAGACTGTCCGAAGAAGAACGCCAGACCATTATGGCCGAACTACCAGAACGCGCACCACGATTGAAAAAACGCCGTGGTGGTCGCGCCTCCAGAGTTGCCTAAGCCGTTTCAACTTCGCGCATTTTAGCGAGTGCTTCCAACACTGTTTCAGGACCCGCCCCATCCTTGTGGGCAAATTCCGATAAATGCCGACGCCAACGACGCGCACCGGGTTTGCCCGCAAAGGCCCCCAGCATATGGCGCGTGATTTGGTTTAACCGCCCGCCATTCAAAAGATGGTTTTCGATATAAGGCAACATTGCTTGGATTGCAGCATCTACGCCCTGCCCTTTTGCATCGCTAAAAATGAACTCGTCAGCATCACTCAGAATATCGGCTGGTTGATGATAAGCCGCACGCCCAATCATAACGCCATCAAGGCCCTGTTCAATAAGTTCGTTAGCTTGCTCTAACGTCGTTACGCCACCATTTATGGAAATATGTAGATGTGGAAATTCAGCTTTCATTTGGTGAACGATGTTATAATCCAGTGGCGGAATATCCCTGTTTTCTTTGGGGCTTAAACCTTGCAACCATGCTTTGCGCGCGTGGATTGTGAACCGTGTCACACCAGCCGCACTTACTTTGGCCAGAAAATTTGGCAATACGGTTTGTGGATCTTGATCATCGACACCAATGCGGCACTTTACAGTGATTTCAACGTCCGCAGCCGCCTTCATCTCAGAAACGCATTCAGCAACCAAATCTGGTTTTTCCATCAAGACCGCACCAAAATATCCAGATTGCACACGATCAGACGGGCACCCGCAATTCAAGTTCACTTCATCATACCCAAAGTCACAAGAAATTGCCGTTGCTTGTCGCAATTGTGCAGGATTGGAACCCCCTAATTGAACCGCAACAGGATGCTCTGTTGCGTCAAACCCCAACAACCTCTCTCGGTCCCCATTAATAATCGCGGGTGCTGTTACCATTTCGGTGTAAAGAAGGCTGTTTTTGCTAAGTTGGCGATGGAAATAACGACAATGACGATCCGTCCAATCCATCATCGGTGCAACAGACAATAAAGCGGCCTTGCGAATAGGTGTTTTGTTCGTGGATTTTTGTGGCATAAAATTCGGCTCATCGAATTGGGCAAGGCAAATTGATCGTTCGCCGCCTATACACCGTAGAGCCCAATATTTACAATATATTCATTGCAACAGCCGCGTAATGTGCCAGCAGGAAACTGTCGGTTTTAAAGGTTCAGCCGCAGTGACGCGCCCAGATTTCCACACGACGATTTTTGGGATCAGTCGTTGAAATGCCCTGTAAAGGAGCATCTTCGCCCTCACTCGTCACCTCAATCCGCGTCGGGGCAAACGCAGTGCGATTGGTCAAATATTCCTTAACCGCCTTGGCACGCAACATACCCATGTTGAAGTTGGCCTTTGCTGATCCACTGGTATCAGAATGCCCCACTAATTTCAGACAAGTTCGTGACAGTGAGGAATACTGTAATATTCCCGCAAGCATATCCAAGTGTTGACCAAATTCTTCGACGATAATGTCAGAACCTTGTGGAAAATGAATGCGATAATCGTAATCGGCGGGTCGTGAAATCGTATTTGCCGGCATCAAAGGGTTCACCAATGAAACCGCCAAAACTGGCTCAACAACAACTGCTGGTGCAATATTTTGAAAATCATTTTGCACCACATTTATTGGTTCAACGATCGTTTTGTGAACGGAATCATCACACGCAGAGGTATCCAATTTCAACAGTCGCGCCAGGGTGACACAGGTTTGTGCATCTGAACCCACAGCTTCATTGGTCTCAGCCGTTTGAGCCGCAGTTTGGGTTGCAAGAGACACCCAAATCAAAACGATTGTGGCAAAAAGTTTAACCGATTGCATAGTACAGTTCCCTTTGGTTTGCCCTTTTGATTAATTCGGATGCCCTAACATTTGATAAATTTGAAAATGAAAAAATATTCGTTCTGCAGGCAAAAAAATTGTTTCGCTTAACCGATTGTTTTGAATTTGGGTTTTTATTCAAACGCAATCAATAGCGACGCAAACCTAGGAATGAGTATGACAGTGCCAAGTGACAGAATGGTTTGGTTAAACGGACAATATGCTGCGGGCGTTCCACTAATAGATTTGCGCGTAATTGAAGAAAATGATTTTCGCGTAACGTTTGCAATACCCGCAACAGAAGCAGGTAATTTGCGAATAGGGAAGCTCGTTGAAATCGTTACCATTGGTCTTTCGAAACAAAGTCCATTGTTAAAAGGGCACGTGACCGACATTTCTGCGACGCATAGTGCAGGTGAGATCGACAGCTTGACGATAGAAATTGCCTTGAACAATGGATCGAGGGCGATTTTGGAAGGCTCGACAACTGGTCTGGCGCTGCACGACAAACAAACGGCTGCAACTGTAAAGGTCGCTTTGGCGCCTACAGCATTTTTGCCCGACTTTATTGGGACCTTGCATCAAGCATTTGGCGGAGTAACGAGCCCATTTAATAAAATTCAAACATTCCTTGATCAATCTGCAAGGCATGCTGAATTTGACCAAAATGAATACTTGTCAAATTTTGGTGGGCTCTAAAACATCCATAACATCATGCGGCCACGTGCAAAAATTAAAAATCCGAACCCAAAGATGAGGACATCTTCTTTTGACGCCATTGCGTAGTAATAAACGCAGCGATGAAAAAAACTGTCATCACCAGAACTATGGTGGCAGCGGGTGCAGAATTTAAAAAGAAACTTGCATAAACACCAATAAATGACGAACTTAAAGCCACTAAAAATGAAACAGTCATCATCTTATAGAACTCTCGTGTCAACAAAAACGCAATCGCACCAGGTGCGATCAAAAATGAAATTGCCAAAATAATTCCAACAGATTTCAGCGCCGAAACTATTGTCATCGATAAAGCGATCAAAAGAGCATAATGTAAGAACCGAACGGGCAAACCCGCCGCTTTGGCCTGTGCAGCATCAAACGCACAAAGTAGTAGATCACGCCACCTTAGCAAAATGCCGCCGCCCACCAGAACTGCGACAAGAGCGACTTCAATCAGATCAAAGCGAACCAAACCCAAAATATTTCCATATAAAATATGATCCAAATGAACGTCGCTTTGAATTGCGGTATACATAACCAGACCGATAGCAAACATGCCTGAAAACACGATACCCATCACCGTATCTTGCTTAACACGGGTATTTTCAGCAATAAATCCAGTGGCAATTGCACAAAATAATCCCGCAAAAAACGCACCGATTGCTAAGGGAGCACCCAAAATGTAGGCCAGAACGATACCGGGTAAAACCGCATGACTGACGGCATCTCCCATCAGAGACCAACCTTTCAAAATCAAAAAGCACGACAATAAAGACATCGGCACCGACAGCAAAATCGCCCCCCAAAAAGCAAATCGCATAAACTCAAACTGAAAAGGAAGCAGTAAGGTTTCCATTAGGTTTCTGGCCCCAAAAGAGCCAGTCGCGCCTTGGCACGCGCGGCAAGTACGCCGTGTTTTGGGGCAAAAACGAAGGCTAACCCAAACAACAAGGTTTGAAATAAAACGATGATACCACCGGTTGCCCCATCTAAAAAGAAACTAGCGTATGCGCCAAAGCCTGATGAGAAAACACCTATGGCAAGTGCGATCAAGATCACGCGATGAAACCGATCCGAAAGTAAATATGCTGTGGCCCCCGGCGTAACCACCAATGCAATAACCAAAAATGCACCCACTGTTTGCATTGCAGCAACCGCGGATGCAGCAAGCAATGTGAAAAACACAACGCGCATCACATTCGGGTTGATGCCAATTGATTTTGCATGGTGCTCATCAAAAAACGTCACCATCAAATCTTTCCATTTCAGTGTCAAAACCAACAACGAAATACCTGCGATCAAGGACAACTGCAGAATATCATGTGGCGTGATTGCCAGAATATTACCCATGGCAATGGTTTGAATGTTCACGGATGTAGGCGACAGCGATACCATGAATAGACCCAGTCCGAAAAATGACGTAAATATCAGCCCGATGATGGCATCTTCTTTTAAACCAGTGCGTTGGTTCAAAAACAACATGGCAACCGCCGCTAGCCCGCCAGAAAAAAAAGCGCCCAATGCAAACGGTAATCCAAGCATGTAAGCACCCGCCACACCTGGAACGATCGCATGACTAAGTGCATCCCCGATTAAGGACCACCCCTTAAGCATCAGAAAAACCGATAAAAAAGCGCATACCCCACCCACAAGTGACGACACCCAAATGGCGTTGATCATATAAGAATATGAAAAGGGTTCCAAAAGAACGCTCACTCTACGTCCTTTTCATTGTACATTACGAATGGCCGTTCATCGTCGGTGATAACCGTCACCTGCCGTTGATCATCGTCATCATTGTGCAAATCAGCGCCCCCCAAAACAAAATGACGCAACACGCCTCCAAATGTTTTTTCAAGGTTCAAAGGCGTGAATGTTTCTTTGGTGGTTCCGTGGGCTAAAACTGTTCCTTTAATCAGAACGCAGCGATCACAGAATTCGGGCACCGAACCAAGGTTATGTGTGGAAACAAGCATAACCCGACCTTCGTTCCGCAACTCGATCAGCAACTTGATGATCGCCTCTTCTGTTGTGACATCAACGCCAGTAAATGGTTCGTCTAGTAAAATTACTTGGCCTTCTTGTGCCAAAGCCCGCGCCAAAAAAACGCGTTTCTTTTGGCCGCCCGATAATTCACCGATTTGCCGTTTACGAAAATCTGCCATCCCAACACGCGTTAAGGCATCAGTAACCAGTTTTTGATCACGCTCTGATGGGCGGCGAAAAAATCCCATGTGACCATAACGTCCCATCATTACGACATCTTCGACAAGAACGGGGAAAGACCAATCGACCTCTTCGGCTTGGGGAACATATGCCACCAAATTTTGACGCAATGCTTGGGCAACAGGCATGCCCAATATTTGTATCTGGCCCCGCGCGAGCCGTAAAAAACCCATCAGTGCTTTAAAGAGCGTCGATTTCCCTGAACCATTCACACCAACAAGCGCCGTTATGGTGCCCCCTGGAATAGTGAAACTTGCATCCCTAAGCGCAGTGGTGCCGTTACGATACGTAACAGTAACGTTGTCTACACTTAGGCCTGGCTGCGAGTTCATTTTGAAAGGGCCTCGGCAATGCGGGCCGATGTGACCTGCAATAATGAAATGTAATCGGGCACGGCACCATCAGGAGCGGAAAGGCTGTCAACGTACAGAATGCCGCCGTAAGTCGCGTTTGTCTCGCGTATTACCTGTTTTGCGGGCGCGTCTGATACGGTGCTTTCGGAAAACACAACCGCGATATCGTGCTTGCGAACAGTATCTATAACCGCCTTAACCTGACGTGGGCTGCCTTGCTGATCCGCATTCATGGGCCAAAGGTAAACTTCGCGTAGGCCAAAATCACGGGCCAGATAACTGAATGCGCCTTCGCTTGTTACCAACCAACGTTCGTTTTCGGGCAACACAGCAAGTTGCGCCGCAATTGGGTCAATTTGGGCCGCAATCTGTTGTTTATAATTCGCAGCATTCGCCAAATATCCTGCGGCATTGGCAGGATCATATTTCACCAAAGCCGCCGCGATATTATCAACGTATAGTTGACCGGCGCTTGGCGACATCCACGCATGAGGATTTGCCTTACCAGTATAAGGCCCCTTGCTGATTGAAATCGGTTCAACGCCTTCTGAGACAATCGCGCTTGGAACATCTTTGAGGGATGAAAAAAACCGCTCAAACCAAAGTTCAAGCCCAAGACCATTCCACAAAACCAAATCGGCATCTTGCGCGCCGACAATGTCACGTGGGGTTGGCTGATACCCATGGATTTCGGCACCCGGCTTGGTAATGGATACAACATCTGCATAATCCCCCGCCACGTTCTGGGCCATATCAGCGATGATGGTAAAGGTTGTAACGACCTTGAATTTGTCCGCAAAAATCGGTGATCCGGCAAAGACAAACAGTAAAACGAACGACAAAAGGCGCATGATGGACATCCCTAAAAGGTAAATTCGCTTTTTAATATGGATGGCAATCACACTAATTGCAAGTCATTCTCATTTTCAACACATAATGGCAGTTATTATTGGTTTTCAGTCCGCGCCTCGGCAATCATTTCTAACATTCCGGCCTTTTCAACATAGCCCGGAACAAGCTGATTCCCGACGACGAAGGACGGTGTTCCACTAAAACCAAGGCTTTGGGCCATTTCACGAGAAAGACTGATATGCGCATCAACGCTGGTTTTTTGCATATCTTCTTTCAATTGCGCGATATCAAGGCCAACTTCTGCGGCCACCGCCATGACACCATTTTCAGAACGCGCGCCGTTGCCGGCCATCAAGGCCCAATGGAATTCTTCATATTTGTCCTGCTCACGCGCAGCCAAAGACGCGCGTGTTGCGAAAACCGACGCTTCACTTAGAATTGGCCATTCACGAAAAACCACACGCAATTCAGGGTCTTCGGCAATCAGTTCTTGCATCACGCTGAGTGCTTTCTTGCAGTAGCCACAATTGTAATCAAAGAACTCGACCAAGGTAACATCGCCTTCGGGATTACCCAAAACAAACGCATTTGGATCATTAAACAGCGTGTTTGATTGCGCAGAAAGCGTGGCGGCGGCTTGTTCTTTGGCCGCGGCTTCGTCGCGTGCGCGCAAAATCGCAACCGCTTCCATAATAACATCTGGGTTATCCAGAATGATTTCCAAAACCAATGCTGGATTGTTTTTCACCGTTTCTATCGCAATATCGCGGACCTCGTCGCGGCTAAGGTTTTGAGCGTTTGCAAATGCAGGCAGCAAGATCATGCAAGCCGTAGCAAAAAATTTGAAGATCGATGGCATGTCGTTTCCTTGTAAATTGGTTCGGGCAACAAAGGGTGCAATCACCGCGATGTCAATTCAAGTTTTCGCCAGCTTTATGGTTAAGACTGAAATTGGGTAAGTGTTTTAAGTGGCGTTATTGCCTCAACTGCCACATTCAAATCCAATACGGCACCGGTTTTCGATGCCAAAGCACGATCAAAAGCATCGGCAAATTTTGCTGTGGTTTCTACGCGTTCCCCATGAAATCCATACGACCGCGCAAGCGCCGAAAAGTCGGGATTGATGATTTCGGTACCAGAAACACGATGTGGAAAATCACGTTCTTGGTGCATACGGATTGTTCCATAAGAGCCGTTATTCACAATCAAAATAATTGGTTGTGCATCCATCTGAAGTGCCGTCCCAAGTTCCTGACAATTCATTTGAAAATCACCATCACCGGCCACACAGACCACTTGGCGCCCCCTATCCAATACTTTTGCGGCCACAGCAGCAGGAACCCCATATCCCATAGCACCACTTTGAGGCGCCAAAAGGCGTTGATTTTCACCAAATAGAAAGTGTTTTGACAGCCAAATCGCAAAATTACCGGCGCCGTTGGTCAAGATTGCGTCGTCATCCAGTTTGTCTTGCAAAATCTGCGTCACAACCCCCATGTCAACGGGACTGGGCTGTGCAGGCACAATTAGCCCAGCCTTGAAATCCGCGCGCGCAGTTTGACAAAAATCAGCCCAACGCGGCTTCACTGCCAGACTATTCAGCCCAGCCACCATTTGGTTGGGACCAGAAACAAGTGGAACATCCGCCTGATAGATTTTGTTCAGTTCTTCCGCACCTAAATGACTATGGATCAAAACCTGTTTCATTTTAGGCGTATCAAACAACGTATATGCATCGGTGGTCATCTCGCCGAAACGGATATTTATTGCCAGTATCAAATCAGATTTATCAATTAGATTGCGCACAGATGCGGCCATACCGACACCTGCATGCCCTGCAAAACTAGGTGAATTATTGTCCAACAGATCCAGATAACGAAAGGCTGTAACACAAGGAATACCCTGCCCTTCGACAAAATTGCGAAGATCAGCCTTGCCTTGTGCGGTCCACCCACTGCCACCGACAATCACCAACGGTGCCTTTGCCGCATCCAATTTTTCGCCCATTTCTGAGATTTGATCAATTGTTGGCGCAGGTTCTGCTATTTTGATTGGCCCGCAAGCCGCGGCTGTAACTGGTGCGCTTAACATATCCTCAGGCAGTGAAATCACAACGGGGCCAGGTCGACCAGACATTGCCGTTGACCATGCGCGACTTACAATTTCAGGTATGCGATCCGCGTCGTTTATTTCGACAGCCCATTTTGCGATCGGTGAGAAGAACGCGCGGTAATCTACTTCTTGGAATGCTTCACGGTCGCGCAATTCTGCACCCACCTGACCAATAAACAATAACATCGGTGTTGAGGCTTGCATTGCAGAATGAACACCGATTGAGGCGTTGGTCGCGCCGGGTCCACGGGTTACAAAACAAATGCCAGGCGTTCCGGTAAGCTTGCCATAAGCCTCTGCCATATAGGCACCACCGCCCTCATTGCGAGAGCCAATGAATGGCAGATTTTCTTTGGTATCAAAAAGACCATCAAGGGCTGCAAGATAGCTTTCCCCCGGCACACCGAAAGCGTGTTTTGCCCCAAGGTTTTTCAAACAAGCAACTAAAAGGTGACCACCATTTTGATCTTCAGCCAATTTATGTTCCATTTCCCGTGTTGTTACTTTGAAGTGGGGTCGAAAAAAATATTATTCCTCACGCCCCATTTCCTTTAATCTTTGATGAAAAACTTTTGCAGTTGGCAAGCCTTTTTGCAAAGCAAAAACATACGCATGGGTCAAATAAAAACTGGCCCCCTCGGTATCACCTTGTCCAAGCGACCAATCCGCAGCCTTTCCATAAAGATCAGAAAGTTGCGCCAAATCCTCGCGGCCATGAGCCGCCAAAAGCTGACGTTCTAATTCGTCCTTGTTCATTTTAGGGCTTCCGCAAACTGGTCTCTAAGGATATTTTTCTGCACTTTTCCCATGGTGTTACGCGGCAATTCCTTCATGATAACGATTTTCTTGGGTTGTTTGAATTTCGCCAATTTTTGCGACATTGCCGCTTTCAACTGAGCGACTTCAACATCAGCGCCGGATTTCGGCACAACGATCCCCAAAACACCCTCGCCAAAATCAGGATGAGGAACACCGATCACAGCACTTTCCAAAACATTTGGTTGATCATCCAAAAGCGTTTCAATCTCTTTGGGGTAAACGTTAAAACCACCCGTAATGATTAAATCTTTACCCCGTCCAACAATGGTTATGTAACCATCGTCACTTTGGGTTGCCAAATCACCAGTAATGAAAAATCCATCCTCTCGCAATTCTTCGGCGGTTTTTTCTGGCATTTGCCAATACCCTTGGAAAACATTGTCTCCGCGCACCTCAAGTACCCCGATTTCACCATTTGCAAGCGTTTCCCCAGTCACGGCGTCGCAAACCTTGGCCTCTACACCTTCTAAGGGCATACCAACTGTTCCAGCCCGACGATCACCAACATAAGGATTTGAGGTATTCATATTGGTTTCGGTCATGCCATAACGTTCAAGTATCTTGTGACCAGAACGATTTTCAAATTCAACATGGGTTTCCGCCAGCAAAGGTGCCGAACCTGACACAAACAGCCGCATATGTTTCACAAGATCTTGATTAAACCGCGCGTCACTCAACAAACGCGTATAAAACGTAGGTACACCCATCATAACGGTTGATTTTGGCAATGCAGCCAAAGCGTCTTCAAGATTGAATTTTGCTTGAAAAATCATCGATGCGCTCGTCAACAAACTGATGTTGCATGCAACGAAAAGCCCATGTGTGTGAAAAATTGGCAAGGCATGCAACAACGTATCCGCGTTCGTAAACCGCCAAGCTTTGGCCAAAACGGTCGCATTTGAAATCAGGTTCTTTTGGCTTAACATCGCCCCCTTTGAACGCCCTGTCGTGCCCGATGTATAAAGGAAAGCCGCCAAATCATCTTGATCCCGCTCAACAGTTTGGAAATCCGCAGATTGCTCTTTTGCCTTTTCTGCGAAATCACCGCTGCCATCGCCGTTTAAAACCGCCAATCTAGCACCGCTTGATTGAGCAACATCAACGAGGCTTTCGTAAGCCTTCCCGTCGCAGAGCATCAATTTAGCACCTGAATTTCCCAAGAAATATTCAATTTCAGCCGCCGTATATCCCGTATTGAGCGGCAAAAAGACGACCCCTGATTGCGCACACGCCGCATAAACCGCCAATGCTTCGGCAGATTTTTCAATCTGAACGGCAAGGCGACCCCCTGCGACAAGGCCAAAACTGGCGATGGTATTGGCAAATTTAGAGGCCAATTTAAGAAAATCGTCGAAACTTAAATCCCGATCTGGCAAATACAAAAACGTGGAATGGTTGCCCCAATGTGGTGCAAATAGGCTGTCATAGAGTGGATTTTTCATATTTCTTCCTATTTGCTTTTGCGTTTTGCGTTTATTCTGCCGCCCTGCGCCGCTTTGACACTGGTCAATCCGTCCGAAAACCTATACCGCGCCCTCAATCATACAATCAAACCCCAAAGGCACCCATTATGGACATGCGCAATATTGCGATTATCGCACACGTTGACCATGGCAAAACCACACTTGTGGATGAGCTATTGAAACAATCTGGTCTCTATCGCGAAAACGAGGCTACAACCGAACGTGCTATGGACAGCAATGATTTGGAACGCGAACGCGGTATTACGATTTTTGCCAAGCCGACTTCTGTTGAATGGGAAGGTCTGCGGATCAACATCGTTGATACTCCTGGTCACGCCGATTTTGGGGGCGAAGTAGAACGCATCCTTTCTATGGTTGACGGTGTTGTCTTGTTGGTTGATGCCGCCGAGGGCCCGATGCCACAAACCAAATTCGTGACCTCAAAGGCGCTTGCCCTTGGGTTGCGTCCTATTGTGGTTTTGAACAAAGTCGACAAACAAGACGCAGAACCTGATCGCGCCTTGGACGAGTGTTTTGATCTGTTCGCCAGCCTTGGCGCCACAGATGAGCAACTCGATTTTCCTCACATGTATGCCTCTGGCCGCAACGGTTGGGCTGACATGGAATTGGACGGCCCACGCAAAGATTTGACCGCCCTGTTCAAACTGATCGTTGATCACGTACCGGCCCCGGCGCAGCTTGCAAATGCTGACCAACCTTTCTCAATGTTGGCAACAACATTGGGTGGTGACCCCTTCTTGGGTCGCCTTTTAACTGGCCGCGTTGAAACTGGTCGCGCAAAAGCAGGCGAAACCATCAAAGCCATGAGCAGCGAAGGCGAACTGATCGAAAATTTCCGCATCACCAAAATCTTGGCGTTTCGCGGCTTGGGTCAGCAAGCGATTGAATATGCCGAGGCTGGTGATATCGTTTCCCTTGCAGGCATGTCCAAAGCAACGGTTGCCGATACATTGTCAGCACAATCCGTAACCGATGCGATCCCTGCACAACCAATTGATCCACCGACCATCACGGTGACTTTCGGCATCAACGACAGCCCCTTGGCTGGTCGTGATGGCAAAAAGGTTCAAAGCCGCGTCATTCGCGAACGTTTGATGAAAGAGGCTGAATCCAACGTGGCGATCAAAGTAACCGACAGCGAAGGCGGCGACGCTTTTGAGGTTGCTGGTCGTGGCGAATTGCAGATGGGTGTTTTGATCGAAAACATGCGTCGCGAGGGTTTTGAACTTTCAATCTCACGTCCACAAGTTTTGATGCGCGATGTTGACGGCGTAAAAATGGAACCCATCGAAGAGGTGACCATTGACGTTGACGACGAATATTCCGGCGCTGTCATTGAAAAACTGACAGGCGTGCGTCGCGGTGAACTTGCTGAAATGCGCCCAGCGGGTGCAGGCAAAACACGGATCATCGCGTTGGTACCGGCTCGTGGCCTCATCGGATATCACGGTGAATTTCTAACAGATACGCGCGGCACAGGCGTTTTGAACCGCGTATTCCATGATTGGGCCCCATACAAAGGCCCGATTCCTGGTCGCCGTGCGGGTGTTCTTATCTCAATGGAAAACGGTGTTTCCGTTGCCTATGCCATCTTCAACCTTGAGGATCGCGGTAAATTCTTTATTGGCGTTCAAGAAGACATTTACCAAGGCATGATCATCGGTGAACATAACCGTGAAAATGATCTAGAAGTGAATCCACTTAAAGGTAAAAAACTGACCAACGTTCGCGCCTCTGGTACGGATGAGGCGGTTCGTTTGACAACTCCTGTCAAAATGTCTTTGGAACAAGCGATTGCATACATCGATAACGACGAGTTGGTCGAAGTGACACCAAACGCCGTGCGCCTGCGCAAGCGTTATTTGGATCCCCATGAACGCAAACGTCAATCGCGTTCAGCCAACACTTAATACTCAAAAGGCCTCGCAAATGCGGGGCCTTTTTTCTTATCAGTATAGCTTTCTTCTGGTCTTCAATATCCCCGCCGGAGGCTCCAACATTCCCCAAAATTAGATGGCTAAATAAACTCGCCCATCAATACAGATTGGCCGGTTTCTGCTGACTTTTGTGCGGCCAATCCCATAGCGACTGCCCAATCCCCGTCATTGACTGAAACCTCTACCGCACCTTTGCCACGCACAGCGGCATTAAACTTTTGGTGCTGATAAAACGTCGACCCATTGTGATCTCCTGCCTCCAAAAGATCGGGATCAACAGGAATATCCAATTCCCGCGGCCCCATTGGCGATCTGGGGCTTTCCACAAGCTTTGCAATCGGGGCTGCCCCCATTTCCGTTGGCCAAAAACGACCAGGACCAGGGACAAAACACTCGATCTTTCCATTAGGTCCGACGGCGGTGATTTCTTCTTGATACCGGCTGCCTTCCGCAAACATGCATAATTCAAGCATTGCCCGTGCGCCGTTTTCAAAATCAACAATCACATAACCATTGTCCAAAATATCCGATCGCCGACCTTCGTAAACTTCATCTAAATGGTTAGCGTCTTGACCTGCACTGGCCATTACGCGAATTGGGTTACACCCCATCATAAGGCGCATCAAATCAAAGTGGTGACAGCATTTTTCTACAAGCGTTCCACCCGATTGATTAGAAAACCTGTTCCAATCACCGACTTTGGTTAAGAACGGAAAACGGTGTTCGCGGATCGTCAGCATTTTGATGCCACCTGTCACACCATCGGCTTTGTCCACTAGCGCCGTAATCATCGGCATATATCGATATTCCATCGCAACCCAAATAGGGGCGGTGTGATCCGCCGCCATTTTGCGTAGTTTCACGGCGTCAGCAGCATCAGTATAAAGGGGTTTCTCCATCAATACAGGCAGGTCCGAATTTTTGGTGATTGCCTCAAGATGTTCTACGTGGCGGAAATTTGGACTGACAACGACCAAACAATCCAGATCATCCCGTTCCCAAAGCGGCGGCAAGTCCTCATATAGGTCCGCATCCGGCAACATATCAGCCACGATCGCGCGCATACCAGCGTCAGGTTCGACAACCGCTATGATCTCGACATCAGGTAACAATTGTATGTTGCGGATGTGTTCTTGACCCATCATCCCGCACCCAATCATGCCGTACTTTAGTTTTTGCTGCATTATCTACCCTATTGAATACGCGTAACGTAACGCGCCTTTTTTGTATCAAACCACGTGCTTGAGTATTCTGCACGCACGTTATTTTGTGCCCAAGATATTCGCTCAACATATCCACAAGACGATCCCCGAGTGAAATCATCATGTGCCCAATCCGGCATATTCGCCAAAGAAACCTGATCCTCGATGCGAAGTATCCAAAGGTTCAGACTTTGCCGGTAATACAGATAAAGTGATTCCGAAAGATCATTAATTGATAGTGTTGCAGCATAAGACTGGTCTAACCAAATCTCTTCCATCGCAACGGGAATTGCATTCAACAATCTCAGCCTGCGTATACGATGCGCCATGGGTGAGGTTCCAAATTCGGGCGCATCCGTTGGCTTGGGCAACAAATCAATCGAACGAATTTGTGCCGTTGGCAGACCCCCGCCAGTCGTTAGTTCAAGTCGGAACATGCCGTAAATACTGTTAATATCTGGGCGGTGTCGAATGTAATTACCCGAACCTTGAATACGTTCAATCACACCTTTTTTTTCGAGTACTCTTAGAGCTTTACGCAACGTTCCTACAGCAATCCCAAGGCTTTCTGCCATCGTTCTTTCTGGCGGCAATTTCGCACCATCTGGAATACGGCCAGCCATTACATCTCTAATCAACACCTCGCTAATTTGGATGTATTTGGGAAGAGAGGTGGAATAAGTCACATTGGCCTGCTTCATTATTGATGCAAGATTGATGCATCAACATGATCATTTACACAACATCAAAAAAATTTCCGATAGGAAACTTTTTACTTGTATACCATTGTATATTTGCTAGGTTCCCCTAATCAAGGGAGACACTGACAATTGTCAGGGCCGAAGGAGCAACCGCCCCGGAAACTCTCAGGCACACGGACCTTGGTAAAAACAAACACTCTGGAGAGTGGCCGGAAATGGCCCGCCGAAGGGATAACAATCTCAGGCAAACGGACAGAGGGGGCATCAGCCACGCGATTTCGCGTGCGCGTGGTGCCGGACGACCGGCCACTAGTAAAACGAGGGCCGAAGATGACAGATCTTTTAAAAACCGCACTGACCGAATTGCACCAAGAACTTGGGGCGAAACTTGTGCCTTTTGCTGGGTATGAAATGCCCGTCCAATACCCAATGGGCGTTTTGGGCGAACATAACCACACACGCACAGAGGCCGGTCTTTTTGACGTCAGCCACATGGGCCAAGTGATATTGCGCCCCAAAAACGGCACGCTTCGAGATGCCGCATTAGCGCTTGAAACACTTATTCCCCAAGACGTCGCGGATTTAGAAGAAGACCGGCAACGATACGGATTTTTTACAAATGACACTGGCGGTATTTTGGATGACTTGATGTTTGCCAACCGCGGCGATCATCTGTTTTTAGTCGTTAATGCCGCGTGCAAAGACCAAGACATTGCCCATATGCAGGCACACCTGTCTGACGTTTGTGAACTTACAGTAATTACAGATCGCGCCTTGATCGCCCTGCAAGGACCCAAGGCAGAAGCTGCACTTGAAACACTGATCCCAGGCGTTGCCGCCATGAAATTCATGGATGTTTTAACCGCATCCTATAATGGTGCAGAATTTTGGATTTCAAGATCAGGGTATACCGGCGAGGATGGCTATGAAATTTCTCTGCCAAATTCTGTTGCCGAGGATTTCACCCGTGCATTGTTAAACCACGAAGATGTAGCCCCTATTGGTCTTGGTGCAAGGGATAGTTTGCGTCTTGAAGGTGGGCTTTGCCTCTATGGCAATGACATTGATGAAACGACATCCCCCATTGAGGCCGCGTTAATTTGGGCCATTCAAAAAGTACGCCGCACAGATGGCGCGCGCGCCGGTGGCTTTCCAGGCGCTGAACAGATTTTGGAACACATCACGAATGGCGCAGAACGAAAACGAGTTGGATTACGCCCTGACGGACGCGCGCCCATGCGGGCTGGCACCGTAATTTTTGCCGATGAAACGACCACAACACCACTTGGCACCGTTACATCAGGTGGCTTTGGGCCAACGGTTGGCGGCCCTATTTCTATGGCCTATCTGACTAAAAGCAGCGCCGCAAAAGACACGACAGTTTTTGCCGAAGTACGCGGCAAACGCATGCCAGCAATCGTCTGTGCCCTGCCCTTTACCCCTGCAAATTTTAAACG
>ERZ1048872.1765-NODE-1765-length-17088-cov-21.176129_pt1 | contig 17088 bp, 18 predicted proteins | sample MGYA00383100_ERZ1048872 | MGnify/ENA primary metagenome ERZ1048872 (study PRJEB29581, sample SAMEA5548370) | metagenome | biome: marine; feature: coastal; material: water | depth 50 m | study: Short-term variability in the microbial, nano- and picoplankton... | reverse complement strand
AGCTTGTCAGAGGCGATGCATATTCGAGAGTTTGCAGAATTTGACTATGGGAATTCTGATCATTGTTCTGCAATGGAAACCGTTCTGGAGTGCTTGGTAGCCAATAAATCGAACAAGATCAGCCAGTCATGCAACTAATGCAACGGGTGCTCGAAAGATTGATTTCTAGTCTTTTTGTAGGGATATCGTCCCCGCAATCTTCGCAGTAACCGTATTCACCTTCGTCAATGCGTGCGAGAGCTTGGTTTAGCCGGATAATCTCGGTTTCTCGGCGTTTCTCAAGTGCGATCGCCATGGCTTGCTGTTGGAGCGCGTCCATTCGAGAAAGGCGGCCAATGGACTGTTGATCCAGCTCAACCGTTTTTGTGCTATCTGACGCCACAAGAATTTCTTCCTTAAGTTCTGCCAGTTTAAGGGAAATCAATTCCGTGAACCTTGATATTTCTTGCTTTTCCAATATGTCACCCCAAAGGCTTTGCGTTTTGATTTCAAACGTAATTTAGTCTATTAAGAAGCTGAAAGGGCCGTTTGGCAATGTTTGAAGCAAGAGCGAAGATGACCGAACTTGATCCTGTTTGGGATCGTGTGCGCAGAGAAGCAAAAGAGATAGTGGCCAATGAGCCCTTACTCGGTGGCATGGTCCATTCTTGTATTTTGCATCATGAAAACTTAGAAAACGCTCTTTCCTACCGCATGTCGATGAAGTTGGCATCGGGGGAAATTTCTGAACAAATATTACGTGAAATAGCGGATGAGGCTTATATGTCTGACCCGTATCTCGCCGAAGCTGCGCGCGCTGATATTGTTGCTGTTACTGAGCGAGATCCTGCGTGTCAGAGGTTTGTTCAACCGATGCTCTATTTTAAAGGGTTTCAGGCGATCCAAGCTTACCGCGTTGGGCATTGGCTTTGGAGGCGAGGGCGCAAGGACCTTGCTAGCATGGTTCAAATGCGCATTTCTGAGGTTTTTGGCATTGATATTCATCCGGCCGCAAAGATCGGCAAGGGATTGATGATCGACCACGCACATTCCATCGTAATCGGCGAAACAGCGGTTGTTGGGGACAATGTCTCAATGCTTCATGCGGTGACGTTGGGCGGTACCGGTAAGGAAAAAGAGCAGCGCCATCCAAAAATCGGTGACGGTGTTTTGATTGGAGCTGGCGCAAAAGTGCTCGGCAATATTGAGGTAGGATGTTGTTCTCGCATTGCCGCCGGTTCGGTTGTGTTGGAAGACATTCCGGCAGCGACCACTGTAGCTGGTGTGCCGGCGAAAGTTGTTGGTAAGGCCGGTTGTGATCAACCAGCTTTGGAAATGAACCAGATGGTTGGCGACGCCAAGAACGTTTGACTAATCTCGGCCAAAAATGTCCCTAAGAATTTCATCGCGGTGCTGATCTCGGGCCGGTGCCGCGCTAATACTTTTAACGTCTCCATCAAATCTTGGGGCTGGAGAGGCCTGAAGATCGCCGTCTAAAGATTGCCAAATATCACGCGACTTCATGTGCGGATCATCAAGGGCTTCTAGCGGCGATTTCGCGATTGCAACGCACGCGTCAGATCCCGAAAACAGTGTGTCCCAATGTGTTGAAGGCTGTGCGGCGAAGATGGCCGAAAGTTTTTCAGTTTGTTCTGACCATTTTGTTTTGTCGTACTGTTTGGCAAAATCTTGATTTTCAGAGAGATTCAATAGGTCGAGAAACACATTATAGAACTTGGGCTCAAGGCATTGAACAGTAACGAACTTTCCGTCTTGGCATGTATAGGTGCGGCACCAATGAGGACCGTCCAACAGGCTTTGGCCTCGGGTTTCTTGAAACTGGCCGGACTGTTTTACGGCCATCAAAAGGTTCATCATGTGGGCTGAACCATCGACGATGGAGGCATCCACGACGCAGCCCTTTCCAGAAGATTTTGCGCCCAAAATTCCTGCCAACATCCCAATCACAAGATAATTTGCACCGCCACCGATGTCTCCAACTAAGGTTGGTGGCGTCATTGGCGCGTCGCCGGGAACCGATGAATACCACAAGGCACCAGAAGTCGCGATGTAGTTGAGATCGTGGCCGGCTTGCTGTGCACGTGGGCCTTTTTGACCCCATCCAGTCATGCGGCCATAGACGAGGGCGGGGTTGCGCGCCTGACAGACCTCGGGTCCAAGCCCCAGTCGTTCCATGACGCCGGGACGGAAACCTTCAATAAGACCATCAGAGTTTTCGATGATACCTAGGGCGATCTCAATATCGTTTGGGTCCTTTAGATCCAGAGCAATCGACCTCTTGCCACGGTCCAGAAGACTTTTGTCGGTTGTTATCGATCCACTTGACGATTTTCGATGGATGACGATCACGTCGGCCCCTAGATCAGCAAGATGCATCGCAGCAAAGGGACCGGGCCCTAGACCTTCGATTTCGACAATTCGAATACCGTTTAGCACTGGTCTGCTCCGCTCTCTATTGGGTATTGGCGGAAATTTTTCCGCATTCTTGCTTTGAAACAGTTGGATCGGTCTTCTTAATCAAGTGCAAGTCGATTTGTGTAGCCGAATAGTCATTGGATCCCCATATTGGCCTAGACGTTTTCGAGGGATATTTGAGATGACAAGACAAACTGAAGGCCGTGGTCGTTTGTACGATACCGTTTTGGATACGATCGGTGATACGCCAGTAATCCGAATAAACAAACTGGGTCCAAAGAACGTAACTATTTACGTGAAGGCAGAGGCCGCCAATCCGGGTGGATCGGTCAAAGATCGTCTGGCGGTGAATATCATCGAAGCCGCCGAACGGTCAGGCGCCTTGAAGCCGGGGCAGACGGTCGTTGAAGCAACAAGCGGCAACACTGGCATTGGTTTGGCGATGGTTTGTGCGGCTAAGGGGTATCCATTGGTTGTGACCATGGCTGAAACCTTCTCGGTAGAGCGGCGAAAATTGATGCGCTTTTTGGGTGCCAAAGTCGTGTTAACGCCGAAAGAGAAAAAAGGTGTCGGCATGTATCAAAAGGCTGCAGAGTTAGCCGAGAAGAACGGGTGGTTTTACGCACAGCAGTTTGAAACGTCGGCGAATGCGGACATTCACGAAAACACTACGGCCCGAGAAATTCTTGCTGACTTTGACGGAGAGCAGTTGGATTTTTTCGTTTCAGGCTATGGGACGGGCGGAACGATTACCGGAACTGCACGGGTTTTGCGCAAAGAGCGCCCTGACACGAAGATTGTTCTGACAGAACCTGCCAACGCAGCCCTTGTAGAATCCGGCATCGCACAAGATCGGGCTGAAAACGGTGCACCTGCCGAAGGGCATTCGGCCTTTCAACCACACCCGATCCAAGGATGGACTCCGGACTTTATTCCATTGGTTTTGCAGGAAAGTTTGGACAATAAGTACTTTGATCAGTTGCTACCAATTGCGGGGCCAGAAGGCATCGCCTGGTCAAAACAACTGGCTACTCAAGAAGGTATCTTTACCGGGATCTCTGGCGGGTCAACATTTGGCGTAGCGATCAAGGTGGCACAGGAAGCACCCGACGGATCGGTTGTCCTCTGCGTGTTGCCTGACACTGGTGAACGCTATCTGACAACGCCACTGTTTGAGGGTGTCGAGGCTGAGATGTCTGACGATGAGATGGATATTATGCGTTCAACACCGGGCTTTCATTTGGGATAGGCATCGCGTGGCTTCAAGATCGTTGAGCCCTATCTGGATCTCCCCGAGGACGTGTTGGAAATGCAGACCTATATGGAACGCCCCATATAAGAGACGCTCAATCGTTGTCCTCAGGGCAAAACTGGTCGTATGCTTCTAAGGCGCGGGCACCGTACATGTAAGCGGGGCCTCCGCCCATAAGGATGCTGACCGAGACTGTCTCGGCGACCTCTTGCTTTGTGGCCCCAGCCTTGATCGCTGCTTGAGTATGAAATCCGATGCAGTCTGAACATTGGCGCGCGATGCCGATTGCCAGCGCGATGAGTTCTTTGTGTTTCTTGCTCAGATCGCCTTCAAACATCACACCTTGGTGTAGTTTGGCAAACCCCGAGGCCCCACGGGGTTGTTCGGCTTGGTAGTTGTCGATGTTGTCGTTTGTAACGGCTAATTCTTTCTGAAAATCCATATTGTCCTCCGCTCGCGTTGGACAACAAAAAAGCTCAAGGCGAATGTTTTCGCCTTGAGCCATATCAATAAAATGGAGGAAGTCGCTTAAGCGAGCATCAGCATTGGGTTTTCGATGTTGTCTTTGATAGCCTGAATCAACTCAGCCCCCATTGCGCCGTCGATGACACGGTGGTCGACCGACAGGGTTACGGACATAACCGTTCCAACTGCCAATTCACCATCTTTGCCAACAATCGGCTTTTTCGCACCAGCGCCAACCGCAAGGATTGCAGCGTGCGGTGGATTGATGATGGCGTCAAAGTTGTCGATGCCGAACATGCCGAGGTTAGAGATTGCAAAGCTGCCGCCCTGATATTCATGAGGAGCCAGTTTGCGGTCACGAGCACGAGCAGCGAGGTCTTTCATCTGAGCCGAGAGAGCAGACAGAGATTTGCTTTCAGCGTCTTGTAGAACTGGGGTGAAAAGACCGCCTTCGATCGCAACGGCGACAGCTACATCCGATTTTTCAAACTTCAGAACCCGATCACCGGCCCAGACAGCGTTTGCATCAGGTACAGCCTGAAGTGCCAGCGCGCAGGCTTTGATGATGAAGTCGTTGACCGAAAGTTTAACTCCACGGCTCTCTAGCTGCTTGTTAAGCTGGCTGCGGAACTTCAATAACTCGTCGAGTTGAATGTCGCGACGCAGATAGAAATGCGGCACCGATTGCTTGGCCTCGGTCAGGCGTGCAGCGATCGTTTTGCGCATTCCGTTGAGAGATACTTCTTCGAACGGGCGATCTGCGTAGGTTTTTAGTACGACGTCGGTCGATGGACCAGTTGCTAAAGCGGCAGCTGCCGTAGTTGCTGAGGCAGGGGCCGCCGAGGGTACCTGAGCTGCTGCTACTGGCTGCGTGGTTGTGCCTTCAACGTCGGCCTTGACTATACGACCATGTGGGCCAGAGCCGGTAACCGTCGAAAGATCCAAACCTTTGTCAGCCGCGATGCGACGCGCCAGAGGCGTTGCGAACAAGCGACCACCGTCTGCGGCTTTGGGTGCTGCTGGGGCAGGGGTTGCGGCTGGTGCAGCAGCAGTTTCTTCTGCCGGAGCTTCTGTTGCAGCAGGTGCCGCCGCAGGGGCCGACCCGATATCATCTGCGCTTTCACCGTCTTCCAGAAGAACCGCGATCAGGGAGTTTACCTTTACCCCTTCGCTACCTTCCGGAACAACGATCTTGCCAACAACGCCTTCGTCGACGGCTTCGAACTCCATCGTGGCTTTGTCGGTTTCAATCTCGGCGATCAGGTCGCCAGACGAAACGGTATCGCCTTCTTTGACCAGCCATTTGGCCAGAGTGCCTTCTTCCATAGTCGGAGACAGGGCGGGCATGAGTAATTCTATTGGCATCGCTATGGCTCCTTAACGGTAAGTGACTTGCTTAACGGCTTCGATCACCTCATCGGTGGTTACAAGCGCCAGCTTTTCTAGGTTTGCGGCATACGGCATCGGAACGTCTTTGCCTGCACAGTTGATCACTGGTGCGTCGAGGTAATCGAACGCTTTTTGCATGATCGTGGCCGAGATGTGGTTGCCGATTGAGGCGACTGGATAGCCTTCTTCAACGGTCACGCAGCGGTTTGTTTTCATGACCGAAGCCAGCACAGTGTCATAGTCAATCGGGCGCAATGTGCGTAGATCGATCACTTCCGCAGAGATCCCGTCTTCCGCCAGCTTGTCAGCTGCTTCCAACGCGTACTGCATGCCGATGCCGAAGCTGACAATGGTCACGTCAGAGCCTTCACGCCAGATACGGGCCTTACCGAATGGGACGGTGAAGTCATCCATGACAGGTACTTCGAACTGGCGACCATAAAGGATTTCGTTCTCTAGGAAGATCACCGGGTTCGGATCACGGATTGCAGATTTTAGCAGACCTTTGGCATCCGACGCCGAATAGGGCATTGCCACTTTCAGGCCTGGAATTTGGGCATACCAAGTTGCGTAGTCTTGCGAGTGTTGCGCACCAACGCGGGCTGCAGCACCGTTGGCGCCGCGGAATACGATCGGCGCACCCATCTGACCACCAGACATATAGCGGGTCTTTGCGGCTGAGTTGATGATTTGGTCAATTGCTTGCATTGCGAAGTTGAAGGTCATGAACTCAACAATTGGGTTCAAACCGCCAAACGACGCGCCTGTCGCGATGCCTGCAAAGCCATGCTCGGTGATTGGTGTGTCGATCACACGTTTGCTACCGAACTCGTCCAACAGACCTTGTGAAACTTTGTAAGCGCCTTGGTATTCGGCAACTTCTTCACCCATTAGGAAGACGTTTTCGTTTGAACGCATTTCCTCAGCCATCGCGTCGCGCAGTGCTTCGCGGACGGTCTGTGACTTCATTTCAGTGCCTTCGGGCCAATCTGGTGTCAAATCCGCTTGTGGGGCAATAGGCGCTGCGGGAACGGATTTAGGAGCCGCTGGCGCTTCTGCCTGAACTTCCGCAACAGGGGCAGGGGTCGAGGCGACCGCTGCGTTGGCGTCTTCGCCTTCCTCAAGCAGAACGGCGATTGGGGTGTTTACTTTCACCGCCTCAGTGCCTTCTGCAATCAGGATCGCGCCCATAGTGCCTTCGTCGACGGCTTCGAATTCCATCGTGGCTTTGTCGGTTTCTATCTCGGCGATAATCATACCGCTTTCAATCGTGTCGCCTTCTTTGACCAACCATTTGGCCAAGGTGCCTTCTTCCATCGTAGGCGAAAGGGCGGGCATTAAAATTTCAGTTGCCATTGTCGTAATCTCCCTTACGCGTCTGCGTAGATGTCTGTCCAAAGCTCTTCCAGAGCGGGCTCTGGGCTAGCTTTTGAGAATTCAGCACTTTCGTTGACGACGGCCTTGATCTCTTTGTCGATCGCCTTCAATTCGTCTTCGCTTGCGTGCTTGCCTGTCAGAAGCATTTCACGGACATGCTCAATCGGGTCACGTTCGCTTCGCATCTTTTGTACTTCTTCACGGGTCCGGTACTTCGCTGGGTCTGACATCGAGTGACCGCGGTAACGGTATGTCTTAACCTCAAGGATGTAGGGGCCCTTGCCTGCACGACAATGCGCTACGGCTTTTTCGCTGGCTTCTTTGACCGCCAAAACATCCATACCGTCAACGGTTTGGCCTTTGATGCCAAACGCCTCGCCACGTGTGTAAAGATCAGGAGTGGATGTCGATCGCTTCTGCGCTGTGCCCATGGCGTATTGGTTGTTCTCGATCACGAAGACCACCGGCAAATCCCAAAGGGCGGCCATGTTGAATGTTTCGTAAACCTGTCCTTGGTTCGCGGCACCATCACCGAAATAGGCAAACGAGACGTTGTCGTTGCCCTTGTATTTGTCCGAGAATGCAAGCCCTGCACCAAGCGGTACCTGAGCGCCAACAATACCGTGGCCACCGTAGAAATGCTTCTCTTTGCTAAACATATGCATCGAGCCGCCTTTGCCCTTAGAATAACCACCTTCGCGGCCAGTCAATTCGGCCATGACACCGTTCGGGTCCATGCCACAGGCCAACATGTGTCCGTGATCGCGGTAGGAAGTGATGCGCTTGTCGCCTTCTTTCGTTGCGGCCTCTAGGCCGACAACAACGGCTTCCTGACCGATATATAGGTGACAGAAACCACCAATCAGACCCATGCCATATAGTTGACCTGCTTTTTCTTCGAATCGCCGGATCAGCAACATGTCGCGGTAGTAGCCAAGCAGTTCCTCGGCGGAAACGTTTGGTTTCTTTGCGGATTTTCGGGTCGCCATTGTGTCTTGTTCCCTCACGTTAAAAAATAGTTTAGCGTTAAACTATCTATTACAGGAACCGTCGCCTTGAGGCGAGAAAAAAATCTTGAGATGGCGCATAACCGATATGCGTCACATGCAACGAATGCGAAAAAGTCTTAATTTACTGGAGAATAATCTCGTTTGGACGCGCGTAACCAAGAACGTCGCGCGCTTGCTCATCGAGTAAATCGAGATCAAGGTACGAGTCAGACAGCCGTTCGGTCAGGTTGGTGATCTGCGCGATCTCAACGTTGAGGTCATCAAGGATCACTCGTTGTTGCAAAATCTCAGCATTGATTTCCGCACGCCGAAACAGCCCATATTCGCCCTGCACAGCGGCAAAAGCAAAGTAGAGGCTCGCGGCCAAAGCCACGGCGAAAATTCCCAAAAGACGGATTTGTGATCGGGACTGAACCTGATCCATATTCTCGATTTCCTGCCTATTTCGCCTCTGACGGGCGGTATCATGCAGATATCGCACATTTATATGCGCATGAGAACTAAAAAAAAATGAAAACGGTCGAGGCTGATGGGCTTCGACCGTTACTCAATTTAAAAAAACGGATTAACCAGAGACGGAAGCGTTATAAATGCTGCCAATTGCACTGCCGATGGCGTGGTTAAAGTCGTCATCGCTTTGCTGGGCCGACAGACCCTCAGTCAATGCGCGGCTAAAGCTTGCGATCATGCTAGCGTTCTTGGCTAAACGACTATTAGCCTCATCGCGGTCATATCCACCTGACAGCGCTACAACGCGTATGCAACGTGGGTGGTCGATTGCAGTTTTGTAGTGATTTGGCGTTTCCGGCAGCGTCAGCTTTAGCATGACGTTCTGATCTTCGTTCAGTGCATCCAATTGTTTGATCAACTCTTCGAGAAGTAGATCCTCGGCCGCTGCTTTATCAGCAATGGAAATAGTGACCTCAGGCTCAATAATCGGAACGAGACCATGGTCAATGATCTGTTTGCCAATCTCGAACTGCTGCGCGACGTTTGCCGCGATACCCTCTGCATTGGCTGCATCAATGACCGAGCGCATTTTGGTACCGAAGATGCCTTTTGCGGCTGCTTTTTCAAGCGTTGCATCCAGATCGGGCATTGGCTTCATCAGCTTTACGCCATTGGCTTCGTCATCCAGACCTTTGTCCACTTTTAGGAATGGGACCACACCGCGCTCTTCCCACAGGAATTGCGCCGCAGGTTTGCCAGCGATTTCACGGTCCATGGTCATCTCAAACAGGATGGCCCCAACGACTTTGTCGCCAGTGAACGCAGGAGCTTGCGCGATCCGGCTACGCATACCGTGGATCAGGTCGAACATTTCGGCGTCGTTTGCATAGCTATCTGCCGAAACACCGTACAAACCCAGCGCTTTAGGCGTCGAACCACCCGACTGGTCCAGAGCCGCAACGAACCCGTTGCCGGAGGTCATTTGTTCGAGTTGTTTTGCATTGCTCATAATGTTTTTCCGCCTGAAAATGATTGCTGGTTAGTTCTTACGGGATGGGGTCCTAAGAACGCAACAACGGTGGCGCTAACAGTATCTCTGTTAGAGCCAATCCTATGCTTTATCCTTCGAGAGCTGCCACACCGGGTAGGGTTTTCCCTTCCATCCACTCAAGAAATGCACCGCCAGCAGTTGAAATGTAGGTGAAGTCCTCGGCGGCGCCAGCTTTGTTTAGGGCGGCAACTGTGTCTCCTCCGCCAGCGACAGACACTAACTTGCCAGCTTTCGACAGTTCAGCGGCCTTGGCCGCCGCTGCGTTGGTCGCCGCGTCAAACGGTTCAATTTCAAACGCCCCAAGTGGGCCATTCCAGATTAACGTCTTGGCATTGTCCAAAGTGCCCGCGATTTTGGCAACACTGTCTGGTCCCGCGTCGAGGATCATCGCATCCAAAGGGCAGGCATCGGCTGCGACGGTTTCATTGGCGGCATTGGCCGCAAACTCACGTGCTACAACAACATCCGTGGGCAAGATGATCTCGCACCCAGCGATAATTGCTTTGCCGAGGATTTCCATCGCGGTATCTGTCATCTCGTGCTCAGCGAGTGACTTGCCGACATCGACGCCTTGCGCCGCTAGAAACGTGTTTGCCATGCCGCCGCCAATTACCAGGTGATCGACTTTGTCGACAAGATTGCCCAGCAGTTCGAGCTTGGTTGACACTTTCGCTCCACCAACCACTGCCACAACAGGACGTTGAGGATTCCCAAGAGCCTTTTCCAACGCCGTCAATTCAGCAGCCATCAAGCGACCGGCACAGCTTGGCAGTAAACGCGCAATGCCTTCGGTCGATGCATGCGCACGGTGCGCGGCCGAGAAAGCATCGTTGCAATAAACATCCCCAAGAGACGAAAGAAATTTCGCCATCATCGGATCATTCTTTTCTTCCATCTCGGTGAAACGGGTGTTTTCAACCAAGATCACAGCGTCGGGGGCCTCGGCCTCAAGTAGCTCGCGAGACGGGCGTTCGATAAAAACTACAGGGCGGCCTAGAACCGCCTCTAAAGTTGGCAATGTGATCCGCAAAGACATCTCAGGCACATACTGGCCCTTTGGTCGACCAAAATGCGCCAGTAGAACCGGCTTGCCGCCCTTGGCTAGAATATCCTCAATCGTGGGTTTGATACGCTCAATCCGCGTCGCGTCGGTCACTTTGCCGTTATCGACCGGAACGTTGATATCCACACGGGTCACGATAATTTTGCCGTTTAAATCCATATCGTCGAGCGTTTTCCAACCCATTGTGCAAATCCTTATAGTGAAATGTTTCGCCGCTATAGGCCTCATAAGTGGTCTAAGGTCAACTCTGTCTTGGCAACAGGGCCAATAGCGCTTACCTATCTGCCCAACATAAATACAGGAGACGCCAAATGGCCGAAATCAAAGATCCCGAAAACACCATTCTGCTTGAGCTTAAAGACGGCACCGTCACAATCGAGCTTCTGCCTGATATCGCACCTCTGCATTGTGAGCGTATGAAGCAACTGGCGCGCTCGGGTGAATATGACAACGTCGCGTTCCACCGTGTGATCGACGACTTTATGGCCCAGACCGGCGACGTTCAGCACGGCGACATGGAAGACGGCTATAACATCCGCATGGCGGGTACGGGCGGATCAAGCATGCCAAACGTCAAGGCTGAGTTTTCTGGCATCCCACATGACCGCGGCACAATTGGTGCGGCACGCTCGCAAAGCCCTGATTCAGCGAACAGCCAGTTCTTCATCAATTTCAAAGACAACCACTTCCTGAACCGTCAGTACACAGTCTATGGCCGTGTCATTGAGGGCATGGAGCACGTCGATGCCATCACACGCGGAGAGCCAGCGGCGAACCCAGATCGTATGATCAGCATGAAAGTTGCCGCAGATGCGTAAGCTTGCGTTCGCGTTTGCCCTAATGGCCAGCCCGGCGCTGGCCACGGGCATCCAGATTGAGGTTGCTGGCGAGTCCAACGGAACCGTAGTTATCGATCTGTTTGAGGATGTGGCACCGCTACATGCTCAGCGCATCGTGACACTCGCGGCAGAGGGCGCGTATGACGGCGTCTATTTCCACCGCGTGATCGAGGGTTTCATGGCCCAGACGGGTGACGTTGAGTTCGCTAAGCTTGAAGGCGGCAACATGGCTTACGCAGGTATGGGTGGATCACAGTATCCTGACCTTCCTGCCGAGTTCTCGGACGTTGCGTATGAGCGTGGCGTGGTTGGTATGGCACGCTCGCAGAACCCTAACAGCGCCAACAGCCAGTTCTTCATCATGTTCGCACCGGGTTACTTCCTTAACGGGCAATACACCGTGGTTGGGCAAGTGACATCTGGCATGGATGTGGTTGATGCAATCAAGCTGGGCAAAGGCCAAAATGGTTCCGTCATCGGCGAGCCTGACATGATGGCGACCGTTACGGTTACGGAATAATCGCGGCCTCTCACAAGCGTGTGTAGAGGGCTATCGCAATGCAATGATACGGGCCATCTTCCAGAACAGGAGGATGGCCCATGTCGTTTCTAAAAGCATTTACTGTTGCAGCCTCACTTGTTGCAGGTTCAGCCCAGGCAAGTCCCGAGTTTTGGCAATTTGAATGGCCAAATACGGATTTCGAAAACTCATCAGTTGCTAGCTGGACCGAGGTCATCTCAGGCGGCCCTGCCAAAGATGGCATTCGCGCAGTCGATGATCCTCAGTTTATTGAGATAGAAATGGTTGAAGGTTTTGATGCGCGCGAGCCTGTGATTACGGTCGCCCTCGATGGCCACCGCGCGCGGGCCTATCCCATTAGATATTTGATGTGGCATGAGATCGTGAATGACAAAATCGGAGATATACCGGTGGCTGTCACATATTGCCCGCTCTGTAATTCTGGCATTACATTTGACCGCAACGTAGGCGGTCAAGAGTTGGTCTTTGGAGTCTCAGGCAAGCTGCGCAACTCGGATATGATTATGTTCGATCGCCAAACCGAAAGCTGGTGGCAACAGGCCGTTGGTATGGGCATCGTTGGAGAGATGAATGGTGTTGAGCTGAACACACTGCCAACATGGATGGAAAGCTGGGACCAGTTTAAAGAGGCGCACCCCGATGGTTTGGTCATGGCGCAGCCTGCATTTCTGCGGAGGTACGGCCAGAACCCGTACTACAAATATGACAGTTCAGCCCGTCCATTCCTTTATAACGGCGAAAACCCTCCCCACGACATTCCGCCCTTGGTCCGTGTCGTACGGGTCGGTGATATGGCTTGGCCATTGACGCGTCTCGCTGCAGCAGGCGAAATCTCAGAGGGCAATGTTGTGCTCAGCTGGCGTGAGGGTCAGGCTTCGGCGTTAGATCACAGAGACTTTGCGATTAGCCGAGAGGTTGGGTCCGTAAGAGTCCGTGACACTGCAGGCAATGATTTGCCCCATGACGTTATGTTTGCTTTCGCGTTCCACGCGTTCTGGCCCGATGGTCAGTGGATGCTGGGACAGTGATTAGTCTGGGCTGGCCTTGAACAGCCAGCCAAACACCAACACAGCCAACAAAGCGCCAATCACTTCAGCGGTGATAAATCCAGGCAGATCTGCTGGGCGTATGCCCGCGAACGTATCCGAGAATGCCCTACCAATGGCGACGGCTGGGTTGGCAAAGCTAGTTGATGCGGTGAACCAATAGGCTGCAGTAATATAGAGGCCGACGAGTGCAGGGATCGCTTCAGGGCGAAAACGAACACCGCCGAATATCGCAGCAAGCAGACCAAAAGTTGCAACGATCTCGGCCCACCATTGCGCAGGGCCCGCACGCACGGTTTCCGACACCTGCAGGATTGGCAGCTCGAACATTAGATGCGCCACGAACGTTCCGATCACGGCCCCGACGATTTGGAAGCCTATGTATCTTATGGTTTCGAACAACGGGATTTCCCGCCGAACGTAAAACGCCAAGGTAACCACCGGATTAAAATGCGCGCCCGAAACTGGGCCAAGGATCGTGATGAGCACAAACAGGATCGCACCCGTTGGAAGGGTGTTACCCAACAAAGCAACACCGCCATCTGCGCTAAGACGATCGGCCATAATACCAGAGCCGACCACGGTGCAAACCAACAACCCAGTGCCAAGGGCCTCGGCCGCGAAGCGACGGGAGAGGGAAAACCTCATCGATTAACCAGCGAGTGTTACCAGTGCATGGCGTTTTTTGCCTGCGCTGAGTTTGATCGGTGATGCCAAAGTTGCCGCGTCGATCATCAGCCCGCCGTCAGTCAATGGCGCATCGTCAAGTTTCGCGCCATTCTCGGCAATCAGGCGCTTTGCCTCTTTGCCAGATTTCGCCAGACCTGATTTCACGATCAATTGAACGATTGACACCGGAAGATCGTCCGCAGCCATCTCCAACGTTGGCAAATCAGCCCCAACACCGCCTTTTTCGAAGACCTCACGTGCGGTCGCTTCTGCCGCTGCAGCAGCTTCGGCACCGTGGCACAGCGTTGTCACTTCATTGGCAAGGATGATTTTCGCCGCGTTGATGTCAGATCCTTCAAGCGCGCCCAGACGGTTGCATTCGTCAAGATCCATCTCGGTGTAAAGCTTCAAGAACCTGCCAACATCCGCATCCGTTGTGTTGCGCCAGAACTGCCAGAATTCATATGGCGAGCACATGTCTGCGTTCAGCCAGATAGCTCCGTTTTGAGACTTGCCCATTTTTTTGCCATCCGACGTGGTCAGCAGAGGCGAGGTCAGCCCATAAATCTCGTGATCCAGAACGCGTCGCGTCAGGTCGATACCGTTAACGATATTGCCCCATTGATCGCTGCCACCGAACTGCACCAAACAGCCGTAGCGGCGGTTCAGCTCAAGGAAATCATAGGCCTGCAGGATCATGTAGTTGAACTCAAGAAAGCTCAACGACTGCTCGCGATCCAAGCGCGACTTCACACTTTCAAACGACAGCATCCGGTTGACCGAGAAATGCCGACCGATGTCCCGTAGGAACTCAAGGTAATTCAGATTGTCCAGCCACTCAGCGTTGTTCAGCATCAATGCGCCGGTGTCGCTCTCATCATACGAAATGTATTTAGCAAAAACTTGCTTAATGCCGCTGATATTGTCGTCGATCTGTGCTTCGGTCAGCAACGGACGCTCGTCCGCTCGAAACGAAGGATCACCCACCTTTGTGGTGCCGCCGCCCATCAGGGTAATCGGCTTGTGACCGGTTTTCTGCAACCAACGCAGCATCATGATTTGGATCAGAGAACCCACATGCAACGAGCTGGCCGTCGCATCAAAGCCGATATAACCCGGCACAACCCCTTTACTCAGAGCCTCGTCAAAGCCTTGATAATCAGTGCAGTCTGCCAAGAAACCGCGCTGCATCATCACTGCCATGAAGTCCGATTTGGGGTGGTAGGTCATGTCTTCTCTCTTTTCACATTGCGGGGCAGTCTATAAACCGCAATTGAGCTGGAGAAAACAGGTATTAAAGGCATATGGCTGGATGAAAATTTCCAAACCAATCACAGTCGCAGGGTTTTACTTGCAAAATAACGGGATTTGGCAATCTGCTCGCCTTTCGACGGACGGTGTTTGTGTTGGTGAAATTGACTCTTCCAGCCAAGGAAATGATCCTACCAAGGCTTATGCAGATTTGACGGGCGTCGAGAGTGCCGAGGGCAATGATTTGCCCTTGGAGCTGATATCAAAGTTGTCCAAAGGCACTGTTGTATCCGATTTTCGCAGTTCAGACATCGCGATGGGCGGGCAGGGCGCGCCGTTACATCCTTTCTATTTGCACGCTTTGGCAAAGACATTCTCGAATAGACCGTTGGCGTTTTTGGTATTGGAAGATGTAGTAACTTTGGTCTGGACCGACCCGAGGGTTGCTGATCCAACCGATCCCAATGCCATCACTTGTTTTGAAACTGGCCCGTGTCTTGGCCCTTTGCGTGAAATCCAACAACCGTCCGAGTGTGGAGATGTGGTTGATGGGGCGTTGGAACTCTTTTTGGATGACCCATTTTTCCGCCGCCTTCCCCCTAAGCGCGTCGAACGTTCAAGTTTCTCGCATCTACTGGAATTGGTCTGCGAACTGAATCAAGCGGACGCGCAAGCAACGCTTACCGGCATGTCGGCGACCTCGGTTTTGCTAGCGTTGGAACATTTGCCTGAAATGCCCGAAAAATTTATCGCAGTGGGTGAGGGATCAAGTAACCCTATCTTACAGCGGCTTCTCCAAGCCGCGCTTGATGTACCAGTCGAACTTCTAGACCCAGAATCAAACGGCAAGACCATTCACGCCCAAGCCATTGCGTTCCTTGCTGCGCGTGTTGCCAGAGGATTACCAACAACGGCCCCTCATACAACCGGCGTTGCCGTAACGGTCGGCGGAGGAAATCTGACCGAATTCACTTGAATCGCCGGCGCGTTTTCCCTTGAGTGTGATCAAATAGGGGATGACCATGACACTAGACACCGATTTCGTTCGCAGCCAATTTCCTGCCTTTTCCGAGCCGTCGCTACAGGGCCAGATGTTTTTTGAGAACGCTGGCGGTAGTTACACTTGCAAACCTGTTCTCGATCGCCTGCATCGCTTTTATCACGAACGCAAAGTTCAGCCCTACGGATCATTTGAGGCGTCACGTCTTGGCGGTGAGGAAATGGATGAAGCCCGCAGTCGCCTTGCTGCCCTTATGGGTGTTGAGACAGAAGAGCTAAGTTTTGGACCTTCCACGACACAGAATACCTACGTCTTGGCCAATGCCTTTCGCCAATGGATGCAACCGGGTGACGCGATCATCGTAACCAATCAGGACCACGAAGCGAATACCGGGCCTTGGCGCCGTTTGGCCGACGAAGGTATTGAGGTCCGCGAGTGGAAGCTAAATCCTGAAACTGGGCATCTCGATGTTGCCGATTTGACAAATATGCTTGACGAGAAAGTGCGTCTTGTCTGCTTCCCGCATTGCTCAAACGTAGTGGGCGAGGTCAATCCGGTTGCCGAGATTACGTCGGTGGCGCACGCCGCAGGGGCGTTTGTTTGCGTTGACGGCGTGTCTTATGCACCTCACGGATTTCCGAATGTGGGTGAGCTTGGCCCAGATATCTATCTATTCTCGGCGTATAAAACCTACGGTCCCCATCAGGGCGTTATGGTTATGCGTCGCGCCTTGGGCGAGTTGCTTCCAAATCAAGGGCACTATTTTAACGCGGACAGCCTTTATAAGCGTTTCACGCCGGCTGGTCCTGATCATGCCCAAATTGCAGCCTCAGCTGGAATGGCGGACTACTTTGACACTTTGCACCGCCACCACGGGTTGTCGGGAGCAACGCCGGCCGAAAGGATGGGCGCGCTTCATGACCTGATGCGAGATCACGAAATCAAGCTGTTACAGCCGTTGCTGGACTACCTTTCAGACAAGAATTCGGTTCGTTTGCTTGGCCCCACTACTGCCGAGAACCGGGCACCTACTGTGGCGATCGATACGTTCCAAGATGGATTTGAAGTTTCAAGCAAACTTGGAGCCCATGGAATTATGGCAGGCGGAGGAGATTTCTATGCCGTTCGCGCACTTGAGGCCCATGGGATTGACCCTAAACAAGGCGTTCTACGTCTTAGTTTTGTGCATTACACGACCGAAGCCGAGATCACTCATCTGATCGAAAGTTTAGAAAAAGAGCTTTGAAAGCCGACTAAAACACATCCACCT
>ERZ1048872.1764-NODE-1764-length-17095-cov-8.974765_pt1 | contig 17095 bp, 18 predicted proteins | sample MGYA00383100_ERZ1048872 | MGnify/ENA primary metagenome ERZ1048872 (study PRJEB29581, sample SAMEA5548370) | metagenome | biome: marine; feature: coastal; material: water | depth 50 m | study: Short-term variability in the microbial, nano- and picoplankton... | reverse complement strand
ATTGGATGTTACAGAGGTATTCGTCATAGAGCAGGTCTTCCATTAAGAGGGCAACGTACAAAAAATAACTCTCGTACTAGAAAAGGTAGAAGAAAAACAGTTGCTAACAAGAAAAAAGTAACTAAATAATAATTAAAGACATTAGTCATTAGTATTTGGACGTTAGAAGAATCTGTCTGAAATGTAAAAGTCTAGGATTCCAATAACTAAAAACTAACAACTAAAAACTAAAAAAAGTATGGCAAAGTCAAGTACAAAAAAACGTAAAGTAATTGTTGATGCAATTGGAGAAGCACATATCACAGCTTCATTCAACAACATTATTGTTTCTTTAACAAATAAAAAAGGTGACGTAATTTCTTGGTCATCAGCTGGTAAAATGGGCTTTAGAGGTTCTAAAAAGAATACTCCTTATGCTGCTCAATTAGCGGCTGAAGATGCTACAGCAGTTGCTAAAGAAGCTGGATTAAAGAAAGTAAAAGTTTATGTAAAAGGTCCTGGAAATGGTAGAGAATCTGCTATTAGATCTATACACAATGCAGGTATTGAAGTATCAGAAATTATTGATGTAACTCCAATGCCACACAATGGATGTCGTCCACCAAAAAGACGTAGAGTTTAATCTGAATTAGTTTTCAGAATCTAACTAAAATTTAGTTAGAAAATTCATATAAATATTTAGTAAACTAATATCAGTGCTTTAATGTATTGATATTAGTTTATTTTGCATAAATTTGCAAACTGAAAAATTTTTAACAAGTATCAACGAGAGGTATTCGGTTATAGAAGGATAAGCTTAAGACCTTAATTTTATAATCACTCTCAAAACAAATTTAAAATGGCAAGATATACTGGTCCTAAAACTAAAATAGCTCGTAAATTCGGACAAGCTATCTTCGGAGACGATAAAGCCTTCGAAAAAAGAAATTACCCTCCTGGACAGCACGGAGCTAACAAGAGAAGAGGTAAAAAATCTGAATATGCAATCCAATTAATGGAGAAGCAAAAAGCAAAATATACTTATGGTATATTAGAAAAGCAATTCAGAAACATGTTTAAAAGAGCAACTGCAGCTCAAGGTATTACTGGTGAGGTATTACTTCAATTTTGTGAATCTCGTTTAGATAACGTGGTTTTCAGAATGGGAATTTCTCCAACAAGAAGTGGTGCTAGACAATTAGTTTCTCACAGACACATTACAGTTAATGGTCAAAAGGTAAATATTCCTTCATACCAATTAAAAGCTGGAGATGTTGTTGGTGTAAGAGAAAAATCTAAATCATTAGAAGCTGTTCAAAATTCATTAGCTAATTCTAGCAATGTATACGAATGGATTACATGGAATAACGATACAATGCAAGGAACTTATGTTTCTGTTCCTGCTAGAATTCAAATTCCAGAGCAGATCAACGAGCAATTTATCGTTGAACTTTATTCTAAATAATACATTAATCATATTGGTATTTGGCCAAAGGGTTTATAAGTGGTCTTCAAACTTTTAAACCGCGCAACTAAATAACAATTAAAACGAAGAACAATATGGCAATATTAAATTTTCAGAAGCCCGACAAAGTAATCATGATTGATTCAACTGATTTCGAAGGTAAGTTTGAATTCAGACCTTTAGAACCAGGATACGGATTAACAGTTGGTAATGCTTTAAGAAGGGTATTATTATCTTCTTTGGAAGGTTTCGCAATCACATCGGTTAGAATAGAAGGTGTGGATCACGAATTTTCTACAATCTCTGGTGTAGTTGAAGATGTTACAGAAATGATTTTGAACTTAAAGCAAGTTAACTTTAAGCGTCAAATTGATGAAATTGATAACGAAACTGTTACTATTTCTATTTCAGGACAAGATCAAATCACTGCTGGTGATTTTCAGAAGTTTATTTCTGGTTTCCAAGTATTAAATACAGATTTAGTGATCTGTAACTTAGATCCTAAAGTAAATATCAATATGGAATTGACTATTGAAAAAGGTAGAGGATATGTTCCTGCTGAAGAAAATAAAAAAGCTTCTGCACCAATCGGAACTATTTTTACAGATTCAATTTACACTCCTATAAAGAATGTAAAATATAGTATTGAAAACTTCCGTGTTGAGCAAAAGACGGATTACGAGAAATTGGTTTTTGAAATTCAAACTGATGGATCTATAAATCCAAAAGATGCTTTAACAGAAGCAGCTAAAATATTAATTCACCACTTCATGTTATTCTCTGATGAGCGTATTACTCTTGAAGCTGATGAAATTGCACAAACTGAAACCTATGATGAAGAATCACTTCACATGAGACAACTATTGAAAACTAAATTAGTTGATATGGATCTTTCTGTACGTGCATTAAACTGTTTAAAAGCTGCAGAGGTAGATACTTTAGGAGATTTAGTATCATTCAATAAAAACGATTTAATGAAATTCAGAAACTTCGGTAAGAAGTCTTTAACTGAGCTTGAAGAGCTTGTAAATGTTAAAGGTCTTAACTTCGGAATGGATTTAAGTAAATATAAATTAGATAAAGACTAATAATAATTAAAACTAATCATATTTTGCTCCCACGCTATGAGTGTGGTAAGGTAGCAAGATGATAAAACAAATGTCATGAGACACGGAAAAAAATTCAATCACTTAGGTAGACAAACAGCGCATAGAAAAGCAATGTTAGCTAATATGGCTTGTTCTTTAATAGAACACAAACGTATTAATACAACTGTGGCTAAAGCAAAAGCTTTAAAGCAATATGTTGAACCAATGATTACGAAGTCTAAAACAGATACAACTCACAACAGACGTATCGTTATGTCTAAACTTAGACAAAAAGATGTTGTTGCTGAATTATTTAGAGATGTAGCAACTAAAGTTGGTGATCGTCCTGGAGGATACACACGTATTATCAAATTAGGTAATAGACTTGGTGATAACGCTGATATGGCGATGATAGAGTTAGTTGATTATAACGAACTTTATAACGCTGGTAAAGCAACTAAGAAAACAACGCGTAGAAGTAGAAGAGGTGGCAATAAAGCTACAACGACTCCACCAGTGGACGTTAAAGCTTCAAACGAAGAAGAATAAATGTTAATAAGCATTAATAAATATCAAGGATAAACTGTTTCAGTTTATCCTTTTTTTTTGGAATTTTGTAAAACGTTTTCCTGCGAAAGATCGGGAATCTTTTTAAAAACAATACATGAAGTACAAACAACGAAAAAAGGCTCTTATTTTATTAGCAGACGGTACAATTTTCTATGGTAAATCTATAGGCAAGGAAGGTTCAGCTTTTGGTGAAGTATGTTTCAATACTGGTACAACAGGTTATCAAGAAATATTTACAGATCCATCATATTATGGGCAGTTAATGGTAACAACAAATGCGCATATAGGAAACTATGGAACTAAAGCAGACGAAGTAGAATCTGACAGCATTAAAATAGCAGGTTTAATTTGTAAGAATTTCAGTTTTGAGCATTCTAGACCTGCAGCAGATGGATCATTGGAGGATTTCTTTGAAAAGAACAACACCTTAGCCATTTCAGATGTAGATACACGAGCTTTGGTGAGTTACATTAGAGATCATGGTGCTATGAATGGCGTAATTTCTACTGAAGTTGATGATATTGAAGGCCTAAAAAAGCAACTGGCTGAAGTGCCTTCTATGGTAGGTTTAGATTTAGCATCAAAAGTATCTACTAAAGAGCCATATTATTTTGGTGATGAAAATGCAACTCATAAAATTGCTGCTTTAGATATAGGTATTAAAAAGAATATTCTAAGAAATTTAGCAAAGCGCGATGCTTATATTAAAGTGTTTCCATACAATTCAAAATTCGAAGAATTGGAAGCTTTCAATCCAGATGGTTATTTCTTGTCTAATGGTCCTGGTGATCCAGAACCATTATTAGAAGCACAAGCTGTGGCAAAAGAAATTATTGCCAAGAATAAGCCTTTATTTGGCATTTGTTTAGGACATCAAGTAATTGCGTTGGCAAATGGCATTTCTACATACAAAATGCATAATGGCCATCGAGGAATAAACCATCCTGTAAAGAATTTGGTAACGGGTAAAGGAGAGATTACGTCTCAAAATCATGGTTTTGCAATAAATAGAGAAGAAACAGAAGCCAGTGCTAATGTTGAAATTACGCATGTTCATTTAAACGATCACACTGTTGCCGGAATAAAGATAAAAGACAAAAATTGTTTCTCTGTACAGTATCATCCAGAGGCTAGTCCAGGACCAAATGATTCGGTCTATTTATTTGACCAATTTATAGAGAATATTACGAACAGTTAAATGACAAAAACGCAATAAAAGAAAGCTTTTATTGCGTTTTTTTAGTTACAAAAACGTTATCGTAAATATTAATCAGAAATATGATTTTTGTTCTGTTTTAAGCCTTATATTTTCGTAATTTTGACTAGCCTTAAAGGTTTGAAATACTGAAGTAAATAGAATAATTGAACCGTTTGGCAGTATAATTTATTGTTAACTAAAAATAAAAATAATGAGCATTATAATTAATGTACACGCAAGACAAATTTTAGATTCTAGAGGGAATCCTACTGTAGAAGTTGATGTAGTAACAGAAAGTGGAATAATGGGAAGAGCTGCAGTGCCTTCTGGTGCATCTACTGGTGAGCATGAAGCTGTTGAGTTAAGAGATGGTGGAGATACATATATGGGTAAAGGAGTTTTAAAAGCGGTAGAAAATGTGAATTCTATAATTGCTCAAGAATTACTTGGTGTTTCTGTATTTGAACAAAATGCTATCGATCAATTAATGATAGATTTAGATGGTACACCAAATAAATCAAAATTAGGTGCTAATGCCATATTAGGTGTTTCTTTAGCTGCTGCTAAGGCTGCTGCAAATGAACTTGGTATGCCATTGTACAGATATGTTGGTGGGGTTTCTGCTAATACCTTACCGTTACCAATGATGAATATCATTAATGGTGGTTCTCATAGTGATGCGCCAATTGCATTTCAAGAATTTATGATTATGCCAGTAAAGGCTAAAAACTTTACACATGCAATGCAAATGGGTACTGAGATTTTCCATAATCTTAAAAAAGTATTGCACGACAGAAATTTAAGCACGGCAGTTGGTGATGAAGGTGGATTTGCACCAAACCTACCTGGTGGAACAGAAGATGCCTTAGATACTATTAAAAACGCTGTTGAAAAAGCAGGTTATACTTTTGGTGAAGAAGTTATGATTGCACTAGATTGTGCTGCTGCAGAATTTTATAAAGATGGCAAGTATGATTACACACTATTCGAAGGTGATAAAGGTGTGGTAAGAACAAGTAAAGAACAAGCTGAATATATAGCTGAATTGGCATCTAAATATCCAATTATATCAATTGAAGATGCTATGGATGAAAACGATTGGGACGGCTGGAAAGACCTTACTGAAAAAATTGGTGATAAAGTACAGTTAGTAGGTGACGATTTATTTGTGACCAATGTAGAGCGTTTATCTCGTGGTATTGAAAATGGTATCGGGAATTCTATCTTAATAAAGGTAAACCAAATAGGTTCTCTTACAGAAACAATTTCTGCAGTTAATATGGCAAAGAATGCAGGTTATACGTGTGTTATGTCTCATAGATCTGGTGAAACAGAAGATAATACTATTGCAGATTTAGCTGTAGCATTAAACACTGGCCAAATAAAAACAGGTTCTGCTTCTCGTAGTGACCGTATGGCAAAATATAACCAGTTGTTACGTATAGAAGAAGAATTAGGTGATGTTGCTTATTTTCCACAAGAAAATGCTTTTAAAGTGAAGTAATATTTCACTCTATAAATAGATTTTGTAAAGCGATTACTGTAAAAGTAATCGCTTTTGTTTTTAATAGATGTTAATAATATTGACATCGTTAAAAGCATCGTCAATCTGCTTTCGAAATCGTTTGATATTTTGTAAATTTACAATCCTTAAAAACTCAAAAAACAATATAAAAATATGTCAGATAAAGCTACCTTAGAAATTAATGGTGAAAAGTATGAATTCCCAGTTGTTGTAGGCACAGAAAATGAAGTTGCTATTGATGTTAAAACATTAAGAAGTGCAACAGACGGAGTAATAACAATTGATCCTGGATATAAAAATACAGGAAGTTGCGAAAGTGCTATTACATTTCTAGATGGCGAAAAGGGTATATTAAGATATAGAGGCTATTCTATAGAAGAACTTGCTGAAAAAGCAGACTTTTTAGAAGTTGCGTATTTGTTGATTTTTGGTGAATTACCTACACAAGAACAGTTAGATAAGTTTCATGAAGACATTAAAGAAGAATCAGTTGTTGATGATGATATTAGAAAGATTATCGATGCTTTTCCAAGATCTGCACATCCAATGGGAGTTTTGTCGTCAGTTACAAGTGCATTGACAGCTTTTTATCCTGGTTCTGTCGATGTTAATTCTGAAGAAGCGATGTACAAATCTATTGTTAGAATTTTGGGTAAATTTCCTGTTTTAGTAGCATGGAGTATGCGTAAAAAGCAAGGTTTACCGCTAGATTGGGGTGATGATAAGTTAGGTTACGTTGAGAATGTATTAAAGATGATGTTCAAAAGTCCTAATAAGGAATATGTACAAAATCCTATATTAATAAATGCTTTAGATAAATTATTAATTCTTCATGCAGATCATGAGCAAAACTGTTCTACATCTACAGTAAGAATTACTGGTTCTTCTCATGCAGGTTTATATGTGTCGCTTGCATCTGGTATTTCTGCGCTTTGGGGACCTTTACATGGTGGTGCTAACCAAGCTGTATTAGAAATGCTTGAAGCTATTAAAGAAGATGATGGTGATACTAAAAAATACATGGCAAAAGCTAAAGATAAAGAAGATCCATTCCGTTTAATGGGCTTTGGTCATCGTGTCTATAAAAACTTTGATCCTAGAGCAAAAATCATAAAAGTTGCTGCGGATGAAGTTTTGGGTGAATTAGGTGTAGAAGATCCAATTTTAGAGATTGCTAAAGGACTAGAAAGAGAAGCGCTAGAAGATCAGTACTTTGTAGATAGAAAATTATATCCAAATGTAGATTTCTACTCTGGTATTATTTACAGAGCAATGGGTATTCCTGTAGAAATGTTTACAGTAATGTTTGCATTAGGTCGTTTACCAGGTTGGATTGCACAATGGAGAGAAATGCGTATGCGTAAAGAACCAATTGGTAGACCGAGACAGTTATATATTGGTGAGACTTACAGAGCATTCAAAAGCATCGACAAAAGATAAAACACGCAAATAAGTATAAAAAAGCTTCATATTATTTATGAAGCTTTTTTAGTATTTTCGAAACACATGAACTTAAACATACAAAACGAAACTTCGCGTCTTAGAGCTGTTATTCTGGGAACTGCTGAAAGTAATGGGCCAATTCCAAAGGTTGAAGATTGCTATGACCCTAAAAGTCGTGAACATGTTTTAGCCGGAACGTATCCAAAAGAGGAAGATATGATTGCTGAAATGGAAGCAGTAGCTAAGGTATTGGATAAATACGACGTAAAAGTATATCGACCTAAAGTTATTGAAAACTACAATCAGATTTTTGCAAGAGATATATCGTTTGTCATTGAAGATAAAATAATAATTGCTAATATTCTTCCTGATCGTGAACGTGAAATAGTAGCTACTGAATATATTTGGGAAAACGTGGATAAAAAAAACAAAATCATCTTACCAGAAGAGTGTCATGTAGAAGGTGGAGATGTAATGCCATGGAACGATTATATTTTCATTGGTACATATTCTGGTGAAGACTATCCCGATTATATTACAGCACGTACAAATACAGATGCTGTAATCGCTATTCAAGAATTATTTCCGCATAAAACTGTAAAGTCTTTCGAATTACGTAAGTCTAATACAGAACCAAAAGAAAATGCATTGCATTTAGATTGTTGTTTTCAACCTATCGGAAAAGATAAAGCTATACTTCATAAAAATGGATTCTTGGTAGATAAAGAATACGAATGGTTGATAAATTTCTTTGGTAAGGAAAATGTATTTGAAATCACAAAAGAAGAAATGTATAACATGAATAGTAATGTGTTTTCCATTTCTGAAGATGTTGTAATTTCTGAAAGAAACTTCACTAGATTAAATACTTGGTTGCGTAAAAACGGTTTTACTGTAGAGGAAGTGCCTTATGCTGAAATTGCAAAGCAAGAGGGTTTATTACGTTGTTCCACAATGCCATTGATAAGGGACTGAGTTACTTACGATATAAAAAATAATTATTTACTAGGTCAATGTATTCTTGCTTAGCTTCATCTTCACTTATATTTTGAATTTGAAAAAGCGCATTCGTTTTAAACGCATTAATTATAGGTTTGCTACTACTTGGTCTTCCATAATCATTAGTAGCCTTTTTATAGTAAGCATATAAGCGTAGCAAGAAATCTGCAGGAAATGGCTCTATATGATCATTAACACGATCTACAGCGGCTCTAAATTCTATGTCTAATGCTTCTGAAGTCATTTCATTTCTGCAATGACGCTTTCGCCACCACGTACTTTTTGATTGAGTTCTACTTTAATATCTGCATCTAAAGGTAAAAATAAATCTACTCTAGACCCAAATTTTATGAACCCAGAATCAGCACCTTGTTTTGCGCTAGAATCTACCTTAGCATAATTAACAATACGTTTTGCAAGTGCACCTGCAATTTGTCGGTATAAGACTTTACCAAAACCTACATTTTCTACAACTACAGTTGTACGCTCATTCTCTTCACTTGCTTTTGGATGCCAAGCAACTAAATACTTTCCAGGATGGTATTTACTATAGCTAATATTTCCTCCTATAGGATAACGCGTAACATGCACGTTTAATGGAGACATAAATACTGAAACTTGGATACGTTTATCCTTAAAAACTTCATTCTCTAAAACTTCTTCGATTACCACAACTTTGCCATCTACAGGTGCTAATACTTGTTTATTATTTGCATGAGTGTTTCGTTTAGGATTTCTGAAAAATTGAAGAATTAAAATAAAGAATACCAAAACAGTAATCATTAAACCTTTTCGCAACCATTCGTTAATGATAAATTCATCAATTAAAAAAAATGATCCTACAACAATAAGCAATGTTATAAATATAATTTTATGGCCTTCCTTATGAAACATAATGTATAATTCTTAAAAATAAATAAATAAAAGGTGCGGCAAATATAATACTATCTAATCTATCTAAAAGTCCACCGTGACCTGGCATTATAACACCACTATCTTTTACACTAGCTTGACGTTTAAATTTAGATTCAATTAAATCACCAAATGTGCCTAATACACTCACAATTATAGCGAGAATTAACCAAGATGTAAATCTCAATGTTTCTGTGTATTCTGCGATAAAATAACTAGATATACATGCAAAAAACAGACCCCCTAAAAATCCTTCGACTGTTTTTTTTGGTGATATACTTAGAAATAGTTTTTGCTTTCCAAAATTTTTGCCAACTAAGTAAGCAGCACTATCATTTACCCAAATCAATATAAATCCACCCAAAAGAAACAATGGTGAAAATTTGTTTTGAAAGTTGGCAATAAGGAGCATAAAAACAAATCCGGATGACAAATAGAACGTTGTTGCGATGTAGCGCTTAGATTCAAATAATGGAATACGCTTTGCGCTAAACAAATCTTTTATTAAAAACAGATTTACAAAAATGGTAATAACTAATAAGATTTGAATAATCTCATCAGTACTGTCTTCGTTTATGTCTTGCAAACAAAAATAACTAAAGACACCATAAAGTACGACAAATATGACATACTGAATAAATGATTTTAACTTAATAAGGTTGCTAAATTCTAATAAGCTTATAATACCAAATATTGCGAGTAATGCAACAAGGGCTTCTTGTTTGTATAGCGAAGCTATGAGTAATAAAACATAAATAACACCAGAAATGGCTCTTATAGCTAATTCTTTCATTATAAGTCTTCTAATAAAAGTAAGTATAGGTTTTTAGCGCTACTCCCATAAGTTAGAAAATCCTTATCGTCGTCAGTTTTAAAGTCCTTATCGTCGTCAGTTTTAAAATGCTTTATTGTAGTAATATTGGTGGGTATTGCTGCTTTACTCTTTTCCTTTATTCCTTTTAACCCTTCACCAATATTCTCTAAAAATTGGCTTGTTGTTGCATAGATAATAAAATGATCCGGTAATTCTTTTAATTTTTTCTCAGCGATTTGATTTGATGAAATCAATAATGAACCATCATCCGAAATTAAATACTCGCACGAGGATAAAAAATATGAGCTTTCTGAAACTTTTTTGGTAATATTAAGATTAAAATCCTTAAACAGTTCTGTTAAACGATTATCAATGATAAATACTTTATCATGGTGCCACTTGTTTTCATCAAGAATAGAGTTAAAACTATCTTTAACTTCTTCCATGTTTTCGCAATACAAAAATTTACCACCATTGGCTTTAAAATTTATTGTAAAACGTTCATCAGCAGGCAACTTCACTTCAGGCATATATTTGCCGCGTTCTTGATTTGGTATGTCTTCTTCAGTCTGGTTAGACTTTTTACCGAAGATTTTACGAAATAAACTCATTCAATTGGTGCTATTAAACTTGTCTTTAGTGATTGTCGTAAATATAAAAAAACTTAAATTAACATAAGGTCAATTTAAGTTTTTATATCGTTTTCAGTAGGTTTACTCTTCTTCTTCTTCAGTATTACCTTCTGTAATCGTTTTAGCTTTTTCAAAAGGACGTTTTCCAAAGATTTTTTCGAGATTATCTTTAAAAATCACTTCTTTGTCTAATAAAACTTCAGCAAGCTGAGTAAGTTTATCTTTGTGCTGTTCTAATAATTTAACGGCGCGTTGATATTGTTCTTCAATTATCTCTGAAATTTCTCTATCAATAAGTTCAGCGGTTTGTTCACTATATGGTTTTGTAAATCCATATTCAGATTGTCCTGAAGAATCGTAATATGTTAAATTACCTACTTTATCGCTAAGACCATAAACTGTAACCATTGCTCTCGCTTGTTTAGTTACTTTCTCTAAGTCGCTTAAAGCTCCTGTGGAAATTTTATCAAAAATCACTTTTTCTGCTGCTCTGCCACCTAATGCTGCACACATTTCGTCGAGCATTTGTTCTGGTCTTACAATAAGTCTTTCTTCTGGTAAATACCAAGCTGCTCCTAACGAACGCCCTCTAGGCACAATAGTAACTTTTACTAAAGGTGCGGCATGTTCTAACATCCAGCTTACTGTTGCATGTCCGGCTTCATGGAAAGCTACGGCCTTTTTCTCTTCTGGAGTAATAATTTTATTTTTCTTTTCAAGACCACCAACAATTCTATCAACAGCGTCTAAGAAATCTTGTTTGTTTACTGCCTTTTTGCCTTTTCTTGCAGCAATTAATGCAGCTTCGTTACACACATTAGCGATATCTGCGCCAGAAAAACCTGGTGTTTGTTTTGCCAAGAAATCAACATCTAAGGTTTCTTCTTTTTTAAGTGGACGCAAGTGTACTTCAAAAATTTCTTTACGTTCTCTGACGTCGGGTAAATCAACATAGATTTGTCTGTCGAAACGTCCAGCTCGCATTAAAGCACTATCTAATACGTCAGCTCTGTTCGTTGCAGCCAATACAATTACATTTGTATTAGTGCCAAAACCATCCATTTCTGTTAACAGTTGGTTTAATGTGTTTTCGCGTTCGTCATTAGATCCAGAGAAGTTATTTTTACCTCTTGCTCTACCAATTGCATCGATCTCATCAATAAAAATTATAGAAGGGGATTTTTCTTTAGCTTGTTTAAATAAATCTCTAACACGAGACGCACCAACACCTACAAACATTTCCACAAAATCCGATCCAGATAAAGAGAAAAAAGGCACTTTAGCTTCACCAGCAACGGCTTTAGCTAATAAGGTTTTACCAGTTCCTGGAGGTCCTACGAGTAATGCACCTTTTGGTATTTTACCACCTAAAGCTGTATATTTTTCTGGGAACTTCAAGAAATCTACGATTTCTTGTACTTCTTCCTTTGCACCTTCTAAGCCCGCAACATCCTTAAATGACGTCTTAGTATCCGTATTTTCATCAAATAGTTTTGCTTTAGATTTACCAATATTAAAAATCTGTCCACCAGCTCCGCCACCTCCACCAGAGGACATACGACGCATAATAAATATCCAAACACCGATAATTAAGATAAATGGTAATAAAGTGAGTAGAAAATCTCCCCAAACATTATGCTCGGATTTAAACCCTACACTCACATTTAAATTATTTTCATCTTTTATTTTATTTATTTCTTCTTGAAAAAGTTTCAAATCACCAAATTCAAAATTGTAGTTTGGTGCAGGTGTTACAGATGGCAAAATATTATTTGGTCTGGATTTTTTGTGCACTTCCATTGCTTGAGCTTCTTTTGTTAAGTAAACTCTAGCTTCTCGATTGTTAATTATTTCTACTTTATTTACATCACCATTTCTTAAATAACTAAAAAATTCGGTTGGTGTAGTTTGTTTTCCAGTAGAATCACTAAACCCTCCTGAGAATAATTGAATTGCAAGAAATACTGCGATAATAACTCCGTAAATCCAATATGGATTTACTTTGGGTTTCTTGTTTAAATTTTTATTGTCTTTTGCCATTAGTAGCCTTTGTCTTTTTTAATAACTTGTTTCTATTTGGGTTGTTTTAGCGTCTCCCCACAGACTTTCAATATCGTAGTATTCTCTTATATGTTTCTGAAACACGTGTACTACAACATTCACATAATCCATTAAAACCCACTCGGCATTATCTGTTCCTTCTATATGCCAAGGTTTATCTTTAAGGGTTTTGCTGACTTGTTTTTGTATGGAATTGACTATTGCGTTTACTTGTGTATTAGAAGTACCTTCACAAACAATAAAATAATCACAGACCGTATTTTCTATTTCTCTTAAATCTAAAATTGTAATCTCTTTTCCTTTAACCTCCTCTATGCCTCCGATAATAGTTGTAATGAGTTGGTCTGCATTGATTTTTTCTTTCGTCATTAAATTAATTTAAATTTGTGCAAAGTTATTATTTTTTTAGTTCTTTTGAGCTCTTATTGTCATAAGAAAACCATAAAATAAAACAACAATTTTAATGTATATAATCAAACTTGATGCCATTGACTCTACAAACGCTTACTTAAAGCAGATTGCTGCTAAGGCTTTGCCAAAAGATTATACTATTGTAGTTACAAATTCTCAAACTCAGGGACGAGGTCAAATGGGAACGCAATGGCAAGCAGAAAAAGGCAAAAGTCTTACAGTTAGCGTGTTTAAAGTCTTGCCTCATCTTAAAATTGAACAACAATTTTATATAAGTATGGTAGTTTCCTTGGCTGTAAGTAAAGCATTAACTGTATTTAATATCCCGAAATTAGGTGTTAAGTGGCCTAACGACATTTTGTCAGCAGATAAGAAAATTTGTGGAATTTTAATTGAGAATATTGTCAAAAGCAATCAGTTACAAGGGTCTGTAATTGGATTTGGTTTAAATATTAATCAGAAATATTTTAAAAATTTACCTCAAGCATCATCCCTGATTTTAATTACAGGAATTGTTTTTGATAAAGATGAAGTCTTAGCAGAAATATTAAAACAAATGCAGTATTATTTTCAATTATTAGAAACTAATAAATTCCAAAAACTGCATTCTGCATATGAATCTATTTTATTTCGAAAAAATAAACCTTCTACATTTATTACTCCTAATGATAATACCTTTACGGGTATAATAAAAGGGGTCACTGTAGAGGGAAAATTAAAAGTTTTGACCGAAGATGATGTAATGAAAACCTTTGATCTGAAAGAGGTCGTACTAAAATACTAAATTGCAGTTTTCATATTTGTAGCAAGCGTCTCAATAAATTTGCTGATAGGGCCTTTTATCATCATAGCCATCATCGTATTGAATTGACCTTCAAAAGCCAGTTTTACTTCACTATTGTTTGCTTCAATTTCTGAAATATGCACTGTTAATGAAAAATCTAATTTTCCGCCAGCTGCACCTAATTTTATTTTGCTATTCGGAGTAGCTTCTTTTTTCTTTAATATAATTTCTGGCATTCCTTTTAATGCGAAAAGAAATTTATCGTTTTCTAAAACTTCAAATTTGCTAATGTTTTCTGGCATTAACGTTTCAAAATTTTTGACATCAAATAAAAAATTGAATGTGTCTTCTGCAGATTTATCTAATGTTACTTTTGGTGATTCTAAATTCATGTTTAAAAATGATTGTTCGTTTTTAGTTCAGTCGTTATGTTGTTGTATTACGTTTAAATTTTTGATAAAAAATCAATAAAACGAAAAGACAACTAAACGAATCTACACATTTTATATCAATTTGCGTTCCATTTACTTGGATTGGCATTCCACCGTGCTAATATGTCTTGTTCTTTTTCTGTTATATAGTTCGAGTCCAAAGCTTGTTCTAATAAATTATCGTAATTACCAAGCGTGTGTAACTCTACATTTGCATCTTTAAAATTTTCTTCAGCGACTTTAAATCCATAAGAAAAAATAGCAACCATTCCTTTAATACTAACCTCAGCTTCATTCAGCGCTTTTACTGCATTTAAACTACTTTTTCCTGTACTGATTAAATCTTCAACCACTACAACTGATTGCCCTTTTTCTACATAACCTTCTATTTGGTTTTGGCGACCATGTTTTTTGGCTTCTGGTCTTACATATACAAAAGGAAGATTTAGGTATTCAGCAACTAAAGCGCCAATACCAATGGCACCTGTTGCAACACCAGCGATAACATCTGGTTTACCATAGTAATCTTCTATGTGTCTAGCCATAGTTTCTCTGATGTAATTTCTAATTAGAGGATATGATAATACAATTCTATTATCACAGTAAATTGGTGATTTCCAGCCAGAAGCCCATGTAAATGGGGTCTTAGGCTGTAATTTAATTGCATTTATTTGCAATAAAACTTCTGCGGTTTTTTTTGCGGTTTCTTTGTTAAAAATCATGTTGCAAAAATAATGAATTTTAAAGGCTAAGAAATTTTATATTAAATAATTTTTCATTTCAAATACTTTCTCATAAAAAGTAATATTTTTACATAAAAGAAGATGTAAGATACCCTATCTATGTACACAATTTATGTTGGTAATAAACCAATAATTTTAACCACTAAAGTTGAGAAAGAAACAGATTTTAAAGCCTTTCTCTTAAAATCCGTGAATATTGGTAAGGTTATAAAAACGCTTAATAATACCGATTTAAAAGGGGTGCATCTCATTCATAAATCTGAAGATAAATTACTTAAATATTTTCTTAGACTTTTGCCTAATGTTATAGCTGGAGGTGGAAAAGCATATAATTCTAAAAATGAAATTCTTTTTATATTTAGAAACAATAAATGGGATTTACCAAAAGGAAAGGCTGAACGCAAAGAGACTATTGAAGAAACTGCTGTGCGCGAGGTAGAAGAGGAAACTTGTGTAAAAGAGCTTAAAATTACTAAACAATTGACTACGACTTATCACATTTTTAAGCGAAACGGTAAGCACAAAATTAAAATAACGTATTGGTTTGAAATGAAAACGGACTTTAACGGAAAACTCTATCCACAAGAAAAAGAAGGTATTACTAAAGTAAAATGGCTAAATGAAAAAGCTTCCCAAAAAGCTTTGGAGAATAGTTATGCTAATATTAAAATTTTGATTTAAGCAGTTTATCTGTAAAAAATGATTTTTATCTGATTTCTTGTTAATTTATCTTAATTTTTTTAGCGATGCATTATGCGATTTTTTATTTTGTTTAATTTTATAACAAAAACATTAAACAAAAAGTAATGAAAAAAAAATTATACTCTCAGATCCCAAATCTGAAACATAGCCTCTTATTACTTATTTTAAGCATGTTAATGTCTAATTTTTCATTTTCAGATAGTTCATGGTGTGGTGACATTGAGAATTTTGAATTTACGAATGGACAAGAAACAACTCAAATTGAGGACAATGGTAGTTATAACATCTTTGATCTACCAGAAAATTTTTATGTGAATGCTTACGTTGATGGCTATTCTCAAAGTGTTCGCTACAAGGTGAAAAATTTGGAAACAAACCAAACTTTTCGAATTGTTGAAAATTATTTGCCGTACACATTTCCTGCTGGTAATGCCCAATGGAATTTGGGTCCAGGTACTTTTAAGATTACAGCCAAGGTCTATAGAAGAAATAATGCAAGAGGAGGGTTGTGTGATATTGAATCCGTCACTATAACTTTAACTGATGAGTTAAGCTGTGATGCAGATGCAGGTACCTTAACAGCGACATCAAGTTCAGTATGTTCAACAGGCGAGGTGATGATCTCAGCGACACCAAATGGTGATGCAAATCAGCCGGGGGATTACAGTACATTGTTTGTATTAACACAAGGGGAAGGTTTAGTAATAGAGCAAGTAAATACATCACCGGAGTTTACGGTTAATGGTGGTGGTAATTATACCATTCATACATTAGTATATCCAAACGGCTTAGATTTAAGTATTGTGGAGTTAGGTGTAACCACAGGTTTTGATGTAAATGGATTATTGATACAAGGCGGAGGAGAGTTATGTGCATCGTTAGATGTTGCAGGCGCACCAATTCATATTACTAATCCAGATGCAGGTACCTTAACAGCAACTGAGACGAATGTAACTTTAGCGGGAGGATCAGCGATGATTTCAGCGACGCCAAATGGTGATGTAAATCAGCCAGAGGGTTACAGTACATTGTTTGTATTAACACAAGGGGAAGGCTTAGTGATAGAGCAGGTCAATACAGCAGCAGAGTTCACAGTTAACGCAGCAGGAAATTACACGATTCATACATTGGTATATCCAACAGGATTAGACTTAAGTGTAGTGGAGTTGGGAGTAACGACTGGTTTTGATGTAAATGGATTATTAGTACAAGGCGGTGGAGAGTTATGTGCATCATTGGATGTAGCAGGCGCACCAGTTTATGTAGAAGAAGAGGCATGCATAGCAGATGCAGGTACCTTAACAGCGACATCAAGTTCAGTATGTTCAACAGGCGAGG
>ERZ1048872.1759-NODE-1759-length-17148-cov-11.408413_pt1 | contig 17148 bp, 11 predicted proteins | sample MGYA00383100_ERZ1048872 | MGnify/ENA primary metagenome ERZ1048872 (study PRJEB29581, sample SAMEA5548370) | metagenome | biome: marine; feature: coastal; material: water | depth 50 m | study: Short-term variability in the microbial, nano- and picoplankton... | reverse complement strand
AGTGCATCTGTTCGATCTGGTGTGTATTTCGAAACAGATCTTGCGCCATGGATTAATAAAGCTCTTAATTCGTTATTACCATTTTTTGTTATTCGACCTAATTTTGGCTTACCGCCAGAGCTTGCTTGCCGAGGAACTAAGCCACACCAGGCAGATAATTGTCTTCCATTTGAAAATTGTTTTCCTGTACCGACCTGACTTAAAAAAGCAGCGGTGACAATCGGCCCAAAACCAGGAATGGCAAGTAACGCCTGATATCTTGGCTGTTGTTTACACAGTGCTTCAAGCTCACTTGATATCGATTTTATATCTTCAGTTAAGGCATTTACTTCTTGCCATAGACTATATATTAGCTTTCGCATCACAACTGATAGTTCATTGTCAGCATCTTCTAACACTTCAGGAACTTGTTCTCGTAGTGATTTGAAGCTTTTGGCGATAGTAATACCGTATTCACTTGCCAAACCGCGTAATTGGTTAGATATAGCAATTCTTTGAACAACCAACCTTTGCCTAACGCAACGTAGAGACTTTATGTCTTGTAGTTCGATTGTTTTTATTGGCACACTATGTAAGTTAGGTCGTGAGGCCGCTTCACAAATAGCACGAGCATCGTTGGCATCATTTTTCTGGTGACCCACAAAAGGTTTCACATGTTGAGGTGGAATTAATCTAATTGAAAATCCCATTTTTTCAATTGTTCTAGCCCAATAATTAGAGCTACCACAAGCCTCCATGGCAATAAGTGTATTTTCAGGAAACTGACGCACCACGTCTAAAAGCTTCGCGCGTGTAACTTTTTTATTTGAGGTAACTTTGTTTTCATTGGATAAAACGCAGACTTGAAAATAGTGTTTTGCTAAATCAATACCAACAACTTTGATGCTCATGATGACTCTCCTAAAAATTGAATTTAATCAATTTGAGTATGGCGCATTCAACGCCAATGGGGAGGGGCGTCCATCACATCACAAAGCTTGATAGGTTTCATGTTTTATATTTGTTACAATAAGACCAAAAAACATCCTGTATTTGACTTTTAAATCTATGATAAATTACTAGCTAATTGACTTTAATACTTTAAATGGTCACTTTACCGCTGTTTACTAGCCATTAACAAAAGGTAAACTTAAGTACAATTGGATAATTACCGCATTAGTTATATCAATAAAAAAGGCGCCCACGAGTGGAACAACCAAGAAGGCTTGTGGTGAGGGTCCATGACGAGCCACCAGTGATTCCATATTAGCAACGGCTGTAGGTGTAGCGCCCAAACCAAAGCCACAATGTCCTCCAGCTATTATCGCAGCATTATAGTTTTTCCCCATGACTCTAAATGTGACAAAGTAGGCAAACACCATTAATAGAATAGCTTGTAATAAAATAAGAAATAACATGGTGCCTGCTAAATTTTCAAGATCCCAAATTTTGAGTGACATGAGAGCCATGGTTAAAAAAATCGACAGAGCCATCGTTCCCCATAGATCTATACACGCTTTACTTATTCGGTATCGATTGGATATCTCGGTTAAGTTTGTTACAACCACGCCAAACAATAAAGGAATTAAGAATGCAGGTAGAATGATGTCGGCACTTTTTAATTCCATATAAACTATTCGGCCTAACACCATACATAACAGAATAAAAAACAGAGTTTCCATCATTCTTTTAGGTGTAACTAAATCATATTCTTCGGGATCAAAGGTAATAGCTTCTTTCTCGCCGCCTTTTAAGTGGGTGTCTTTATCGTTGGACGAAAGGTTGTAACGATTTATAAGTCTTCTACTTACAGGGCCTCCAATCAATCCACCTAATATAAGTCCCAAAGTTGCAGAAGCCATGGCTAATTCAAAGGTACTAGAGGGCATATTGTATTCGGTTATAAATAAGTCTGCATAAGTAGCACCGTTACCGTGTCCTCCTGACAAAGTGACTGAACCACCAATGAGCCCCATTAAAGGATCTATACCTGTGGAAATAGCATAAATAACACCGACAGAATTTTGTACAAATAAATATAAAGTGGCAACAAGTAGAAAAAGCAGAACTTTAGGTCCACCTTTTGCTAATAAGCTGAAACTTGCCCCTAATCCCACAGTGGTAAAAAACATCGTCATCAAAGGATTCTTTAAGTTCATGTCAAATTGAAAATTAATGCTTAGATAGGAATGTATCAGGGTGAGTATAAGAGAGAATACGATGCCGCCTACAACAGGTTCGGGTATGTTGTTATTTTTTAAAAAAGGAATTTTACGGTTAAGAAAGTATCCTGAAAAAAGTACAATAAGTGCGATAAATAATGTTTCTGTAATGCTTACAACTATGACCATTAAATTATACCTGTGACTAAATAAATGTGTTTGAACGCCTAAAGGTGTTCAGGGTAATTTAGTAGACAGGTAACAAATAAATTTCCTCATTTAATTTTGTTTCATACAAAAACGAATCTAGTTATATCCCAATATGTAGCTTGTGCTTTCATTTTCTATGGTATCTAATTCGAGTGTCTTAATGTTAAACGTATCGGCGGTTATTAATTCCTCACCCAAAGAAGGAGAAAAATCATCCTCTTTTTTTAAGTTTTTTGTGTTAGTGACACTCTTTGATTCTAACATTACATTCACCTGTTTATTTAATAGCACAACAATGAGAAAACGATGTGTTTTATCCAAATTACATGAATTGAACTCGTATGGTTAAAACGAAAAAAAATCCCGATAACTAATAGACAGTTGAAAAACTAAAATCCTCATTTATACATTTCAAAAAGTTGGATTTTACACGTCATTTATATCTTTTATCTGATGTTAGCGTGAATTATTTTAATGTGTAACTTAATGTGGTTCAATATTAGTTGTTGTTATTGTTAGTTTAAATTTTATTTTTTTGTTTTTTATGTATAGCTTTAATTTTATTTTTAAATTTATTTTATTTATTTTTGTTGTATTTTGAAGCGTAATTTAACGCTTGTAGTTGTTTGATTTTCGCACTAAGCTTTATTTATATATTAATATAATAAGTACTGATTGAATGATTACAGAGCCCAAATTATCGGATGTTTTCATTAGTTACTCGGCTAAGATAAGGCGTGTAGTTAGCCGTATAGTTCACCCTGAAGATATCGATGATATTGTTCAAGACACATTTGTTCGAAGCTATGAAGCTAACCTAAAACAAGAAATTAAGTATTCTCGTAGTTATATGTTAAGAACGGCTAAAAATTTAGCTTTAAATCATATTGCAAAATGGGATAATAAATATAATGATTCCATTGAAGAATTCAGTGAACCTCCGGTAGAATTGACTTCGCAGAACTTTGAAGACGAATTTGAAAGTAAAGAAAGGTTCTTAGTTTTTGTTCAAGCTACAAATCAGTTAGCAACGTCAGTTCGAAAATGTTTTATTTTGAAAAAGGTTTATGGGCTCACTCAAAAAGAAATAGCAAGATATCTACATATTAGTGAAAGCACGGTTGAAAAGCATGTCGCGAAAGGGTTATTAAAATGCTCATTATATATGGAACAAAATGATAATAGCCAGAGTCACTTGAATAGTGTCGAAGAACTGTCTTCGGGCAAAAGTATAAAGAGTTTATAGTTGATGACTAAAGTTACCCAATTCAGCAGTAAAGAAGAAATTCAAGAGCAGGCTTGTTTATGGATAAGTCGAATCGATCGTGGTTGTACAAAAAGTGAGAAAAAAGAGATTGCTATCTGGATAAACCAGAGTAATGCTCATCGTGAAATATTAATGAAAATGGCATCTTTATGGGATGATTTGAGTGTGCTCAATGAATTGAGTGCTTTATTTCCGTTAGAAAATGCAACGAAACGAACTCGTCATCATTTTAGAAAAATATCACTAGCAGCAAGTGTTATTTTTGTTGTATTGTTGGGGGGAAGTTTGACCACCGATATCCAAATATTTCCTTCATTTTCATTTAATCAAAATCAAAATCAAAACGTTGTAGAAAAATTTTCGACAGAGGTTGGCAAGCAAGAAATTTTTTCATTGAGCGATGGTACAAGTATTCAACTTAATACCAATAGTATTATTGAGGTCGTTTACAATGAACGGCAGCGGTATGTTAAATTATTACAGGGTGAAGCAAAATTTGATGTAGCTAAAGACAGCACTAGACCATTCACTGTTATGGCTGGCGAAAAGTCTTTTACCGCGTTAGGTACTATTTTTAATGTACAAAAAGATACAAATCTAGATCTAGAATTACTGGTTACAGAGGGTAAAGTTCTCATATCGAAGTCCGCTGAATTTATTGAACACGTGACTCATCAAGCCGGTTTGATAAAGCTGGTGAACCTTCCTGGAGTACAGGTTAAATCTGGAGAAAAAGCTGTAATTGACGATAATGTTTTACGACCAATAAGTAAAGTAACACTCGTACAGGTTCAAAGAGATTTAGCATGGCAACAAGGAATGCTAATTTTTGAAGGTGAGCCACTAGGTAAAGCGTTAAAAGAAATTAGCCGATACAGTAATACTCATTTTGAAATTATGGATGATGAGTTGTCTCAATTAGTTATTGCGGGTTATTTTAAAGCAGACGACATTGATGGGTTATTGAAATCGCTGAGTCTTAATTTTAATATTCATCACCAAAAAATGTCTTCAGATTTAATTCGGTTATCATCTGAAAAAATATGATACTCAGAGATAATAGTGTTAAGGTATTAGCACTATTATCTGTATATATTTTTTAATTCGAGCTTTTATCAAGCCATAACAGATAAAATAATACGAAGATTGGGGCTTATATTTTTTGCACCGTTTATTAATATTACATAGTAGACGATTATTAGATTATATTAATCAACCAAACGTTCGGCTTTCCTCAAAGACAATGCCGGCACTCATTTTTATTTCGGTTTTTTTATCTTTGAGTGTTCGCGCAGAAGACCTAATTAAATTTTATATTGACCAACAGCGTGCCGATAAAGCGATAATTGCCTTTGCTCAACAAACGAATCAAACCATCATATTTTCATATGATTTAGCTAAGAAATATCAAACTAATCGATTAAAAGGTTATTACTCAATTCGGTCAGGCCTCAAAAAATTACTACATGGTACTGATTTAAATGCGCTTGTTGATGATTCTGGACAATTAAGGATTACCTATAAACAAAAAAATGAAAGTAAGTTTATAGGTAAAAAATCGGGAGAGGAACCCTTTCTAGTTCCTGATTTATCCAGAGCCCCCCCTAAAAAAAGTTTAGATCAAGAGCCGTCTATAGAAAAAATCACCATTATAGGTAGTCGTGTCTCTGGGAGATTAGCGGAAGAACTACCCGTACCAGTTGATATTTTCTCTGCGGATGTATTAGCCAATACAGGACAAACTGAAGTGGGCCAGATGTTAAAGTCTGTAGCGCCATCATTCAATTTTCCTAGTTCAGCCATTAGTGATGGTACTGATGCAGTGCGCCCCGCGACATTGAGAGGGTTAGGCCCAGATCAAACACTTGTCTTGATTAATGGAAGGCGACGCCATCAAGCCAGCCTTATTCATATAAATACAACCGTTGGCCGAGGAACCGCAGGGACTGATATAAATTCAATTCCTGCTTCTGCTATAAAACAAGTCGAAGTTTTACGTGATGGGGCAGCCGCTCAATATGGATCTGACGCTATTGCGGGTGTTATAAATATTGCGCTAAACGATGAATCTAACGGAGGGAAATTAGCTATTTCGTATGGCGGGTACGTTCAAGGTGATGGTGAAACCATCAATATAGACTTTAACAAGGGAGTCGCGCTGGGTGATAATGGCTATTTAAATACCACGTTAAGCTTTAGAGATCGTGGGGCCACTAATCGTGCAGGCTTGCATGGTTCTTGTCTATTTTCGGGTTGTACTACGTTAGCTAACGGAAATTTATTATTGGCTGACGTTAGAGAATCTAATGCTCCGCGTATAACATTTCGTATTGGAGATGCTGACTCTCAACAAATAGCGATAATATCAAGTGCCGGTTACGAGCTGGGTGTCGGTGAGCTTTATAGTTTTATAACGTATTCGAGCCGAAGTAATGAATCAGCTGCTTTTTTTCGGCATAACAATAACAGTGATGGCAATGCCCCCTTGCAAGATGGTGATGCGACTATTCCTGCTGGCTTCTTACCTATAATTAACACAGACATTAGCGATCTTTCTTATAACTTTGGCTACAAGACTTATTTTGACAATGACTCAATGCTAGATTTATCCTACACCTATGGTGAAAACAATATTGACTATGTTACAAGTGACAGCATCAACTCATCTTTTGCAAATAGTCAACGTTATGGTGATTATGGGGTAAGTGCTAATGAAATTCGTTCCATAATACCTCGATCAGCATTTGCTTACGGATTAGAACTTAGCTTACAAACCATTAATATTGATTTTACTCAAGAATTTGATTTCTTCTTATTAGCGATGGGATCTGAAATAAGAACAGATAAATATCGTGTTATTCCGGGTGACGAATATTCCTATCGCGATTACGACAGCTTCGAAGGTAATAGCTTATTTACTGATGATCGAAGTGCTGGAATCCAGGGGTTTGGTGGTATTGCTCCAGTATCAACAGTTGATGAAACGAGAGATGTGTACTCTTTTTATGTTGATGCAGAAAAGGAATTGACCGACGACTTTATTCTCAGTGCAGCAATTAGATACGATGACTATGATGGTTTTGGTGATAGTACGAATATAAAGTTAGCAGCGAATTGGTCTATGACTGAATATTTCGCTATTCGTGGAGCATTTAGTACTGGATTTAGAGCGCCTTCAATGCAACAACTTTACTTTAATAATATAAGTACGCAATTCGTTACTGATCCAAATAACCTTGAAGGGGATCTTATTGCACAGCAAGTTGGAACGTTCAGAAATGATAGTGTGTTGGCTCAAGCGATTGGTATACCAGAATTAAAAGAAGAAGAGTCAACTAACTATAGTTTAGGTGTTGTTTACCAGGCAACTGACGAAGTAAAGCTTACGGTTGATCTTTATGCGATTGATATTGAAGATAGGATTGTGATTAGTAATAAATTGGGCGAAGGTTTGTCATTAGCACTTGATGCAGCATTGAAGGCATCTGGCGCTGGCGTTAGTCAGTTTTTTCTTAATGGTGCAGACTCTGAGACGTATGGACTTGATATGATCGTTACATGGAGTACATATGCCTTTGACGGTATTTTCGATATGACTCTTGCCGCCAATTTTACTGAAACAAATGTTGTTGATATTTTTACACCACAAAATAGTCGATTAGAAGATATTTCGCCAGATAAAATATTCTCAGATCAGGACATATCCATCATAGAAGAGTGGCAGGCAGAAAATAGAATCAGTCTAAGTGCCTTATACAAAAAGAAAAGCTGGACGATGAACCTAATGTTCAATCGTTACGGGGAGTACACCATCATGGATGGCGGTCGTCAAACCTATGGTGCTGAATTAATTACAGATTTGCGTTTTAATTATCAATTAAATGATAAGTTTTCATTTAATTTTGGCAGTAATAATTTGTTTGATGTTATGCCTGACGAAAATCAAATAGGAAACTCTAGAGCAGGAACGATAGAAGATGCCAGTGGTAATATCATTGTAAGCAGCCCTGGGGTTTTTAACTATTCTCGCCGTTCTGCTCCTTTTGGTTTTAATGGAGCTTATTATTATGTTGGCGTTAACTTCAATTTTTAATTTTATACGACATGCAACGTATCCATTCTTAAATGACTTTTAATTGAATTTATAAGATCGCTTATTTTTGACGTATCACAAGGAATGATTAAAATAGTCGTATCTGAAGCGATACACCCTAAAATTTCGTGAGATTTACTCATTGTGCCTATCATTTTTTCTACTATCGCAGCTCCACCTTTTACGGTTTTTAGCACGATATGCGTATTGTTATGCGCAATATTAAGTGCAAGTGATTCAACTGAATCGATAGGTTGAAGACTTTGTTCTTCATTAGAGCACTGGTAAACAGACTTATCTTTGTAGTATTTTTTTATTGCTCGTACGTTTGAGAGTAGTCTTGATATTTTGACTTGTGAAATTTTACCGAACCCTTGGGTTTCTAATGCAGTTGCGAGCTCCCGTTGGGTGCTGTACTGATTAGTACTGAGTAAGTTCATAAGTGAATTAAGTAATGTTGACTTCTTCTTAGACAAGCTAATGATATTAGATGTTAAAGGTAACCGGTCAAAAGTTATTTGCTCTTTCATTTTATTTTCCATGACATAATCAAACATTCATTTACTATGGATATGAAGCCAAGACATATAGAACTTAAGTGCTTACTTAAGTTCTATAATTATCTATTTACTTATTTAAAGATAAAAACCAAAGACAAATTAGTGATATACCTTTTTTGATTTTTTCATATTCGTATTCATTACTTTTTTGGGAAATCGTTTCTTCACCATCAAAATCTACAAAGGCTAAACGAGCCGTTAAATTATTTGGTGGCATGCCAAAAGCACTGCCGGGCAGTAATGCTATGCCAGTTTCTTCCATTAAAACCGTGGTTAACTGTTCGCTGGTTTCAATACCTCGACCTTTTAATTTTTCAGTAAATGCGGAAAAATCAGGGAATAAATAAAACCCACCTTCTGCTGCATGAACATTTATTCCAATGATACTAAGCATTTTAGCGCAGTACTCGCTAATATCTGATAAAATATCAATTTGCTTTGCTATAAAACCATCAGTAATACTAAGGCTAGAATAAGCTTTTGTTGCTGCTATTTGAATTGGACTTGGTGCACAAGAATAAGTTTCTGAGGCCACACCAATAACGGTTGATAGCAAATTTTCCAGCTGAGGAGGAATATGCATAAATCCAAGTCTCCAGCCACCAGCACCACACCATTTAGAAAGGCCGGATGAAACGATGCATCCTTCAGGGTAGTAATCTGTAATGGTTGCATAGTCTTTTTTATAGCTTAATATGCTATATATTTCGTCAGCAATAACAATAATATTATGCTTTTTCATGACCGTAGCAAGTGCACATAATTCAGCTTCATTATATGTTTGCCCCGTTGGATTACTTGGATAATTAAGCACTAGAATTAATGGAATTTTCGGAGTCTCTCGTTCAGCACAATATTGGTCTAACTGTTCAGGGGTTAAATGCCATTTTTTTTCGAATGTCGTGTTAAGCCAAGTAACTTTATGACCCGCTAATTGCCCTTGAGGTTCATATGAAACCCAACTTGGAGCGGGCAATAATATTTCTGCTTGTTCGAATGCGGCCATAACACAGAACAATAAAATTTTACTGCCTGAACCGACTATTATATTTTTTGCTGTCCAATTTTTCCCTTCTTTTTCTTTATGAAAATTAGCAATAGCCTCTCTCAAAGGTAAATGTCCTTGGACACTCATATACTCCTTTCTATATGCTGCATTAGCCAGTTCTGCTGTAATTTCTTCTGGCACAGGAAAGGGGCTTTGACCAAAACCAAATTTGAAAACAGGTTGGTCATTTTCGGCTCGAGTTAGCGATAGCTGATTTACCTGTAAAGTTTCAGAATGCTTGCTTTTTCTTAGGTATTGACTAACTGGTGTTGCTGCTTTCATGGTATTATCAGCCTGTATATTTTTCAAAGATTTCAGTTGAGTGAGTGTGTAATTTACCAAACTCGTTAATGAAAACAATTGAAATAACAGAATGAAAATATATTTTTATTATTGTGTTTTAAATGGCTTATTTTGTTTTCGTATGGCTTTATTTAAAAATTTTTAAAATTCATACTTTAGATTGATTTCATGAATTTTGATGATTGTTTTCTGAGTAAAAATAAATAATTGTAGAGGGTCATAATAGATGAACTTTCCACCGCGTGATTTTGAAGAGCTCCGTCAGATTGTAATGTTACTACGTCAAGGTGATTTAGAATTACCGATAGGTAGAAAAATATTAAATGGACTGGAACTGATGATTAATGATCCTGAATTGGTTGCAACAAGCAATATCGTTGAACTATCAAAATGGGCGCTTCTGAGCCCTGCATCAATTACGCGTTTATCGAAGCTATTAGGTTTTCAGGGGTTCAATAAATTTAAAATTGTATTCAAGCAAAAAAGTAGGCTACCGAATGATTTTTATAGCGACGGTGTAAAACGTCTTATTGATAATAAGTCAACGTCTGCTAAAGAGCTGTTAACACAACAATTAACGATGGTAAAAAAAAATATTGAAAGGTGTATTGAAAAGACCAATGAGACAGATCTGATATTAGCGAGTTCTTTACTGGTTAAAAAGCATAGAATCTTTATTTTTGGTCATAGACAAGCATCTGCAATTGCGAATGTTTTGTTATATGGTTTAGCCTTAATCAGACCTAATGTTCAAATGCTTTTACAAGCTGATCACGGTGTAGCTATTGCACTTGGACAATTAAAGAAAGGAGATTTATTGGTTGTGATCAGCTCATCACCTTACTCTAATATAACAGTGAAAATCACATCGCTTGCACGTGAGCAAGGTTGTGAAATCATGGCCATTACAGATTCTGAATTATCACCTTTACGTGAGTCTGCAGCTGTTTCTCTTCAAATCCCCACAGCGGGAGAATTTTATGCAAATAGTACAGTAGCAAGTACTTTTATTATTGAAGGTCTATTGTGTTTGGCTGCAACACAGCTAGGCCAAGTAGCTGTGAATAACCTACAAAAGCATGAGGTATTACTGAGTCATTTAAATGTGGCGACATAATTACGTCTAATTGTGTGACACACCATATCACTAAGCCTCTTTTTACAAGAAACGCATGAGATTTAGTAATTGTTATGCTGAATATATGCGTGTTTGTTAAAAATTTGTTCGTATGTACCATCAGCAATCATGCCGGCCAGTGCTTCATTAAAGATAGAGACAAGCGATTGTGTATTCTTGGACTTTGCAAAAGCAATGTAAGCCGGGGTAGAAGCCATAAGAAGCTCTTGTGAAATAACGTTTGTAATATTTAATTTTTTTAATTGATAATCTCCTGTATTTTTATCAACAATCGTTGCATCAAACCTCTGTTTGGAAAGCATCCTAAAAACTTGCTGAATGTGTGTTACTTCAGATTTTTTTAACAATTGGAGGTCTGCTGCTTGTTTAAATTCTGGCGGTGTTACAAAACCGCGAACCGTACCAAAATTCTTCCCTTGTAAATCTAGAATAGATTCAAAATCATTATCTCGATGTGCATAGATCGTGAGCGTAGAAGTATGTATTGGTACTGAGGTGAAATGTAAATATTTCATTCTCTCCTCAGTCTTAAAAATGGAGAAAACACAATCAACTTCACCTAGGCGTGAATTAGCCAACATTCTCTTAAAAGGCATTATATTAATATCAATATTAATACCCGTTCTATTTTCTAATTCACTAAATATATCGATTTCAATACCTTTAAGCTGTTTACCTTCACCAAAAGCATAGGGAGAGAACTTACTGGTAGCACAGTTGATTTTTTTAGGTGCTTCATTGGCATAAAGCTCAACAAAGTAAAAACTAAGACAAAGTAGTAGAGTAAATTGAATGATAAATTTAGCCACGAAAACCTCAAAAACAACATGCATACTTTCGTACGGTTAAAAAAAAGGGCTATTGTATTCATATACAAGAGCCCTTCCTTGGTAATGTGCTTATTGATTTAGAAAATGTAAGAAAGCCCTAAATACCAGCTACCGCCTTCATAGTTTGCTGCACTTCGTCGAGGGTATTGTAGACCAACACTTTGACGGTTAGCAAATGGCCCTTCTACTTCGCCAATATAGGTATCTAAAATATTAGATGCACCAAGCTTAACTCTTAATGCATCGTTAACTTGATAGCTTAATTCAGCGTCAAGGTAAACTACAGCATCAATTTCAGAACTTTGAGAACCATCTTGTATACTGCCATCATCATTAAGTGTACCAGCAATAGTACCTCGCTCATCATAATGAGAGCCATAGAAGTTAGCTCGTAGCATCAAGTTCCAATCGACTCCAAAGTTTGTATTGGTTGTGAATACAAATCGGTGGTTAGGGAAGTTATTTTCAATATCTTCTACCGTTGAATCAGAAACAGGGCTTTGACCGTTTACTTCTCTAATATTTGTGACTTCTATTTTATTATAACCGTAAGCGAAAGCTATATCGGTAGTGCTTGAGTTATTCCAGTCATGACTGGATGAAATAACCAAGTCTAAACCTGAATGCTCGACATCTAGCACGTTAGTATAAAAAGATACGGAATTGAATAATGGGTTATCATCAACTGCAATATTACCGGTACGGTAAATACGATCATCAACCGCTATTTGATAGAAATCTAGGGTTAGAGTGGTGTTATCACCTAAGTTAGAAGAAACTCCAACACTAATGTTAAATGATTCTTCTTCTTTTAATGTTTGACCACCTAATGAAATTGCCAGGTCTGAAGTCGCCGGAATTAACCCTTCTTCTTGTTGTTGGCCAGTACCATCAAAGGTCGTGATGATACTACTAACATTTGCTTGCCCAGGAGTAGGCGCATGGAAACCAGTAGATACAGCTGCACGAAGCGATGATTCATCGGATAAGCTATAGTTACCCGCAACTTTCCAATTGGCTGTACTACCAAAATCTGAAAAGTCTTCGTAACGTAGCGCATATTGCATTAATAACTCATCAGTAACATCATGTTCAATATCTACATAAACAGCATAGTTATCACGTGAGAATGAGCCTGCATTCTTCGCTTCAATACCGCGCATACCACTTACGCCACCACCTGGAGAACCGTCAGCGTTCGAATAAGAGTTAACTTCCCCTGCCATACTAGTATAAGTTTCTTCACGCCACTCAAAGCCGTAAGCAAAGCTAATATCATCGCCAATAAACGTTGAGAAATCAGCATTTACATTAGTTTCTTCTTGCTCGTAACCGCCCGTATTAAAACCCATTTGTGGAATTTCTAAACTATCAGTTAATCCTAAGCCAGGGTTAACGCTATTGTTTAAGAAGTAATTAAGTTCATTAGAACCTTTGCTGATGCTGAAATCATAAGCCGTATCATTAAATATTTCGCCTTTTATGCCAACAATAGCACTAAAATCTGTTTGATCACCGTCTAAGAAAGGTGTGAAACCTACATTAGCTATTTCACCCGTGTAACCCAAATCTAATAGAGGCTGGATAGCAGAATGAGCGCCTTTGTCGATAGAAGGAATTGCAGGATTACGGTAGAAAAAGCGATAACGACCAGTAGTATCTGCATAGCTAAAACGACCATAAAGTTGTTTGTTACCATCAAGTTCAACACCCGTATTAACAAACATACGTAAGGCTTCTGTTTCAGGGCGGCCCCAACTTTGCGTAAATGGCGCATCACCAAAAGGAGAGTCAGCACCAACACCAGATACACCTGCATCGACTAATGCTTGCGCATCAGGGCGGATTATACCGCGGGATAGAGCATCGTTATCAGAATATTCCAAACTTAAATTTAAAAAACCATCTTCCCCCAGTGCCAAGCCTTTGTTAACGGCTAACTTCATGCTTGATTCTCCTTCATAATGTTGACCGTACTGTAATTCTACAGCGCCGCCCTCAGAAGCATCTTTTGTCACAAAGTTAATAACCCCAGCAATAGCGTCAGAGCCATATTGAGAAGCAGCGCCATCACGAAGCACCTCAACGCGTTTTAAAGCAATGGATGGGATCATTCCAACATCAGGAGCGTGAGCACCATTACCAGCGGCCGGAGCGAAAAATTGCACTAAAGCTGAGCGGTGACGACGTTTACCATCGACCAATACTAACGTTTGATCTGATGATGTGCCTCGAAGTGACGTTGGGCGAACAAACGCACTACCATCACCTGTTGCAGGTGTTGCGGTATAACTTGGTATAAGTGCTTTTAAGTTATCTGTCATGTCAGCCGTGCCACCAACAGCATTGATGTCATCAGCTGAAATAATATCAACAGGAACAGGCGAGTCTACGACTGAACGTTGTTTCATGCTCCGAGAGCCAATTATTGATATTTTTTCTACGTCATCTTTTGCAGCTTCTGTTTCGGCGCTATACGCCATTGCTGCATGACTTGCAGAGCCAAGTAATAAAGGAAGCATTGTTAGTTTTAAAATGAGTTTTCTGTTTATCATAATTATTTCTCTTAGTATTTTGTAATCGTTATTGTTGTTATGTAAAACATGCTTTCAATTTGGTTCTGATCACATAACTACTTATTGTTGTAAGGTCTACTTTTAAAACTGAATTTTATTAGCAGCCTAATATAGAAACAGTTAAAAAATAAAAATCCTCTATGCTCTCTGAAATATATTTTTCCGTGGCTAACGCGAAGCGCTAACTATTAGGAATATTGTGAGTGTTATTTAAACGATTTTGATAACGATCGAAATACATAACTGTAATTCCAGCGTTAATCTCATACAAAACTAATCGTGGTGTTAGATCTAAAGAAAGCAGTCGTTAAGTGGGTTATAATTCATATAAAGTAAATAAAAACTCACATGTAGATGGGGTGTAACTTAGTTGTATAAAATTTTATTTTAGAACTAAAAGTTATATAGAAACTAAACTCTTAAAAACGTCAAGAGTAAATCAATGTTAATCTTTTTATTTAATTCTTTTGTTTCAAGTGGTTGGTTTTATTTTGTTACATGGGGATATGTTTTTTATAAATCATGATATTACCGGGTAAACATTCATTTATAAAAATAAAAGCTATTATTTATTCATTTTCCTTGTTAGCTTGCCACTGTTTATTTGAATAACTATCTGAGTTTTTAATATGAGTAAACTGATGAATATGAGTCTTTTAGCTAAGAGTATATGGATAGTTTTTCTATTTGTAAGTAGCGTAATTAGTATGCAATCCGACTATCAAATTGTCGGATATATTTCGCTTTTCTTATCTCTTTATATTTTGAATGAAGGGTTTGAGTTTCAGTTATTCACTAAAATATCAATGGCTTTAGTGATTGGTGTTTTGGTTGCTTCTTCAGGCCTTTTTAATAGTGCCGATTTAGAAGTGATACGGCCTGTAGGCAGCAAGATATTTATGAATTGCCTGACAATGGCGCTCATCCCTTTAGTCTTCTCTTCTATTGTGACAGGGGTGACAAATTTAGGCGATATTAATAAGTTACAATTGATAGGCACAAGGACAGTCATCTATTACATTTCGACAACAATTATTGCAATTACAATCGGGTTGGGTTTGGCTAATGTTTTACAACCAGGTAAAAACTTGGATCCTGAAATAAAGGCGCAATTTGAACAGATCTTTCAGGCTCCTGCTCAATCAGAAGTTTTAACTGCACAAAATAATAAGCAAACATTGTTTGAAGGGTTGCAAGCAATATTTCCTTCCAATATTTTTCAAACCATCAGTGAACCAAATCCCAATATGCTTCAGTTAATTTTCTTTGCTGTAATTTGTGGTGTAGCTTTATTGCAAATAGATAATAAGATGTCGGCACCGGTTATTAGTTTATTTTCAGGTATAACAGATATGACGGTAAAGATAGTCATAATGGTGATGCGATTAGCTCCTTATGGTGTATTTGCCTTAATAACGTCAACGGTTGCTGGTACGGAAGGTGCTGGGCTACTATTTACCTTAGTCCCATTTTCACTTATTGTTGTTGCTGCGCTATTCATTCATGCAATAGGCACTAATTGTTTATCCCTGGTCTTTTTATCTAAGAAGACTCCCATCTGGTTTTTCTCTAAGGTAAAAGAAGTGGCGATCACCGCATTTTCGACTTCGTCAAGTGGTGCAACAATGCCACTTACGCTTGAAGTTGTAGAAAATGATTTAAAAGTTAAAAATGAGGTGGCGGGTTTTGTGATCCCCCTTGGAGCGACAATTAATATGGATGGAACTGCTATGTTTCAAGGAATAGCTGCCATATTTCTTGCTAATATTTATGGAATTGATCTGACAGTTATGGATCAACTTACCGTACTAGGATTAGCTGTAATGGCATCTATAGGAACCGCTGCAGTACCGGGCGTTGGGATAGTTATTCTTACAATGATATTAGGTTCGATTGGTATTCCAGTCGAAGGTATCCTATTTATCTTACCTGTGAATAATTTGCTTGATATGTTTAGAACTACGACCAATGTAATGGGAGATATGACCTGCGCAGTCTATATAGATAGCAAGATAAATTAATTTTAGGGTGACTATTACTTTTGATCCATTTTTATTAATCTTGAATTTCTAAATAGTACTTAAAATAGCAAGCCGTATTTCCGAGGGAGTGAAATCTGTAGTCAGTTGACTGATTAATCATCAAAACAGGGCACCTATAATGGGCTAAGATTTGTTCTTTATTTGAGGGATATTTAATATCTTAAACTATCGTATGTGTAAAAAATGATACGCACTTAGAATGAATGGATCTGTTTTTTTATATTCGAGACAGTTTTCCTGTTAAGTCTAAAACCTTAACAGGAAAACTAAATTTGTAGGGAATAGCTTATGTATTACCGAATATCAATAAGGCCAGGGTATAAAGGAGAGGGTTTGTAATCAATGCGATTATATTTTGTTAATAATCAAATTATTAGTGCACTATGGAGGAATGATGAGGTACCCGTCTTCTATCAGGCGCAACTCGATTCAAATAAAAAGGGAAAACCCCTAACAACATTCACCTCAAAGGTTGAGGTGTCCAGGCAAGCTCTTCTGGCTTATACAGTCTGCGCCATCGGTCATCTATCTAACCACCATAAGGCTGAATGTATTGTGGTTAAATTATATTGATTACAAATTTATAGCTTCTAAGGTACTTTGGGGACGATTTCGCCTTAGATTTTATATTCTAAAAAGTTTTTTATTTCACCAGTTTCTATCACGCTTCACGCCCTGAGCCTGAGATCAAGTTTAATTAACCTGAAATCAATGGTGAACCTCTATCTTTTAATGCACGTAAATATTGTGTTTCATTATATGGTTTTCCATCATGCCAGCACTTATATACTATCCTTATCCATTTGAACGCGAGTGCTCGTATAGCTGCTTGGTGAGAGCTACCTTTTTCTCTTTGTTGTAAATAATATAAATTAGCCCAGTAAGATTTTAGACGTGAATGGGTTGCCCATTCTATAAATGTTTGTCGTAAAAATGTTGA
>ERZ1048872.1757-NODE-1757-length-17164-cov-8.391724_pt1 | contig 17164 bp, 16 predicted proteins | sample MGYA00383100_ERZ1048872 | MGnify/ENA primary metagenome ERZ1048872 (study PRJEB29581, sample SAMEA5548370) | metagenome | biome: marine; feature: coastal; material: water | depth 50 m | study: Short-term variability in the microbial, nano- and picoplankton... | reverse complement strand
GCCCAGTTGGCGGCAAATTCGGCCTGACCCTGATAGACGCCCACATGCATGCCGGCCAGCCACGCAGCCCCCATGGCGGTGGTTTCCAGCACTTTGGGCCGGTCCACCGGCGCGCCGATAATATCGGCCAGATATTGCATGGTCCAATCGCTTGCGGACATGCCGCCATCCACGCGCAGCACCGCATCGCCCGCCCCTGCGGCCCCGTCGGCGCGCATCGCTTCGAGCAGGTCGCGGGTTTGCAGCCCGACACTTTGCAGCGCCGCGCGGGCAAACTCTGCCGCGCCCGAGTTGCGCGTCAGCCCATAGACCGCGCCGCGGCACTCTGCATTCCAATAGGGCGCGCCAAGGCCGGTAAAGGCCGGCACCATCACCAAATCCTGCGATGGATCGGCGGCTTCGGCCAATCCTTGGGTCTCACCCGCAGTGCTGATGATTTTCAGCCCGTCGCGCAGCCATTGCACCACAGCGCCGGCAATAAAGATTGACCCCTCTAGGGCATAGGTCGGCTTGCCATCCAGCTGATAGGCGATGGTGGTCAGCAGCCGGTTTTGTGACTGCACCGGCGCATCGCCGGTATTCAGCAGCGCAAAACAGCCCGTCCCATAGGTGGATTTCAACATACCGGGTTCAAAACAGGCCTGCCCCACGGTGGCCGCCTGTTGATCGCCGGCAACACCGCGAATGGCGATTGCGCCGCCAAAGAGCGCCGCTTCGGTTTCGCCAAAATCATCGGCGCAGTTCTTGACCTCGGGCAGCATTGCCATGGGGATATCAAGCAATCCGCAGATCTCGGGGCTCCAGGCGCCGCGGTGGATATCATAAAGCAGTGTTCGCGCGGCGTTGGTGGCGTCGGTGGAATGCACGCGCCCGCCGGTCAGCCGCCAGATCAGATAGCTGTCGACCGTGCCAAAGAGCAAATCACCATTGGCCGCTTTGTGCCGCGCGCCCTCAACAGTGTCGAGAATCCATTTGACCTTGGTGCCGGAAAAATAGGGATCAAGCAGCAAACCGGTCTGCGCGGTGAACATCGGCTCATGGCCGCCGCTGCGCAGGGCCGCGCAAATATCGGCTGTGCGGCGGTCTTGCCAGACAATCGCCTTATGGATGGCTTCGCCGGTGTTTTTATCCCAGATCACCGTTGTTTCGCGCTGGTTGGTAATGCCAATGGCGGCGATGTCGCCTGCGCTCAGCCCTGCGCTTTCAAGCGCCTTGCGGCAGGTCGAGATCGTGGTTGACCAAAGGTCTTCGGCCTCATGTTCGACCCAGCCGCTGGCGGGGAAGTGCTGTTCAAACTCTTCTTGGGCGCTGGCAATCGGGGTCATGGCCTGATCAAACACGATTGCGCGGCTTGATGTTGTGCCTTGGTCAATGGCGAGGATATGGGTCATGTCAGCACCTTTTTGGATTTTCTAAGGTAAATTCAGCCGATTTATGGATCAAGCGCAACCTGTTTTGCTTTTCGCTTTGATGTCTTTTCAGGTTTGCTGTGGAAATCGTCGAAAAACGCTTCAAGCGCGGTGATCTCTTTTTGTGACAGGCGCAGCCCCAGCTTTGAGCGCCGCCAGATCATATCTTCGGCGGTTTTGGTATATTCGTTGGCAATGGACCAGCGCAGCTCTTGTTCGCTCAATGTGGCGCCGAAATCACGCCCCAGATCCGCAGCGCTTTGTGCTGTGCCCAGCATGTCCCAGGCCTCTGTGCCATAGGCGCGAAACAGCCGCAGCGCCCACCTCGGCGTTAAAAACGGATAATCGCGCAGCAGCTGCGCAAGGCGGTCTTCAACATCCGCAACCGCCAGATCGCCGCCGGGCAAAGGCACGCCGGCCGTCCACGGACCGGAAAGGTTCGGGAAAAACGGTGCGATGTCCACCAAGGCGTTTTCGGCCAGTTTGCGGTAGGTGGTGATTTTGCCGCCAAAGACATTCAATATGGGTGCGGTCCCATCCGGTTGATTGACGGTCAGCACATAATCGCGGGTGGCGGCCGAGGCCGAGCTGGCGCCGTCATCATAAAGCGGGCGCACGCCGGAATAGCTCCAGACTACGTCTTCTTTTGTGACGGGCTTGGCAAAATATTCCGAGGCAAAACCCAGCAGATAATCGCGCTCTTCCTCGCTGCATTCGGGGCGGGTGTCCGGATTGCTATGATCCTGATCCGTGGTGCCGATCAGGGTGAAATCCTGTTCATAGGGAATAGCAAAGATAATCCGGCCATCGCTGCCCTGAAAGAAATAGCTTTTGTCATGCTCGAATAACTTGCGGGTGACAATATGACTGCCGCGCACCAGACGGACGCCTTCGGATGAGTTAATCCCTGCCGTCTGATGGATGATGTTTTCGACCCAGGGCCCGCCGGCATTGACCAGCATCTTTGCCTGAACGGTCTCAGATGTGCCGCTCTGGCTGTCTTTGAAACTGATGTGCCAAAGATCGCCCACCCGTTCGGCTTTGGTAACGGCGCAGCGGCTGCGCATGGTGGCGCCGCGCTTTTCAGCGTCGCGCGCGTTTAGCAACACCAACCGGCTGTCTTCAATCCAGCAATCGGAATATTCAAAGCCTTTTGCAAATTTATCCTGCAACGGTTTGCCCGCCGGATCGCTGCGTAAATCCAGCGCTGCCGTGCCGGGCAATATTTCGCGCCCGCCAAGCGTGTCGTATAAAAACAGCCCCAAGCGGATCAGCCAATCCGGCCGGCGGCCGCGCAGCCATGGCATGAACCGCACCAAAAGCCGCGAGGTGGGTGTTTCCGCATCAAAGCGCATGCCTTTATGAAGCGGCAAAACAAAGCGCATTGGCCAGCTGATATGCGGCATCGCCTTGAGCAGAACCTCGCGTTCAATCAAGGCTTTGCGCACCAGATTAAATTCGAAATATTCTAGGTACCGCAGCCCGCCATGAAACAGCTTTGTAGAGGCCGATGACGTGGCCCCGCCAAAATCATTCATTTCGGCCAGCATCACACGCAGGCCGCGACCAGCAGCATCGCGGGCAATGCCGCAGCCATTAATGCCGCCCCCAATGATAAAAAGATCAAATGGTTGCATCCTTGACTGGTTGGGCACGGCGAGCTCCTATTTGGGGATTGGCTGAAAAAATTAAAACCGCCAAAACTCGGGATAAATACTGGATTTAAAGTCCCTATACGCGCGAATATGCTCGTTTTAAAGTCAAAAAGTACAATTTCGAACAAAAACGACCATTAAAAACCACATTTGCCCGAGTTCCTGCTGGTTTGCGCTTGACCAGATCGGTCGGGCTGTGATGTCTAACGGTAAAACGGAGCTTTCATGTCGCAGACTTTTCGCCATCCTGATATTCTTGAAATTGCCCGAACCCAAGGCAAGGTCACGGTTGAGGGCTTGGCCGAGCATTTTAGTGTCAGCCTGCAAACCATCCGCCGCGATTTAAGCGATCTGGCAGAAACCGGCCAGTTAGAGCGGGTGCATGGCGGCGCGATTGTGGCCTCGGGTACGGTGAATATTGCCTATAGCCAGCGCCGCGAGCTAAATGCCGAAGCCAAGGCGGCCATCGCCGCAGATTGCGCGGCGCATATTCCGTCGGACTGTTCGGTGTTTTTGAACATCGGCACCACCACCGAGGCGGTGGCCAAGGCGCTGCTTGAGCATCGCAACCTGATGGTGGTGACCAATAATATCAATGTGGCGTCAATTCTGGCGGCCAATAGCAGTTGTGAAATTATTCTTGCGGGCGGGGTTCTGCGGCGCAAAGATGGTGGATTGGTTGGCACGTTGACCCAGCAAAGCATTGAACGCTTTAAAGTGGATTATGCCGTGATCGGCTGCTCGGCCCTGGATCAGGACGGGGATCTTCTGGATTTTGATATTCAAGAGGTGGGCGTCAGCCAGACCATCATCGGACAAGCGCGGCAGACATTTTTGGTGGCTGATCAGTCAAAATTCCAGCGCAGCGCTCCGGTGCGGATCAATTCGCTTAGCGCGCTTTCGGCGGTGTTTACCGATGCGCCGCTCACCTCGTCTTTGGCAGAGCACTGCGCCGCTTGGGGCACGGCCGTTCATCTTTGCGCTTAGAGTAAATTATTGAATGTTTGGCTCGCCCTGCAATCCCAGCAATTTGCGAAATCCGGTCCAGTATCCGGGCAAGCGCGGCGGCGCCTTTAAACCGGTCAGCACTTCATCCGACCAACGCGGCATTTCGCTTTGGGCAAAATCGCGCCCCCAGCTGAGAAACGCCTCGGCGTCATCTGGGCGCAGCCGGCAGGCGCTGCCGACCAATCCGACCAGCGTTTCGGGCGGCGAGTACCATTCATCCTGAATGCCAGTGACTTTTTGCCTGAGCACCGGACCGATCCAGCGCATCAGCCGTTTTTCGGAAAACTGCAACAGCATGTCACCCATTTCATCGCGCGAATATCCGATAAGCGGGGGAAAGGTGTCAAAAAACATCGCCCGCCCATCCACAATGGCAAAGTTGCGAATTGAGGGGTGAAACCCCACCCGTCCATCCCTTTCTTCGAGCGCATTCCAGAACCCGGCGATGACCTTGCCCGCGGCGTCCATCAGATTTAGGGCGGTTTGCCGATCTGCCGCGATCAATTGCGGGCGCATCATGCTGCGCGCATCAAGCGCCTGTTGCACCACCACCGGCGTGCGCCGCCCGCCGAGATCAAGCAGATGAAATTCGGTTTCCGGCAGTCCCACATTTGTGCGCTTGAGCAGCGCGACATAGTCCGTGTGCGCGTGGGCCAAACGATCCAGCGCGGCATCGTCGGCCAGGCTGCGATAGACTTTGATCACCTGATCCGACAGCGGGCCGTTTTGCGGCCGAAACGGCGCGCAAAAATAGCCCAGTTTTGAAATTGGCTGGCCGCGGGCCGCACGATCTTCGATGATCGTTTTGCTCAGCTCGTCGGGATCGGTCATCACGCGCCTCTTAGTGTCTGCCTGTGGCGCTATACTTGGTTGCTGGGCGGTTGACCAGAGCCTGCGGTTAGCGATCGCATCTAATCTTGAGCCCCATTGTACCTTTGACGGCGTTAGGCCAATTAAGGTTAACCCGGTCTTTGGCCGAGCCTTTTTCCAAGGTCACAAAGGGCATGTGATAGGTTTTCTGATTTGAGGATGACTTGATTTCGCTTTTGGCCACCAGCGCTTCGACATCGCGTGCATACCCCCCAAACGGCAGTTGACCGCCGGTTTTAACAGACCAGACAGAGGTGGCCGAATTTTGCGTGTGGCTCAGGCGCAAAGGGTTTTGGCTTCGGGTTTTAATATTGTTGAAATTATTGCCCATAAACTGAATATGCTGCAAACGGGTGCGGTCAATATCAGCATAGCTGGTGTCGATGCGTTCCACCCGGTTGATGGTCCCGTTGAGTGAGCGGAACGTATTGCCATTAACCGTTAGATTTGAAATCCCGTGGCCGCTGCCAAAAGGTTTGATCACAAGATAGGCAAACCAATCGGCGACATCACCGCTTAAAAAGACATTGTCACTGACGGAAAGCGCCGAAAAGCCGAAACCTGAGGTGAAATCCGGTGTGGGATCATGTTCATTGGTCCATTCCAAAAAACAATTGTCCACGTAATTGCCAACAACAGTGGTGGCAGTGTTCGATTTGGTCATGGCCAAACCCGCCAGCCGGATGCCATTGGCCACCCCATCACCTTGATAAAAATGATTGCCGCTGACGATATTGTTTGACCCGCTGAGGATGGCAAAATGGCGAAACTGCGAGGCCCAGTTTTCGCGCAGTTTGACATCATTGCCATTGGCATTGAGTACAATGCTGATCCGATCCTGGGACTTGGTATTTGCCTCGCCGGTCACAAAATGACAGCGATCCACCAGCATGCCCTGACAGCCGGTCCCGATGGAGGTCATTCCGCGGTACTTGGGCCGGGTAATGAAACAATCTTTGATGTGAAAAGTAATTCCTGTGCGCGCCAGCATGATACCGCTGGCTTTGGTGTTGCATTGAAATTCGATGTTTTGAAGAGAAAATTTTGACAGCTTTTCAAAGCCACTGAAATCCAGCGAGTATTTAAACCGTGTAAAGCTAAAACTTTGGGTGCCATCCGCGTCAAATAAGGCTTCGGATAAGGTCACTTCCTGCGCCGCAACATTTTTCGATTTGACGTAAATTTCGCGCCCAACCCCGTGACCTTCCACCAAGGTACCGACCGGGATATTGGCAATATCCACAACATTTTTCAAAACTTTCGGAGTGCTTTGATCATAAGTTGCAACCGAATTGACAACTTCATTTTCCCACGCAGTGTCACCTTGGGCATAAAACTGACCGTTTCGGATCACCCGGCGCTGGGCATATTCGCTCCGGTTGGACACCGCCGCCTGCATATCTATTGGGGCTGTGACGGCGATGGTGCGCCCGCTTAGATCAAGCGAGTCGTGATCACCGCTGTTGAGCAAAGCCTGAAAGGCTTTTTTAAAGGCCAGCTCTTCTGATTTAAACGCATCAATATAGGTGGACAGGTTATAGGATTTACTCAGCACCAAAGGCGCATCGTCGGGCATCACAAGCCGCCCCTGAATTTGCACTGGCGCGCTTAGGGACAGGCCGCGGCCGATGTTATAGAGACCCTCGGGCACCAGCAATTGGCGCCCGTTTGCGGCCTGATCAGCGGCCACAAAAGCGTTGTAATTGTCAGTTTGACCATCGCCCAAGGCGCCGTAATCGCGCACATCCACCACATTGATCATTTCGCGGTGAAACAGGCCGGTGACATCTTGGATTTCAAAATCATCAATTCGAACAATGCCGCCATTGGCACCGGTTAAATCCAGACCGAAATGCCCGTATGTCGGCTCAGAGCCCCACACCATATCGACCCCATCGCGCAGCCCTGGCCCGACAATGGCGGAAATTTCAACCACCTCTCCGGCCGCGCTGAGCGCCACAGACGGCCCTATTTGGGTGGCGGCACTGACCCATTTGTCACTGTCGTTGCCAGCCCATCCGGCAATTCGAACCGCCGGCAGGTTGCCGGTCACCGATTTGATCCGGGTGCGTATCCGCAGATAGGTTTCTGGCCGCATCGGGGTTTTTGCAAAAGCGCGCAATTTTTGTACCGAGTGGGTTTTGATCAATTCCAAACAGCCGGAAAAATCGCTGTCACTGGGCACATAGGCCGCCTCGGCCACCTCTGCGTAGCTGTCCGAGCCGGCAGAGCCATCGCCGCTTGACCAATTGGCAAGACCGGATTTGAATGCGGGGGGTGAAAAATTGGGAAGAGCGGAGCTTGATGTGCTCATGAAGGGCCTCTTTGGTTGACGGTTTCGCGCCAGCCTAGTCGGCCCTGCTTAAGGATTTCTTTTGGCGGCGTACGCTGCCCGGTTGCGCTAGGCGCTAAACTCTGCGGGGTTGATGAACTCCACGCCTGATATTTTCCAACCTTTACTGGTGCTGACGACAAAATATCGCAGATAATGGACTTTGCCGGATTGATCGACAATTTGTAGGGACTGGATCAGCCCGGCGGGCGTGCTTTCAAAATCCAGAAACCGAACGTTTTTAGGTCGCCAGACCATGGGATAGCCGCGCTGCACCATCTTGCCAAAGTTTTCCGGCGTGCCGAACATTGATCGGATCGACGGGCTTGCATAGGTAAAGGCGGCGGCAAAGTCATCTTGTTGAAAGGCTTCGATTTGGCCATTGATGATGGCTTGCACATCCTCTTTTTCACCGGCGGCAAGCGGCGAGCCCATGATTATCAAAAACCACAAAATTGCAAATATACGCATCACAACATCCTCTTTGATGACTGTTAGCTAGCGCGCCGCCAGCGAAAATCAATTCTCGGTCTGCTGATGCCGCTGTGCGGTTTAGTGGTTTAAAAGGTCGCTTGCCAGTGCGGCCTCGATCAACGCAGCTGTTTCGGCCACCCCGTAAAGGGCAATAAAGCCGCCAAACCGCGGCCCTTGGCTGGCGCCCAAGAGCACCTCGTAGATGGCTTTGAACCAGTCACGCAGCGGATCAAAACGTTCGCGGCCGCAGGCAAAAACAAGGCTTTGAAGCGCTTCGTCCTCCAGAGGCCCATCATAGGCCAATAGCTGATCACGCAGATCACTAAGCGCTTCGCGTTCAAGATCACTGGGCGCGCGGTAAACTTTGGCCGGTTTGACGAAATCATTATAGTAGCGCATCGCAAATTCGGCGGCCTGATCCAGCCCCGGGTGGGTGGCGGCCGAGGCTTTGGGCGCATAGCGCTGTATAAATCCCCAAAGCTGATCTTTCTCTTCGACATTCGCGACCGAGGCAAGGTTCAGCAGCATGCTAAACGATATAACCATATCCGGCGCTGGCACATTTTGGCCGTGAATATGAAATACCGGATTGTTCAGCTTTGCTTTGATGTCCTGAACTGCATAGGCGCGCAGCTGCTGTTGATACTCATCCATCGCTTTTGGGATCACATCAAAATGCATCCGCTTTGCGGTTTTGGGCTTAAGGTACATGAAATACGAAAGGCTTTCGGTATTGGCATAGGTCAGCCATTCGTCAATCGACACGCCATTGCCCGAGGTTTTAGAAATTTTATGCCCGTTTTCATCCAAGAACAGCTCATATGAAAAATGCTCGGGCGCGCGGTGGCCCAGAATGCGGCAAATTTTGTCATAGATGGCGGTGTTGGTGGAATGATCTTTGCCATACATTTCAAAATCAACGCCAAGGGCGGCCCAGCGGGCACCAAAATCCGGCTTCCATTGCAGTTTCACATTGCCGCCCGTGACCGGCAGCGTATGCTCAACCCCATCCTGGTCGTCAAAGGTGATCGTCCCTTTGGCGGCATCAACGTGCTTCATGGGCACATAAAGCACGCGGCCGGTGTCGGGATGGATGGGCAGGAAGATGGAATAGCTCTGGCGGCGCTCTTCGCGCAAACTGGCCAGCATCACTTCCATGATCTCGTCATATTTTTCTGCCGCCTTCAACAAGACGGTGTCAAAGCGGCCTGAGCCGTAAAAATCGGTGGCCGAGTAAAATTCATACTCAAAACCAAAAGTGTCCAGAAACCGCCGCAGCATGGCGTTGTTGTGATGGCCAAAGCTGTCATGGGTGCCAAAGGGATCGGGCACCGATGTCAGCGGCATTTGCAAAAAGGGTTCAAGTTTTTCGGGGTTGGGGATATTGCCCGGCACTTTGCGCATACCGTCCAGATCATCTGAAAAACAAATCAGTTTGGTGGGAATATCGCTAATTTCGCGAAACGCCCGCATCACCATTGTGGTGCGCGCAACTTCCCCGAAGGTGCCGATATGCGGCAGGCCCGACGGCCCATAGCCGGTCTGAAACAGCACATAGCCCTTTTCCGGCGGCGCTTTTTGATAGCGTTTCAGCACCCGCCGCGCCTCTTCAAAGGGCCAGGCTTTTGCGCTGAGCGCAGCGTCGCGCAGATCAGACATATCGTTTCTCCGAATTTATCTGTAACACGATCTGTGTCACATTTACGTGCTTACTATTGCCAGCAGTAAGATAGGTCAATATTCTGCACTGCAACAAACACAAACAAAGGTGGCTATTTTGACCCAAGACCTTGCCCATGTGATGACACCGCAGGATTGTCTTGTGGTGTTGATGATGGCCGTATCGGCTTCAGATGAAAACATTCTGACCGCTGAACTGGTCAAAATTCAATCCACAGTCAACAACCTGCCGATTTTTGCACAATATGATATCGACCGGCTCAACATCATGTCGCAGGTGGTGTTTGACCTTTTTGAGCAAGAAGACGGTCTGGATGCGCTGTTTGGTTTGGTCAAAGCCAACCTGCCGCAAGAGCTTTATGAAACCGCTTATGCTCTGTGCTGTGATGTGGCCGCAGCAGACGGTATTATCCGCGAGCCGGAACTGCGGCTATTGGAAGAAATGCGTTATCAGTTGACCATTGACCGGCTGCATGCGGCCGCGATCGAGCGCGGCGCAAGGGCGCGGCATTTGACCCTTTAATCCACCCTAGCGCTGGGCAAACCGAAAGCTATCATCCGGCGTGCCTTTAAAACAGCGTGGGATGACCGGATAGTCGCGGGTTAGAAAATAGGCATAAGTGCCACTGGGAAACTCGGCTGAAACGGTCCATGCGCCATTGCATTGATCTAAATTCCCAGCCCCTTCTACATATTCAAAATCTTCCAGAAAGGTGCCGTCATAGGCGCCTCCGGGTTGATCGCCGCCCGGCCGTTGACCCGATTTAAGCTGGTAGGATGCGCCCGCCGTGGCCAGCGCACCATCGATAATTCCGTTTAATGCGTAAATCGGAAACCCGTCCGCAGCATAGCCCACCAGCGGCGAGTGGGTTTCATCCGACCAACCGGCCAGTTCTAAAAGCCCAAACGGGATGCCGTGATAATGATAGCTGCCCGTGGGCTGCACATGGGCATAGTTTTCATCCAGCCCCAGCGCAATTGTGCCGCCAAGCGCGTTATAGGACCAGCCGGACTGGGGATCGCCATGCCAAAACTCGGCTGCCAGCGGATCAAACACTACCCCCTCAACCGACACCCCAAAATTCCAACCAAAACTCAGCGCACGCGGCTGTGCGGCAAATTTGGGCTGCAGCGGCATGCGCAATGTGACGGTTTGCGCGGCAATGCTGTTCGGATTTCCTGGGTTTGGAAAGGCCCCGACCTGATGCACGGGTATGCCATTGCCCGACAGGGTTCGCTGCGTGCCCGAGCTGCCGATACGGGCTTTGGATTGGCCGGCAGATTTTGTTGCCGAAAGCAAAGACAGGGGTTTGACGCCTGTCACCTCGTGATAGCGCAGTCGCGGTTTGGCAGATATATCAAGCGTTTGATAGACCAGAATCGCAATAATCAAAAACGACAAAGCCGCTGCGGGAATAATTCTTTTTATCATTGCTGCGTTCCAAATGGATATTGAGCCTTACACGCATCCAAATAAAATTTCCGTCGAAAATATTTTAGACCATCAAAAACTGCCCGGCCGGCAAAGGCAAGCAAAAATTAGCGCTTGGGTCTTATCCGCGTTTTGACCAACGGGCGAGCAGAACATATTGTACATAGCGCGCCCTTTGGTTCCAATAATCTGCCGCTTTCGAGCTTTCGCGTTGCCAGATGGTCAACCGCGCGCGGCGCTCAAGGTTTTGCGTAAAAACCGCAAACGCATAGGGGGTGTCGACCCCGCTGCTGACATAGCCGGCCAGCGCACTGACAAAATGCAATGTGCCGGTTTTTGCGTGAATTACGGCTGTGGAATTGCGATCCAGATTGCCGCGGGTATCGCGCGGCTTGATGCGCCGCAGCAGCGCAGGAAAACTTGGCATAAGCTGTTGCGCAGCCACCAGAGCGCAGACCATATCTTGCGCAGTGATCCGCGCCCGATCGCCCAGCCCTGAATGGTCAACAAACTGCGCATCTGGCATGTTAAGCTGCCGTGCCGCCCACTCCTGCATATGACGCGCTGAAGTTTTGAGGGTTGAATAATCGCCTCCCGATTGCCGTGTGGCCGCCCGCCCCAAGCCTTCGGCGGTTAAGTTTACCGAATGCTTCAGCATATCAACCAAAATCTCGGACAACGGCGCGCTGTCGATGTGGCAAAGCCGGCGATGCGCCTGTAGGCGCATGGCTTCTTGTGGCATTGGAAGGGCAACCCCGTAATGCCGTGCAAGACTGTGAAACACATCGGCCGTATAGGTGCCGGGGCGCCGCACGGGCAGCCAGCGGCCGCCGCCTTTGCCCAATGCGCTGCGCGCCACGGACCAGTTTTCAAGCTCAGGGGTTTGGGCGTATTTAAACACTTCCATCCCGCGGCGCTCAGAGGTCATTCGAACAGTGTTGGCCTTGGGGCGAAACTGCAGGTCACGGGCTTCAAGTTTGAAATCATAGCTTTGGCCGTTTCGCGTCCATTCAAAAAACACCCGGTTGAAATTCAAATTAAGCCCGGCCACCGATGGATTATATCCCAGATGGATCGGCTGATCGGGATCAATTTGATGCACCGGTGAAAAGCCGCCATGATGATAGAGAAACTGCCCCGTGATTTGTGTGATGCCAGTTGAGGAAAGTGCCTTGGCAAGCTCAGCCAAACGGTCTGTGGTCAGGGTGGGATCGCCGCCGCCGATTAATATAAGATCACCGTCAAGCACCCCATCTGTGAGCGTGCCGGTCATCGCCAGTTCGGTGCGAAACCGGTAATCCGCCTCCAGATGATAAAGCGCATAGGCGGCGGTAATGGTTTTGGCCACGCTGGCCGGCGCAAAGCCTTGGGTTTGGTTTTCCGCAGAGAGCAAGCGCCCGTCTGCCAGTGCAGCCGCCGCGCAGCCGAACTCGCCCTTCAAGCCGGATTTTTCAAAAAAATTGCGGATCGGTGATTTGGGCGGCAGCAGGGGGCGCACTTTTGGGCGCAGCGACACTTGCGGTGCCGTCGCCCAAGACGGCCCTGCCGCAGCCATCCCGGTCAGCAGCGCTGCAATCTGGCGCCTGTTAAACCGCCGGCTCATATCGCTTTACCCCTTATCATCAAGAGGACTGCGATCCGCTGCGCAGCGCGGTTGAGGACAGATCAACCATCGGCATATTGATATAACACCAGCAGGGGGCTTGATACTGGCCAAGCAGCCGGCTGTGGGTTGAAGGCAGACGGGCGTGGCGGTAGATTCGCGCCGCGCGTGCTTTCAGCGGGGCAAGGCGATCGCCCGGCCGCGCCAATACACCAAGCGGTGTCGTCTCGATGATGGATTGCCAATTCTGCCAACGGTCGAATTGCATCAGATTATCGGCCCCCATCAGCCAAACAAAGCGGGTGGCTGGATAAATGCCGCGCAGGGCTGAAAGGGTTTCGGCGGTGTAGCGGGTGCCCAGATCCGCTTCAAGTGTACAGACTTTGACCCTTGGGTGGTGAATAAGCTGGCGCGCGGCGGCGATCCGATCACCCATCGGGGCAGGACCACGCGTCTTTAGCGGATTTCCCGGGCTAACCAGCCACCACAGCTGATCCAGACCAAACCGGCGCAGCGCGGTACGGGTGATTTCAACATGACCGGCATGCGCAGGATCAAATGATCCCCCCAAAAGACCCACAACCTGTGACGTCATCCGTCGTTCATTCCTTGATTGGTTCTTTGCTTTCGTTTGTCGCTGTCTATCCAAGTTAGCTGCGAAAATAAAGCCGATGTTGCGCAGACTTTTGAGGCTTTGGCCTTTGCCGTTTATGCAAATGGTTTATTTTACCAGTCAAACCGTTGCCCCGGCGCGTGCAAATCGTTATTAGATCGGAAAACCCAACTCTGGCGGAGTGTTTACATGGCTTCCTATCAATATGTCTATCACATGGACGGTGTTTCAAAAACCTATCCAGGCGGAAAGAAATGCTTTGAAAACATCCGCTTGTCGTTTTTGCCCGGTGTGAAAATCGGGGTTGTCGGGGTCAATGGCGCCGGTAAATCCACGCTGATGAAAATCATGGCGGGCCTGGATAAGGACTTTAGCGGCGAAGCTTGGGCCGCCGAAGGCGCCAAGGTGGGCTATCTGCCGCAAGAGCCGCATCTGGATGACAGCCTGACTGTGCGTGAAAACGTGATGTTGGGCGTGGCCGAGAAAAAGGCCGTTTTAGATCGCTATAACGAGTTGGCGATGAATTATTCTGATGAAACCGCCGATGAAATGGCGCTGCTGCAAGACCAGATCGACGCAGAAAACCTGTGGGATCTGGACAGCCAAATAGATGTCTCGATGGAGGCGCTGCGCTGCCCGCCGGATGAAGCGGATGTAGCAACGCTTTCGGGCGGTGAACGGCGCCGTGTGGCGCTGTGTAAATTGCTGCTGGAAGCGCCTGAAATGTTGCTGCTGGATGAGCCGACAAACCATCTGGACGCGGAAACCATTGCGTGGCTTCAGCAGCATTTGATCGACTATAAAGGCACTATCCTGATCGTGACCCACGACCGGTATTTTCTGGATGATATTACCGGCTGGATCTTGGAGCTCGATCGTGGGCGCGGCGTTCCTTATGAGGGCAACTATTCCAGCTGGCTTGAGCAAAAGGCCAAACGGCTGGCCCATGAAGCGCGCGAAGATAAATCCAAGCAAAAAACCCTTGAGCGGGAATTGGAATGGATGCGCCAGGGACAAAAAGCGCGTCAAGCCAAGCAAAAAGCCCGGATCAATGCCTATAACGAGCTGGCAAGCCAGTCTGAGCGCGAAAAAATCGCCCGCGCCCAGATTGTTATTCCAAACGGCCAGCGGCTCGGCGGCAAGGTGATCGAAATTGAGGGTCTGCAAAAGGCCATGGGTGACAAGCTGCTGATCGAAGGCCTTAGCTTTGCACTGCCGCCCGGCGGCATTGTTGGCGTTATTGGCCCCAATGGCGCGGGTAAATCCACCCTTTTTAAAATGCTCACCGGGCATGAAACCCCCGATGCAGGCTCAATAGGCTATGGCGATACGGTGCAGCTTTCGTATGTAGACCAATCACGCGATGATTTGAAATCTGACGAAACCGTCTGGGAAGCCATTTCCGGCGGCGCTGAAATTATCGAGCTGGGCGATGCACAGGTTAATTCGCGCGCCTATTGTTCTTCGTTTAATTTCAAAGGCGGCGATCAGCAAAAGAAGGTCGGGCTTCTGTCCGGCGGGGAACGCAACCGCGTGCATATGGCGCGGCTTTTGAAAGAGGGCGGCAATGTGCTGCTGCTGGATGAGCCGACCAATGATCTTGATGTGGAAACCCTGCGCGCGCTTGAAGATGCGCTGGTGGATTTTGCCGGCTGCGCCGTGGTCATATCGCACGACCGGTTTTTCCTTGACCGTATCTGTACCCATATCCTTGCCTTCGAGGGTGAGGCGCATGTGGAATGGTTTGAGGGCAACTTTGAAGACTATGAAGAAGATAAAAAGCGCCGCCTTGGGGCCGATGCGCTTGAACCCAAGCGGATCAAGCATAAAAAATTCACCCGCTAGGGATGGGCTAAGGCCCTAAGATAGAAAATCGCCCGCGGCTCTGACATCCGCGGCCATGCCTTCAAGCACAGAACCGGTGCCATCGAGCACGCCTTTGGTGGTGCCGCAGGCGCCCAGCGCCGCCAAGAATGTCAGGATCATAAAAAATCGCAGGGTGCGCATTTATCTATACCTATGTGTTATAATCTGGCCTGCGAAGAGCCGGCTGATTTAATATAACAACTATACCTGCGCGAGGCAGGCTTTGGCAAATCTAAATCTTACTTGAAAATATCCGTGTTGCTGAACCCTGCCATCACGATACCGGAATAGGCATCGGTGCGGCTTTCGCCGAAAAACTCAAGCATATGTTCCACCTGGTCCAGCCAGCTGAGGCCGGTCACCTCATCTTGGCCGGTTTTTTCAATATCATCATATTCCATAATGGTGACGTAAGAATTGTCGTCTAATGCAATCAAGCGCATAAAGTTCGAGTTTGAATAATCATAATCGTTGATGGCGTTCACAAAGTCGTCCTCATAGCCCTGTTTAACTTTGTATTTTACCACGGTGACAATATTGACCATCCCGGCCCCCTATCTTAATCGGCCTGATCCAGACCAGAACATCCTATCAGCGGAAAATTCGCCTACATTAGCATATCGCCAATGCCTTTAACGTCTTCGCTTATGCCGTTGATCACTGCGCCGGTCCCGTCCCAGACCCCTTTTGCGGTGCCGCAAGAGGTTAAAGACATAAATATAATGAGAAGGGTAATAGGTCTAATCTAATTCACTCTGCACTGCAAAAGCAGGTCCTTTATATTCTACGATCATTGTCACTTTTCTATCATCTTTTGCATAATCGCGCTGCATTTCATTTTTTTCAAGAAAAGCGTGATATGCCTTTTCGGATTTATAGATCGCGACCGAGCCATGGGTTTTTTCGTCGATCCTATACCAAATGGTTTCCTCGACATAGTCCGCAGAGTCCAAAGTGGATGTCAAAACCGCCATATAATCTTGGTAGGATTCTTCGTCTATCGGGCTTTCATGCTGCCATAATGCATTGACGATGAACTTCATATCAAGTGCCTTTCACTTGGGGGCAGGGCGCTATGTCGGTTTGTCCGCGCTGTGGTCCGGCAAGACCGGCAGCCTGCCTTTATAGACCCGCATTACCCCCTTTGATCGATGTTTTCCAAAAGCTCTGAGACCCGCTCTATGGTGCCATTATGGTCATAGCTTTGCACAACGCTGTCGGCCCGCGTTACCCATGGCAAACGGTTGTGCGCAAAAAGTTCAACTTTTGGCTCGAACGTGTAATGCTCTTTCATGAGACCGGCAAAAACATAGACCATGCCTTCTAGCAGGTCCGGCTTTGAGTAGAGGTTCATGCCGCAGCTTTTGCAAAATGTCAGATGCAAAAGACTGCCGCTGCCCCCTTCATAAGAATAGGTGTCATGCGGGCCGGATAGCTCAAGATCAATTTCGGTATAGGCAAATCCCCGAAACGCGCCATTGAATAAAACTTCGCAATCTTCGCAATGACACATGAAATGCATCATTGGATCATGTTTGAATTCCAGCGAGCATTGCCCACAAAAGCACGATACAGTCTTCATTTTTCCCCCAATTTTTTTCAAGATATTTAACTGATAGTATCCCCAACATTAAAACGGTTTGGCAAGAAGTTTCTTAAATTGAGAATTTCAGCCTAATAACTGAACCCTAGGCGGGCGACATCTTCATAGTCTTTATTGCCGCGGCCCATACACAGTTTGCTCATATCCATTACTTGCAGTTTTTCGAAAAAGGATAATCGGGCCCGCAAGCACAAGCCTCACAGGAAGGAAACACATAAACCGCATGGTCTTGGGCATCTTTCGGCGATTGTCATTTGGCCAGCGGGACTAAAAGATATGATACTCACTGATCGCGGTGATGACCTCGTGAGTTTCCAGAATAACGCCGGCCTCACGGCGCATTTTCATCACCTCTGGGTCGGACACAAAGGCCTCGACCCCTGCCATGGTTTCCGCCTCGCCAAGATCATAGACCCGGGTTTGATCTTCGTTGCTCATCGCGGTGATAAGTTTTAGCCCGTGTTTGTCCATATGCGGCTTCAAATCATCGACCAGCTTTAACCACCGCTCAAAGCTGCATGTAATTTCAAAGGTTGCTAGAAACCTCATATTTCACCTCTTAAATCGCGTTACCAATAAAAGGCTTTATACTATAATTATTCTCAAAAGGAAAAAAATT
>ERZ1048872.1755-NODE-1755-length-17188-cov-9.480301_pt1 | contig 17188 bp, 16 predicted proteins | sample MGYA00383100_ERZ1048872 | MGnify/ENA primary metagenome ERZ1048872 (study PRJEB29581, sample SAMEA5548370) | metagenome | biome: marine; feature: coastal; material: water | depth 50 m | study: Short-term variability in the microbial, nano- and picoplankton... | reverse complement strand
CAAACGCATTCTGCGCCCCAATGGCGAGAATTAAAGAGATGCTTAGGAAATAGCCCGGGAAAAAACTGGAAATGAACGTGGTCAATTATTCGCCTAATGTTGCGAGCTCTAGTGACTGCCTACCTAGCTCTTTCAACAATGAAAAGGTTCACGCCTGTATTGTGCGTTAAACCTAATGTCTATACGCGTGGGCGTATGTCCAGTTTTGCCCTCAATCCTATGATCCTGCCGCCAGAATCAGAACTTCGACGTGCTCACATCGTCCCAAAAAAATATCGTCTTGAGGGCTATGATGACACCTATGACTTTCACACGATCGCCTACGATGTCGTCTGGATGGAGCAACGTAAAGCATTGCTGTTCGTCTGCCCAAAACTTTTGAACTTAGAAACGGTATTTAAGGCTTCGAAGATATTTGCGGACACATCGGCCCTGCCTAAGCCAAAAATCAAGCGATATCGCCGCCACGATGAAGTGTGGATCAAGTGCCCTTTGAAACCGAGCGAGGTCACGCTTAAATTTGAAAATCTCGTACTTGGCGTAAAACCTAGCTCTCAAAACCATGAATTTGATGGCAAAAACGTTATCATGACAAAGTCCAAAAACAATGAACTTGTTTGGATTTCAGATTGGCTTCGCCATCATGTTCACGTTCAATCTGCGACCGCCGCTCTTATCTTTGACAACGGTTCCGATACCTATTCAGTAACTGACCTGCAACGCACCATGAATGCGACCACTGGTTTGGATGTCGCCGTCGCTGTGGCATCTGACTTTGCGTTCGGCAGTTGGAAAGCAACCAAGCTTTTGCATCGTTCCATGTTTTATCAAGCGGGAATGCTGAGCGTGACACGCCACCGTTTCCTACACTCGGCCCGTGCGGTTTTGCCAATAGATATCGATGAAATGGTGTGTGGCGCGAATGTTTTTGACGCGGCTCGGTCCTCTCGCATTGGCTATGTCACTATTCCTTGCGCTTGGCGTTATTCCAAACTTGATGATGCGCGGCGGCCCTCGCACCAGGATCACATTTGGCGATGCGAGCCCGATGCAAGCTGCAAAGAGAAATACTGCCTTACACCGGGCAGATGGTTCACTGATACAGTTTGGGACATTCACGGCTTACGACGTTACGCGTTCAATGCAATTTCCAAACTAAATGACGCACGAATCCATCATTGCGAACACATCTCAAACGGATGGAAGCGCAAACGCGATGCTCAGCAAGGCAAATACCTCATCGTTGATGCCCAAACACAACGCGATTTTGAACACCTGAACTAAGAAAACGGCCTCAACGTTTGTTCGGACTATTCATAAGCTTAACGCAGGTGTTAAAGCTGCTCCATTACCTCATCGGAGGCCTCAAAGTTGGCCGTCACACGTTGGATATCATCGTCATCCTCTAGCGCGTCGATCAGTTTCATCAGTTTGGTCATGCCTTCCAAGTCCATCTCCGTGGAAATGTTCGGCTGCCAAATCAATTTCGCACTATCGCTTTCGCCCAGCGCAGTTTCCAAAGCAGTGGAAACTTCATTAAGATCCGTGTCTTCGCACAGAATGATGTGACCCTCTTCAGAGCTTTCGCAATCCTCTGCGCCAGCCTCAATCGCGGCTTCCATCACTGTGTCCGCGTCGCCCGCGTCCGCGCCGTAGGTGATCTGACCTTTGCGATCAAACATGAAGCCGACCGATCCGGTTTCACCTAGATTGCCGCCATTTTTGGTGAACGTGGAGCGTACGGTCGAGGCCGTGCGATTGCGGTTGTCCGTCATCGTCTCAACAATGATCGCCACGCCGTTGGGGCCATAGCCCTCATAGCGAATTTCTTCGTAATCATCGCCCTCGCCGCCAATAGCCTTCTTGATCGCGCGATCAATGTTGTCTTTAGGCATGGATTGCGACTTCGCTTCCTTCACCGCAAGACGCAAACGCGGGTTCTTTTCGGGATCGGGGTCGCCCATCTTTGCGGCAACCGTGATCTCCTTGGAGAACTTGGAAAACAGTTTGGAGCGCAATTTATCCTGACGCCCTTTGCGGTGCTGAATATTTGCCCATTTTGAGTGGCCGGCCATGTCTCTCTCCAGATGAGAAGTCTAAAATCGCGTTCGGTATAAGCCCGCCAAGGGGATGCCCGCAAGTCAGTTGCATGTCGGCGCGTTTTAAGGTGAAGCTGCCCGCAACGTGAAAGGCCAATCATGACCCAAGATCAAACTATCATTTTCGCCTTGTTTGGCAGCGTGTTCGCCCTCTTGCTTTGGGGGCGGTTTCGCTACGATCTTGTGGCGTTTTCGGCCCTCATGGTTGGGGTGCTCTTGGGCGTGGTCGAGGGCAAAAACGCGTTTGCGGGCTTTGGCCACCCCGCCACATTGGTGGTGGCTTTGGTGCTTGTGGTCTCTGCAGGTTTGGTGCGCTCGGGCGCAGTCTTCTTAATCACGCGCACTTTGGTGGACAGTTCACGCAATCTTGGCGGGCATATCGCGCTAATGGGCGGAATTGGCGGGGTGCTGTCAGCGTTCATGAACAACGTCGCGGCCTTGGCGCTCTTGATGCCTGTAGATATCCAGACCGCGCGCAAAGCGGGGCGCGCGCCGGGTTTGTCGCTTATGCCGCTCAGCTTTGCGACAATCCTCGGTGGTATGGTCACGCTCATCGGAACGCCCCCAAACATCATCATTGCCGCGATCCGAGAAGAGCAATTGGGCAAGCCGTTCAAGATGTTCGATTTCGCCCCCGTTGGCGGTGTCGCAGCACTTGCGGGTCTTGCCTTTGTGGCCCTAATCGGCTGGCGCTTGATCCCTGCGCGCGGCGACAGTGCAACAGCGGGCGATGACATGTCCGACTATATCGCAGAACTTACAGTGCCAGCGGACAACAAACTGATTGGCAAGCGGTTTTCCGAAATCGAAGAGGACGCGGAAAAAGCCGACGTCGCCCTAATCGGCCTGATCCGTGATGGCAAACGACGCTATGGCCGCGCGCGCAATTCCGAACTCAAGGGCGGCGATACGCTGGTGCTCGAAGCTTCCCCCGCAGCGCTTGACGAATTTCGTGCTGCCCTCTCGCTGGCCTTTTCGGACGAGAAACGTGAAGAGCAGTTGAATGCAGCCGGTGACGGTGTCGACGTGATCGAAGTGGTGGTCACCGAAAATTCGCGTCTCACAGGCAGAACGGCACAAAGCATCGGGCTTGCGTGGCGTCAGCGCACGGTTCTCATGGGCATTTCACGTCAGGGCAAGGCGATCCGCGATCATGTGCGCAAAACCGAAGTGCGCGCGGGCGATATTCTGCTACTGCTGGTCCCTAAAGATCACGGGCAAGATGTGACCGAATGGCTCGATTGTTTGCCCCTCGCAGAGCGCGGTCTTGCAGTCACGCAAGATAGCAAGGTCTGGCTCGCGATTGGCATGTTCGCGGCGGCTGTTGCGGCGGCAAGCTTTGGTTTGGTTTACCTCCCTGTCGCGCTTGGCTGTGTGGTTGTGGCCTATGTTTTGGCCAAGATCGTACCGCTCTCGGAACTCTACACCCACATCGAATGGCCGGTAGTTGTCTTGCTTGGCTCGATGATCCCGCTTGGCGCGGCCTTGCAAGATGCGGGCGGCACGGAGTTGATCGCGGGCGCGCTTATTGGGTTGACGGAAGGCCTACCCGCGTGGGCGATCCTCACGGTGTTAATGGTGGTGACGATGACGCTTTCGGACGTGCTCAACAACACGGCGACAACCATTGTCGCGGCCCCTGTTGGAATTCAGATGGCGCAGTCCTTGTGCGTGTCTCCAGATCCGTTCTTGATGGCTGTGGCCATCGCGGCTTCTGCGGCGTTCCTCACGCCCATTGGGCATAAGAACAACACGTTGATCCTTGGCCCCGGTGGCTATCAATTCGGCGATTACTGGCGCATAGGCCTGCCGCTGGAAGTCATCATCGTCGCCGTCTCCATCCCCGCAATCTTGATTTTCTGGCCGCTCTAAACGCTCAAATGCAAAGGCGGGTCTTGCGCGCCTCTCAGCGCGTGGTACTTCGGGTGTATGAGAACACTTTTCCTAGGCGATGTGATGGGCCGCGCGGGGCGCCGTGCTATCACCGAAAACCTGCCCGCTTTGCGCGACGAATTGCGCGCAGATTTCATTGTTGTGAACGGCGAAAACGCCTCCAATGGGATGGGCCTGAACGCAGAGCACGCAAATGACATTTTCGCGGCTGGCGCGGATTGCGTCACCCTTGGCGATCATGCCTTTGATCAGCGCGATATGATGCAACATATTGACAAAGACCAACGCATCCTGCGCCCTTTGAACTTTGCCAAAACCGCGCCCGGTCGCGGGCATAAGCTGTTCAAAGCCAAGGGCGGTCAGAAAGTTCTCGTGCTGCAAGTTCTGGGGCAAGTCTTTATGAAACGCGCCTATGACGATCCGTTTTCTGCCCTCGATGCTGTGCTGCGCGCGCATCCTTTGGGCGGCCTAGCACAAATGATCCTTGTGGATGTGCACTGTGAAGCGACGTCCGAGAAAATGGGCATCGGCCATTTCTGCGACGGTCGCGCCTCGATTGTGGTGGGCACGCATACCCATGTGCCGACGGCGGACGCGCAAATCCTGCCGGGCGGCACCGCCTTTCAAAGCGATGCGGGCATGTGCGGCGACTATAATTCGGTGATTGGCATGGAGAAGGAAGAACCCATGCGCCGCTTTGTGACAGGCATGAGCAAATCGCGCTTCACACCCGCCAATGGCGAAGCAACCTTGTCTGGCCTCTTCATCGTTACCGATGATCGCACCGGCAAAGCCACCTCCGTTGAGATGATCCGCCGTGGCGGGCGGCTAGAACAAAGCGGGCCGTGAGCCAGTGAGAGGCACCCTCCCCCTCTTCGGGGTCCTGACCCTGCTTGGCGCGGGTTGGGGCATCACCATGCCTTTAACCAAAATCACCGTGAGCGCGGGATACCAGCATTTCGGCCTTATTTTTTGGCAGTTCGCCATGGCGGTCGCGCTGATGGGCAGCGTTTTGCTCCTGCGCAGGCGGCTGAACCGACCAAGCGCGCCGCAAATCCGTTTTGCATGCTTGATCGCTTTGATTGGCACGCTCTTGCCGAATTCTGCCAGCTATCAAGCCGCTGTGCATCTCCCCAGTGGCGTGATTGCGATACTGCTCTCACTGATCCCCATGCTCGCCTTTCCCATCGCGCTGTCCCTTGGCAACGACAGGTTCTCGGCGCGCAAATTGATTGGCCTGACGCTTGGCTTTGGCGCGGTGGTTTTGATCGCGGCCAATAGCGGTAGTTTCGAGGGCGATGTCACCCTCTGGTGGATCGCCGTCGCACTGGTCGCGCCCAGTTTTTACGCGCTCGAGGGCAATGTGGTTGCCAAATGGGGCACTTACGGATTCGACGCGATTGAGACGCTGTTCTGGTCCTCTGTGTTTGGCCTTGTGCCCTCGCTCTTGCTTGCACTTGGCACCGGCCAATTCATCCCTGTGCCCACCACTTGGGGGCCACCGGAATTTGCGTTTCTTATCATCGCCGTCGCTCATGCGGTGGTATACGCAGGTTACGTCTGGCTGGTCAGCAATGCAGGTCCGGTCTTTGCCGCACAGGTTAGCTATCTAGTCACGATCTTCGGAATCTTCTGGGCAATCGTGCTGCTGCACGAAGCCTATGCGAACGGCATATGGCTCGCACTTGCACTGATGCTGAGCGGCATGTTCCTCGTGCAACCGCGCGCACGCAAATCCGAAGAGGATGCGCTGGCATGATATTTTTCGAGCTTACGCAAAACCAAAGCGCAATCGCAGCGCTGTTGACCGTGCTTGGCATGTTTGTGCTCTTCGTGCGCGAAAGCTATCCAACCGAAGTTGTCGCCATCGCAGGCGTCGCATTCCTCTTGATCCTTGGGGTGTTGCCTTACGAGAACGCGCTCACCGTGCTCTCCAACCCTGCGCCATGGACCATAGCGGCAATGTTCATCGTGATGGGCGCATTGGTACGCACCGGCGCGCTAGAGGCCTTTACCAAAATGGCTGACAAACAGGCCAAGACAAACCCCGCCTTGGCGATTGCGATGTTACTCACATTCGTCATCATTGCTTCTGCCGTGGTGTCCAATACGCCCGTTGTTGTGGTGATGATCCCTGTCTTTGTACAGCTTAGCCGATCACTGGGCAAAAAAGCTTCTATACTTTTGATACCATTGAGTTATGCCGCTATTCTTGGTGGCACACTGACGCTGATCGGCACCTCAACCAACCTGCTTGTTGACGGGGTTGCACGAGCCAATGGCATGAAGGCCTTCTCGATTTTTGAAGTCACACCACTCGGCATTGTGCTCGTCGCTTGGGGCATGCTTTATCTACGCTTCATCGGGCCCTACCTGCTACCAGAGCGCGACAGCATGGCGAGCCTCCTGTCCGACAAAAGCCAGATGAAATTCTTCACCGAAGCGGTCATTCCCCCCGAAAGCAACCTGATCGGGCGCCAGGTAATGGGCGTGCAATTGTTCAAACGCGAAGGCGTGCGCTTAATCGACGTTGTGCGCGGGGACACTTCGCTGCGCCGCAATCTAAAAGACGTGAGTTTGCAAGTCGGTGATCGCGTGGTTCTGCGCAGTCGTATTTCCGAATTGCTAAGCTTGCAGCGCAACAAAGAACTTAAGCGCATTGACCAAGTTTCCGCTGTTGAGACCCACACGGTCGAGGTCTTAATCACCCCCGGCTGCAAGATGATCGGGCGCACCTTGGGCGCGCTGCGCCTGCGGCGCCGGTTTGGAGTCTATCCGCTGGCAGTGCATCGTCGGAACCAGAATATCAGCGGCCAGCTTGATAGCGTGTTGGTGCGCGTGGGCGACACTTTGTTGCTAGAAGGCGCGCCCGAAGACATCCACAGGCTCGCCACAGAAATGGACCTTGTGGACGTTTCCGCCCCCTCAGAACGTGCCTACCGCCGCAGTCACGCGCCGATAGCTTTGCTCGCACTTGTTGGCATTGTTGCCCTTGCGGGTTTTGGGCTCGCACCAATTTTCTATCTGTCGATCATCGCCGTCGCCTTGGTTCTAATCGCGCGCTGCATTGACGCGGATGAGGCGTTTTCCTTCGTCGACGGGCGACTGTTAACGCTGATTTTCGCGATGCTCGCTATCGGCGCAGCATTGGAGAGTTCTGGCGCAGTGAGTTTGATCGTAAACGCCTTCGCGCCGTTCCTGACCAGCCTACCTCCGTTCCTTCTGGTCTGGGCGATCTATTTACTGACCTCGATCCTGACCGAATTAGTCTCCAACAACGCAGTCGCAGTTGTGGTCACACCGATAGCCATTGGCCTTGCAGACGCACTTGGCATCGATGCACGACCTCTGGTGGTGGCGGTGATGGTCGCCGCATCAGCGAGCTTCGCGACACCCATCGGTTATCAAACCAACATGTTGGTCTATGGTCCGGGCGGATATAAGTTTACCGATTTTTTGAAGGTCGGTATTCCTTTGAACCTCTCCATAGGGATCCTGGCATCCTTGCTCATCCCATTGCTGTGGCCTCTGTGATCCTCAATCTTGGAAGAGTTTGTTTAGCAAGATGCAGGGGTAATGATGCCCTTTTCCGTGACGATTAGATCAAGGGGTTGGTCTGTGGGTTCGAGCGGGAGATCCGTGAGTTCCTGCGCTTCAAATGCAAAGCCAATGGCCATCGTTGCACGGCGCGCACGCAGGCGTTCGATAGTGCGATCATAAAAGCCACCGCCATAACCTAAACGACCACCCTTTCGATCAAAGGCGACCAGCGGCACGATGAGGATTTCAGGCTCAATCCACTCGCCACTTTGGGGAATATAGGCACCGAACGTGCCCTCAATCATCGCGCACTCAGGGGTCCACTCGCGAAAGTCTAGCGGGGTTGCTGCGGATTTGATCACGGGCATGCCAACAAGACCATGCGCGGCTGCTTCCGCCAAAGCAGGCAGCGGGTCAATCTCTGTGCGCATAGGTGCATAGCCCGCTAGCGGAACACCGCGATAACCCGCGAGAACTTCACTGAGAAAGGCAGATTGGCTTGCGTGCGCCGTGTCAAACGCTAGCTTTCGCGCAGCAAACGCGGCCTTGCGCGCGTCCGTTTTGATCTGTGTGAAGTCGTTCATAAAAGCACCAATGCTGCAAGGCCCAAAAAGGCGAAAAAGCCGACCACATCAGTGACCGTGGTGACAAATGCACCAGAGGCCAGCGCCGGATCAACGCCGAATTTCTCCAGCAAAACAGGAATCGCCGTGCCTGCCAGACCTGCGACCACCATGTTGATCACCATCGCCGCCGCAATCACATAGCCCAGTGTGGGGGAGCCGAACCAGATCAATCCAACTACCCCCATGATAAGCGCAAACACAAGGCCATTGATCAGGCCCACAAAGACTTCGCGCCGGATCACCCGCCACATGTTGGAGCTCGTGAGGTCTTTCGTAGCAATCGCGCGCACCGCAACGGTCAGCGATTGCGTCCCCGCATTGCCCCCCATCGAGGCCACAATTGGCATCAATACCGCAAGCGCGACAATCTGGGTGATCGCCGCCTCGAATTGCGCAATCACAAGGCTCGCGGCGATGGCCGTCACAAGGTTCACCGCAAGCCAAGGCAACCGCTGTTTGGTGGTGTTGATCACACGATCCGAAAGCGATCCCTCACCCACACCCGCGAGGCGCAAAATGTCTTCCTCATGCCCTTCATCAAGCACGATCATCGCGTCATCAATGGTGATCACGCCCACAAGACGCTCGTCCTCATCCACAACCGGCGCGGAAATCAGGTGATACTGGTTGAACGCATAGGCGACTTCGCTTTCGCTTTGCATCGCGGGGATGATTTGAAAAACCGCCTCCGTCAGCTCCCACAAGAGCGTTTCACGTTTTGAGCCCATAAGCTTGCCCAGCGTCACATTGCCCACAGGTTTGAAACGTGGATCAACCAACGTGACGTGGTAAAATTGCTCTGGCAACGTCTCTTGCGCGCGCAAGTAATCAATCGCTTGGCCCACTGTCCAATGCTCCGGTGCCATGACCACTTCGCGTTGCATCAAGCGGCCTGCGGATTTCTCGGGATAGGTCAGCGATTGCTCGACCGCGACGCGATCACTGTCATCCAAAGCGTCCAGAATGACGTCCTGTTGAACGAGCGTGAGATCTTCGATCAGATCAACAACATCATCGCTTTCCAATTCGCGCACGGCATCGGCAAGCACTTCGGGCCGCAAAATTGCCATGACCTCGTCGCGGATACTCTCATCAAGTTCCGACAGGATTTCGCCGTCAAATTCGCGATCATAGAGCCGGATAAGATCACGTCGCTCAGGTGCGCTAATTTGCTCTAAAAGGTCAGCGATATCAGCAGGATGGAGCGGGTCCATCAGCATCGTCAACAGGCCTTGATCACCACGATCGACAGCCCCAAGCACCGCGGATACACTCGCGCGCTCAAGTTGATAATCACCCTCTTGCGCACCGATGCGCACGTCACTCACCAGATCTGTGTCATTCATTGTGAGAGGCCTTTCGATCTGAAGCGCGCAATTGGTACCCACTTTAAGGACAAGCGCACCAAAGCAACAGAGCCTCACGCAAAAATGCTGGTTCGCGGGCACATGTTTCTGCTACTCAAGGCGCATGACACAAAAGCACATTCTATCCGGCGATCTATTGGTATTTCATGACGATCCGTTCGAGGTACCGCCCGAGGATGCCGTTCAGATCCAAAGCGACGCCGCTTTGCTGATCGAGAATGGCAAGATCACAGCCCGCGACAGCCGCGACACCCTCATTGCCGCGCATCCGGAGGCGGCGCATCACCCCCATCCGAACAGGTTGATTTGCCCCGGTTTTATCGACGCTCATGTGCATTATCCGCAAACTGCGATGATTGCCTCTTGGGGTAAACGGTTGATTGACTGGCTTAATACCTACACCTTCCCCGAGGAAATGCGCTTTGACCATCCGGCCTATGCAGCGGAGATTTCAGCGCGCTATCTTGATCTGACGGCCGCCCATGGCACCACTACAATGGCGAGCTTTTGCACCATTCACCCGACTTCGGTGGAAGCCCTCTTCACAGAGGCTGCAAAGCGCGGACAAAGGATCGTAGCAGGCAAAACCTGTATGGATCGCAATGCGCCAGAAGGCCTGCGCGACACTGCGCAGACGAGCTATGACGAGAGCAAAGCATTGCTTGAAAAGTGGCATGGCGTCGGGCGTCTTTCGTATGCGATCACTCCACGGTTTTCGCCGACATCAACGCCAGAGCAGCTAGAAGCGTTAGGCGTATTGTGGGCGGAAAACCCCGACTGTTTGATGCAAACCCATCTCAGCGAACAGGTAGATGAAATCGCATGGGTTAAAGATCTCTTCCCCAACGCGCGCGACTATCTCGACACGTATGAGGCATTCGGTTTGCTCGGGGAACGTGGTGTTTATGGCCATGCGATCCACCTTGAGCCACGCGAAATTGATCGCTTGAAAGACGTAGACGCAGCGCTGGTGCATTGTCCAACCTCCAACACATTCATCGGCTCGGGCCTGTTTGATATGGCGGGTTTGAAAGCACGCGGGGTCAGTACGGGATTGGCGACAGATACGGGCGGCGGATCAAGTTTTTCGATGCTGCGCACGATGGCGGCCGCCTATGAGGTGGCGCAATTGAACGGCTCGGTCTTGCATGCAGGGCAGCTCTTGTGGCTCGCCACCGCAGGATCGGCGAAGTCTTTGCACTTGAGCGATAAAATCGGCACGCTTGAGGTCGGGATGGAGGCCGATATAGCAATTCTCGACCTCGCCTCCACTGCCGCAATTGCGCAGCGCTATAACAATGCGACCCATCATTGGGATCGGATTTTTCCAACCCTTATGATGGGCGATGACCGCGCGATTGCAGAGGTTTGGATCGGTGGCGCGAAGCAGATCCTAAGCTAGATCAGCACCCTGACTTGCCGAGCACCATCACGTAATAATCCACCGCTTGCGCCATGCCAAAGTGTATCGCATTTTTCGAGAGTGAATTCTTGCGATGACCTTCGGATTTCTGCCAACCTGCCAAGGCTTGCATCGCGCCCTTTTGGCCCTGCGAAATGTTCTCTGCGACGAATCAAAACCCGTATTCTTGGCGTTTCAAGCGACTCCCAGCACTCGATCCGTCTTGGCCCGTGTGGCTAAAGAAGGCTCTCCCTTGCATGTCAATAGCATCGGCCTGTGCGACGCGCGCCGAGCGACCATCAGGGGCCAGTGCGGGCAGTCCATTGGCCACACGAAACGCGTTCACTTCGGGCGCGATGCTTGTGCTTAAGCGCCCGACGGGCCCCGCAACGGCATCAGCGCCCCAACATTTTTGGTCGCGCCAGAGCGAATACGACCCGCGATCAAAGTCAAGGCAGGTAGACATAAAATCAAAATACGCATCGCAACATCAAATCAAAAAGTTTTAAACGTTACGCAGACAATAGACCCGCCAATTGATTCTGCCGCGCAATGGTTTTGGGTAGATCGATCGACGTCAGCTGCCCCGCCGCGACGACACGGCGACCTTCAATGAACAAATCCCGCACCTGCGTTGGCCCCGCCAGCAAAAGTGCTGCGATATCCCAATTGCCCGCCGCCTCAATGCCGCTCATGTCCCAGATCGCCAGATCCGCGCGTTTGCCAACCGCGATCTGACCGCAATCATCACGACCCAGCACGTCCGCGCCGCCGCGTGTGGCGATGCGTAACGCTTCGCGCGCGCTCATCGCGTCCGCCCCATTCGAAACCCGCTGCAACAACATCGCTTGGCGCGCTTCCAGCACCAGATTACCCGCATCATTCGACGCAGAACCATCCACACCCAGACCTACTTTCACTCCTGCATCACGCATTTGGCGCACAGGTGCGATACCCGATCCGAGGCGACAATTGGAACACGGACAATGCGCGACCCCTGTGCCGGATCGTGCAAATAAATCAATCTCTTGCCCATCAAGTTTCACACAATGCGCGTGCCACACGTCGTCACCCGTCCAACCGAGATCTTCGGCATACTGACCGGGGCTACAGCCAAATTTTTCTAGCGAATAAGCTATATCCTCATCGTTCTCAGCCAAATGCGTGTGCAACATCACACCCTTGTCACGCGCTAAAATCGCAGCGTCGCGCATCAAATGGCGGCTGACCGAAAACGGCGAACAGGGAGCCACACCCACACGGCACATGGACCCTTCCGCGCTGTCATGATGCGCATCAATTACGCGGATGCAGTCCTCTAAGATTGCCCGCTCTTGCTCGACCAACGTATCAGGTGGCAGCCCGCCATCGCTTTCGCCAATCGACATGGATCCGCGTGTGGGATGAAAGCGCATTCCAATATCGGCGGCAGCTGCAATCGTGTCGTCCAAACGCGATCCGTTGGGGTAAAGGTAGAGATGATCCGAGGTCAGCGTGCAACCCGACAGCATCAATTCCGCCAAACCGACTTGCGCAGAAACATACATTTCTTCCGGCCCAAAGCGCGACCAAATCGGGTAAAGTGTCTGCAACCAGCCAAAGAGCAACGCATCCTGCCCACCGGGTACCGCGCGGGTCAGCGATTGATACAAATGGTGATGCGTGTTGACGAGACCAGGCGTGATCAAACACCCCTTTGCGTCCAAGACAGTCCCCTCGCTTTGTAGGCCCTGCCCAACTTCGGCAATTACGCCGCCTTGAATGCGAATATCGCAATCAGGCAATTCGCGTGATTGATCATCCATGCTCAGCACAAGCTGCGCGTTGCGGATCAGTGTCTCATTGGCTGTGTTCATGGCGCGTCCCTCTCACGTGTTGCCACGCTTTTTTCGGCTCTTCCGCGCGTGCAAAACACGAACGGTGACTGCGACAGAAAAAAGCGAAGGACTCGCAGCCTAGGGGTATTATTGTAACCTCAGGAGCGCTGTTTGCTCAAGCTGTGGTTTAGAATTTTAAGCGCTTTTGCGTGCAGTTCGGGCGTTGCAGCGGCCAAAGCGCGCCCACCTTCATGCACTTTGCCACCCTGCCAATCCGTTACTATACCGCCCGCCGCTTCGATCACGGCGATGGGGGCGGCGATATCATAGGAGTTCAATCCGGCCTCAATCACCAGATCGATCTGGCCCGCTGCCAACAACGCATAGGCGTAGCAATCACAACCAAATCGGGTGAGTTTCACCTCAACCGCGACCGCCTCAAAGGCGGCCCGTTCTTCAAGATGACCGACCTCTGGGAACGTACTAAACAATATCGCTTGATCCAAATCAGTGGTGGTGCGCGCGCCCAGATCAGCATTGCCATGCGGACCAATCATCTCTGCGCGGCCGAACCCGCCACAAAACCGCTCGCCAATATAGGGTTGGTCAATGATCCCGAGGCGCGGACCGCTCTCATCATTCAGGCTAATCAAAACACCCCACGTCGGCGTGCCACTAATAAATCCGCGCGTGCCGTCGATCGGGTCCAAAACCCACGTCAGCCCGCTTGTGCCCGCGGTATTGCCAAACTCTTCACCAAGAATTGCATCCTGCGGGCGGCGTGTGTGCAAGACAGCGCGCATCGCCTCTTCCGCGGCTTTATCCGCAATCGTAACAGGGTCAAATCCGTCGCGTTCTTTGTTGTCAGCACTTAAACCGACTTGGCGAAAATGGGGGAGAATGGCAGCGCGCGCGGCTTCGGCTAATTCCTCTGCCACAGACCAAAGTTCGGCCTGAAACGCAACGCTATCAATATCTTGCATAATGTCCTGCTTAGGTTATCACGCATGAAATTCTGCGTCTGAGCCAACCTAAAGCACTATCTTGGGGCCATCAAGCGACGTCGCTTAAGACCCGCGCCAAATCGAACAAACGGCGGCGTTGCTCTTCCGGGATCGCGTAATAGGAACGTACCAGATCAAGCGCTTCTTTGTCGTTGAGGATGTCTGAGGGAACTGCACCAGACTCTGCATCGCCAATCGCTGCGTCTTCGTTTTGCAGACCTGAAAAGAAAAAACTGACGTCTACTTCCAAGGATTCTGCGATATCCCAAAGGCGGGATGCGCTGACACGGTTCGCCCCTGTCTCGTATTTCTGGATTTGCTGGAACTTAATTCCAACGGTCTCCGCAAGTTGCTGCTGAGTTACGCCGACAAGCCATCGACGATGTCGAATGCGTTTGCCAACATGCACGTCCACTGGATGCGCCATGATACTTCCTTTCTTTTCACGATGCAGCATGTTCCGAGTGGCAGAACATTCTAACCGCATATTGGATGCTCAACGTTGTCGAAGCGTGACTCAACGTGAGGTAGCGCATCTTCGCCAGAATACCCCTACAGAGCAAGTACGGAATTGCCATCCGGAGGGGGGAATTTCAGTTGACTTTATGCAATCTTGAGGCGGATTAGACGGGTCCGGTGACTTCGACGCTTTGTAAAGCGAACAAGCCTTTTGCCGCTTCGCGCTTTGCGCTAGCGTTCCCTAAACACATATCAGATCAGTAAAAATGAGGATTCCATGCGCGCATTTCAGGTCTCTAAAATTGGTGAACCCGCAGAGCTGTCTCAGGTCACCGCTCCAAATGCAGCATGTGGTGAGGTTTTGGTTAAAATTTCAACCTGTGGACTTAATTTCGCTGATCTACTGATGCAAACCGGCCAATATCAGGACACACCTCCTGCCCCATTCACCCTCGGGATGGAGATTGCGGGCACGGTTGAAGCCATTGGCGAGGGTGTTACGTCCCCCGCGATTGGTACCCGTGTTGCCGTCTTTGGCGGTCAGGGCGGGCTTGCAGACTACGGCACATACGACGCGCGCACAGCGATTGAGATCCCCGATAAGATGAGCATGACCGACGCCGCCGCGTTTCAAATCGCCTATGGCACCAGCCATGTTGCGCTCGGATATCGCGCCAATCTGCAAGCGGGCGAGACGCTTTTGGTTCTAGGCGCGGCGGGTGGTGTTGGCCTCACGGCGGTTGAAATTGGCAAACTCATGGGCGCGACTGTCATTGCCGTGGCCCGCGGTGCGGACAAATTAGAGGTCGCAGGCAAAGCCGGTGCAGATCACGTGATTGACGCAGGCGTCGAGGATCTGCGCGCAGAGCTGAAAGCCCTCGGCGGTGTCGATGTGGTCTATGATCCCGTTGGCGGCGATTTGTTCAAAGCCGCATTCCGCGCCTGCAAACCAGAGGCACGCATCCTCTCCATCGGCTTCGCCAGCGGCGAGGTGCCAAAGGTGATGACCAACCATTTGCTGGTGAAAAACATCACTGTGATGGGCTTTTACTGGGGTGGGTATATGAAATTCAAACCCGAGGTGATCGCACATTCTTTGCGCGAACTGTTCGCGTGGTATGAAGCTGGAAAACTGCACCCCCATGTGAGCCATGTGTTACCTTTAGAGCAAGCCGCCGGCGGGATTGAACTTTTACGAACACGCAAATCAACTGGGAAAGTGGTGATTGAGGTAGCCGCGGAATGATTGATGGCATTCGGGCACTTAAAAAGTCCGCTCAGAGCCCATATTACCAAATGCTGCACGGAGCTTGAATGCCGGATTAACGATGCCATGTCGTTTGCCGGAATACCAATGCGTCAAGATTCGAGCTCTTGCAACTTGAGCGCCACTACGACAAATGTTTCGTGAAATTTACTTGTAAGTCGAACGGAGGTTTCGCCTTGTCTGACAGAACATTCATCCGACATGTGGTCTTCTTCAGTGCAGCGGACAAAAATGACGTCGAGCGTATTGTTGATGGCCTATCTTTGCTTAAGAACATTCCTCATGCTTGCGTGTTTGAGGTGGTCCGAAACAGCCGTGTCGATGAGCTCTCAGGCGAAGTCGATGTGATCGTTTATGCGGAATTTGAGGATGATGCAGCATTGCAAGCGTACAAGGCTCATCCAATTTACCAGCAGGCGATTGATGTTGTACGACCCTTGCGTGAAATGCGGATCGCTGCGGACTTTTGACACGGATGAATCACGCCAAGGTGATCTTTGATCGCGGCCCCATCGCTGGAGGTACAGTATTTGCCGCGCCAGATGCTGTCATCAAGGCGAACTGTCCCAATGAGATTGATCGCGCGTTTGATGCAATGCAGCAGGCAAAGTTCGATGGTAAATGGCTTGCTGGGTATCTGTCTTATGAGTTTGGCTACCTATCATCATCCAAGCTCGCGCACTTGTTGCCTCCATTGAGAGATTTACCTCTGATCCATTTTGGTGTCTTTGATGCCCCCATATCCCGGCAGGTTCTGTCCGATGATACACCCGTCACACTGGACCCACCGCAACCGCTTTGGGATTTCGCGCACTATAAAAGGGCCTTTCAGCAGGTTCATGATTATATCGCAGCCGGCGACATTTATCAGGTGAATCTCACTTTCCCGCTTGCATCACGTTTTGCTGGCACCATCGAGCAGCTATATGCACAACTACAGCGACGGCAGCCGGTGCCACATGGGGTATTGGTTGATTTGGGTGGTGTCGCCTTGCTTTCTCGATCTCCAGAGTTGTTCTTTTCGCTTTCGGAGAACGGGAAGCTGACAACCCGTCCAATGAAAGGCACCGCTCCGCGCGGGAAAACTGCTGCCGCCGACGATGCACTTCGAGACGAGCTTCAATCTTCTGAAAAGAACCGCGCGGAAAATCTTATGATCGTTGATCTATTGCGCAACGACATGAGCCGTGTGTCAGAGGTTGGCAGCGTAACCGTGCCAGAGTTGTTCTCAGTAGAGCGGTTTGCAACATTGCACCAAATGACCTCCTGCATAACCTCCCAAGTTTGCAAAGGGATAACGTTCAAAGAGCTGTTTCGAGCTCTGTTTCCTTGCGGCTCGATCACCGGAGCACCGAAGGTGCGGGCTATGCAAATTATTCGTGACATCGAAACACAGCCGCGCGAGGCCTACTGCGGCTCCATCGGCTGGATTGCACCCAACGGCGCGATGGAATTCAACGTTGCAATCCGTACCTTACTCTGTCGTCAAGACCAAACCGTCCAAATGAATGTTGGTGGTGGTATAGTTTACGACAGCACAGCTCAGAGCGAATACGAAGAGGCCTTGCTCAAATCTCGTTTTGCCAACTTGAGCCAATGACGATTGCGTTCAGAACGCTAAAACCCGCCATTGGCGCTGCCGTGGCGAAATGACGCTAAGTCCGCACTGCTGCCCTTCACCCAACCTCGCGCAGCACACTTCCCCCAACGCGCG